>JAEEGK010008494.1_pt1 | contig 24217 bp, 18 predicted proteins | sample 8958771 | NCBI WGS metagenome assembly JAEEGK01 (sample SAMN16246547, study PRJNA631951) | gut metagenome | biome: gut microbiome; feature: rumen; material: SC-attached | host: Bos | place: Iran: Karaj | collected 2018-10
TGTTTAATCTCCTGTTTTATTTTGCTTCGTCAATCATTTTAATAAGATCGGCCCTGGTGATGCCAAGACTGATGGCTTCTTCCACGATAGCCTTGACATAGTTATCGTAGAATTCCGCCCTTCGGCGCTTCATTATCATTTCTTTGGCGCCTTCTGACACAAACATTCCAATACCCCGTTTTTTATATAAAACACCTGAATCTACCAAGATGTTCACACCCTTTGCTGCAGTCGCGGGGTTAATGGTATACATTTTGGCCAGATCATTGGTGCTTGGAACCTTTTCTTCTTCCAACAAGATGTCTCTCAATATATCATTCTCAATCATTTCACTAATCTGAATATATATCGATTTTTCTTTAGAAAGAAATTCATTCATTTGTTGCCTTTCCTCTCTTAAACTCCATAAGAACAAATCCCAAAACCGTAAGTACGATTCCGCCGCCGATTACGCAGATGCCAGCGATTGTTTCGTCCAATCCTTCGAGCCAGTTGGCTACGAATGTTCCCATAAAGTTGAATACCATATGGCCTAAAATTGTGGGCCAGATGGAACCGGTTCTTTCTCTGATATATCCAAGGAAGAGACCGAGGATAAATGCGTATGCGCCCTGAACGATGTTAAAGTACTCTATTCCGTACATGATACCTTCCATCATGTTCATATGGGTAAGGCCAAAGAGAAGAGCCTGAATAATATTAACAACCCAGAAGCCCCATCCGGCTTTTTTGAGTAAGTCAAAAGAAATTCCTCTGAAAAGTGTCTCCTCCGTAAAAGGAGCAATTACGATAGTAGTAAGAATGGATACTAACGTAAATCCGGCAATACCGGAACTTTCCATGAGTTCCCTGTAACTGTCAAATAATCCGGGTGCCAGTGATGAAAGCATTCCGAGTATCATCAATACACAAAATGTACCGCCTGCCATAAGCAGGATTGAGCCCGGAAAAGTTAATCCCGGAAATGCCTTAACGGGTGAGCCATAGTCATTTCTTTTTAAGCCCTTAAACATAATCAGCAGTGCAATTGCAAAAACGATAAGCTGGACCAGGGCGGTGAACTTAATGGACACATCGCTCGTTAAGAATTCCACCAGGTGAGTCTGGGCTTCTTCGGGGGTTCCGCCTTTTGCTATCACCCCGGAGGTGACCGCCAGGGAAACAGCCGACATTACTACCAGGGCGATTCCTTTAAACAACGGCCATGGGATGATGGATAACAGGGTGTATTTAACTCTGTTCCACGTCTTGTTTTCGTTGCTCATATATACCTCCTTCTCAAGGAATCGCGAATCGGTATGTTGTTCGGTTCCCTCGTTATGTGGTTCATTACTTATGTAACTAACCATAGCACTAACATAGCTAACTGTCAACGGGTATTTCGGAAATAATTCATTGGTATACACATGTGTTTATTATTATGGATAGGATTGCGAGTCCTTCGCAGTTACAGCACCGAGAAGTATATCGATGTGGTACTCATGAAATAAACGGCTCCGGCTAAAGTTCATCTTTTGGGGGCTTAAGGGTTCTATCTTGTTTCATACACATAATTAACCTAACTTATTTTTCTGATTATTTCTGCAAGGCGATTAGTTTACATAACTTTTGCTCCGGAGCAAAAAAACTCCCAATCCGAAATTCTTCTCGTTTTGGGAGTATCATATCAATATTTATTAGTAAAATACCTTCCCCGGCTCTACAAATTCCGCGTGACCGCCATTTATGCCCACAATGGTGACGGTGCAGTTCTTTTGCTGAACGTAGCCCCAGAAATCTTTTTTGTCCCAGTGCATGAGGCAGCTCATGAGGGCTTTGTTGAGGGCTCCGTGACCGATAAGAAGAATTTTGGCATCAGGGTTTGTCGCCTCTGCGGGAAAAATGTGTTCCTCAAGGAACGCCGCCGCTCTCTCAGCCAGATGCTCAAGGCTCTCCGCACCGCCCTCCGCAACATAATTGTCGGGATCTTTAAAAAGGGTAGTTATGCAGCAATCCGCCGGCCTCTCCGCCTTGGTGGTGCCTTCGTATTCGCCAAAGAACATCTCCTTAAGCCTGTCATCCCTGACTATCTCCGTGGTGCGCTCACCTCTGATAATCTCCGCGGTTTTGTATGCCCTCTTAAGGGGACTTGAAAAAATATAGTCAAACTCCACATCCTTAAGGCCCTCGGACGTAAGTTCCGCAAGCCTTACTCCGTTCTCGTTAAGCTCTATATCGGTCTGACCCTGAATGCGTTTCTCCGTATTCCAGTCGGTTTCCCCGTGTCTTACAATGTACAAATTCACAGTTGCAAATTCTCCGTTCTGATAATCTACAGTGACAGTCCGTCAAAGAAGCTGTCCTTTTTGGCCGAGCCGCTGCCCGCCTTTATAATATATGCTTTGGACTGCACCATGTCATCACCGAGATCCCTAAGCATCGCATCTATCTCGTCGGTGTCCGGTTTTACTATATCAAGATACAGTTCAAGATACTCTTTATTGTCCTTTAATTCTTCTTTAAAAAGACTCCAGGCGGTTCCCGTGCCGCGACCGATAGCTCTGGCCTTCAGATATTCCGACAAAGTTTCCCTGAATCGTTCCGAAAGGTTACGGGCATGCATAAGACGCATGAGGCTTAAGTAGCACTTGTTCCTGCCCACTTCTTTTAAATACTCGCCGCTCTCACCGGGCATCTCCCCATCCACGGAACCGATTCCGTCATAGGAAATATCTTCTTCGCCGCAAAGAGCTCTGTCGGTGTAGCCTTCGTAATCGTCAAGCTTCAAAAAAGATTCAAGAGCCAGGTCCCATTTCTCGTACCAGACGGGTGTCCCCAGGTCCTTGTCCCTTAACAGATACGCCGCAGGCAGCCTCTTAACCGTTGCCGCCAAAAGAAAGGGCATATCCTCATCCTCGTAATCGCACAGGCGAATGGACTCGATACGGTCCGAGCCGTCAAAAACACCCTTCTGAAACGCGGGTCGTCCGCCCTTCTCAACGGTCACCTGCGTAAGGTGAATGCACTGTGACAGCGCCCAGTCCCCGATATCCGTAACGCTTGCGGGGATTTCCACCTCTCTTAAGCCTCTGGTGCCCAAAAACGCTTTCTTGTCTATTGCGGTCACAGGCAGGCGCAACTCGCCGGCTTCTGCAAAAGAAGGCACGCTAAGCCTGCTGCCGGCTCCTTCAAGGCCCACAACTTTCGCACAGGTCTTCTCTTCATCCGCTTCAAACAACAGGGTAAATCCCCCCACAACAGCCTTTATCATACCAGTTTATCTATCTCTTTCCTCAAATCTTCCTTACGGTCCGCCACCATCAAAAGTGCATTGTACTTGTCATAGTCTTCCGAACCGAAGGTATTAAAGAATCTCGCGGGTGCATCCGACAGTGTAAGCTCCGTCACTGCCACCAGCATTTCGTTGCTCTCGTCGCCAAAGAAAGTGGACAGCGTCACAAACAGATTGTGTATACGTTCCTGCTCAACCTTGGTCTTCTCCCGAAGCTCCGCCACCTTATCGTTGTAAATACGGCTTACGGTTTCGCTTCCGTCGGCTCCGTCTTCCCTCACACCCGCAAGCATCAGGCCAAAGAGGCTCTTGATTCTTTTGTGCTTGCGCTTCTCCGAAGAAGAAAGGGAACCGGACATTTCTTTTTTGTGAATAATGGTGTTGCGAGCCTCAATCTGAGTCTTAAGTGCCGCCTCAACGTCGCCGGATTCTTTTACCGATTTAAGGGCGGGCAGAATCTCCTTGTAGTCGTCCGCAAGGTGCATGATGCCCTTTATTTCGTCCTTAATCTTGTCAAGAAGAATGCCTACCAGCGACAGGCGCTCGTCCATGGGAGCCTTTGCGGCCTTCTCGGCAACGGACTCGTTTATCTGTCCCGACAAAAGTGCCTCCGCATTGTAGCTTGCGCGGTACTTGATGTACAGGTCATAATATGCCGCAAACTCACGCACAATCTTGTCGTTTCTTAAGTACTGGCCGATAAGGTTCTCGCTGACCTTCAAGCCCTCTTCTTCGTACATAAGAATAATGTCGCTTAAATCCTCCCAGCCTCTCGCGGTTACGTAGGAGCGGCCTTCGGAAGTGGTTTCGATGTGGTAAAAATAATCTTTTTTGGCATCAAGAAAACCCATGATGGCGCCGTGAATGCCCTTTTCAAGAGCGTAGGTCTTCCATGCGGGGTAGTCTGCCTCAACGGTAATAACCTTCAGACGGTCCAGAGTAACCACGTCGAACTCACGAACGGAACGGTTGTATTCGGGAGGGTTGCCGGCGGTGACGATTACCCAGCCGTCGGGCACTCTGTGGCGGCCGAAAACCTTAAACTGCAGAAACTGAAGCATGGAGGGGAACAAAGTCTCGGACACACAGTTAATTTCGTCAAGGAACAGTATGCCTTCTTTGACACCGCTCTTCTCCATGGTTTCGTATACGGAAGCGATTATTTCGCTCATGGTATATTCGGATACGTCGTAGGTGTTGCCTGCGTATTCTTTTTTGTCTATAAAGGGAAGGCCCAGAGCCGACTGGCGGGTATGATGGGTCATGGAATAGCTCACAAGGGCGATTCCAAGCTCAGAGGCAATCTGCTCCATAATGGCTGTCTTGCCGATACCGGGAGCACCCAGCAAAAACACGGGACGCTGGCGCACAACGGGTATGCGGTAATCCCCGAACTCATCCTTTTTCAGATAGAGATTTACGGTATTCTTGATATATTCTTTGGCCTTTGCTATGTTCACAGGGTTTCCTCCTCGAGTATTACTTTAATGGCCCAGTCCGGAACCTTCACTCTGTATTCGTCTTTATTTAAAAATGCAAAAATAACATCGTAGTCGGGGCACCTCTCGGGATAAATTCCGAGACCGTCGGTTAAATAAATAAGCCCCTTTAAATTATTGAATTCTTTGTTCTTTATAAGCTCATCCACGTAGGCAAAAGCAGGCCTGAAATCCGTGGCGCCGAAGCCCGTAAGCTTAAAGTCCTTAATCAGGCTCTGAAGCTCGCTTAAGGTGGTAACCTTAATATCCTCCCACACCCTCATATCGCACTCGATAATGTGAATGTTCACCTCGGAAAAGAAAGAGCCCGACCGCGAAAGGATGTCCACCGTCTTTTCAAGAAACTTTCTCACGGTATCGCCGCTACAGGAAGCGGAAGTGTCGATTACTATCACAAACTCCCTGACCTTTTTGTCCTCGGTATATTCAAGAGGCTCCACCAGGGGCATCTTGCCGTAAGTCCTGAGTCCGTAGGTGTAATAAATATAGTCAAACTCGTCCGGGTTAACCTTAATCTCTTCGCCCTCGACGGAGAAACGCCTGAGTATTGCGTCGTAGTCGTAGCGGGTCTTGGTGGCCTCGGAAAGATTCTCCGTAATACTCTCGCCGCCCATACCTTTCTTGGAAAAAGAATCAAGCTCCGCCTTAACGCGCTCGGCTATACGCTTCCAGTCTTCTTCCGTAAGAATGGTCTCCTGCTCTTCTTTGTAAGAAGCTCTCACTCTGTGGCGGTCCATGGTAAAAAGCTGCTTGTATTTAATCTCCGAATCGTGGGAAATACCGCCCACCGCAAACTCTCTGTAGAGCTTCTCGGCGGTAATCTCCGGCACCCATTTTTTAAGACGGGCGATAATGGTACGCTCTTCGTCGTCCTTCATCATGGAAGCTCCGGGGATATCCATCTCAAGAATAATGTTCTCAACCGCTATATCCGTGGCGATGTTCCAAAAGTTCTCGTCGGTTTTGTCGTATCTGTAAGGATGCATGAATATTGCGTGAAGCATCACATGAAGATACAGTCGCACCGCTATATTGGGTTCTTCTTTGTAATCCGTAAGGAGCCTGTAAGGGTCGTAATTAAGGGACTCTCCGTCGCAGACATAGCCCTTAAGCCCCGGCACCGACTTAAGCTTAAGCTTTAACAATGCGGTGTCAAAGAACCTGAACCTCACCGTAATGGTGTCCCGCGCCAGAAGCATAATCTTCTCCGCATATTCCTCTATTAACTTGTCGTCAAAAGAAAGGGCACTGTCCATACTTACCTGTATACTCTCACACAAAGATTGATTTTGCCTTTTTTGCTGACGCCGGCTTCCCCTGCTATTTCAAAGCGCCCGAAGCCCCGCACACTTACTCTGTCATCGACCTTGGCCTTAAAGTCTGCCGCCATGACCTGTCTCGAATTCACAAAGACCTTCTGCTCCGTAAAAAGCCTGCAGGAAGCGTCTCTCGAAAGCTTGTAAACCCTTGCAATTATGGCATCCAGCCGCTCTGAACTCACCTGTACACGTATCTCTTCCGTGGCACCCTCGGGCAAAGAAAACGCCTCTTCATAAGGCTTCACCATAACGCTTGTGTGCTTGACCCTCGTAAGATTCTCCGTGATATATTCAGCCATGGACTCCACACAGTACAGTATCGCTTTATTGGAATCCACAAATATATCCCCAAGCATCTCGCGCTCAATTCCAAGGTTCATGAGTGCACCCAGAAAATCCCTGTGAGTTAAGTCGTCGGAGAACTTGTCCATAAGGGGACTTATCTTAAGTGCCGCTATGGGAAGAGGCTCCTCGTAACCAAAGGCCTCCGAGTCACCGAAGCGTATCAGTTTTCTTTCGCAGTAATCATTGCCCCCAAAAAGCATGGGCTTAGCGTAATCCAAGTCTTTCTTTATCTTAAAGAATTCTGAGACTTCCGCCTCGGTTAAGAAATTCGTATATGTATATCTGTTGCCGTTAAAGCTTCTTTCGGCAAGCTCTTTTAGTCTGTTAGGTAAAAATTCGTCAGCCAAAACAATCTCCACACAGCAATCGGGTGGTTTGGCGCCACCCGATGCACAAATCCTTAATTAAATGCCGTAATACCAAGATCGCTGTAAGGTATAAACACCTCTATAAAGCCGGAAGCATAAGGACCCATCTCGTAAGGCGGGTATTCAACGATGAGACCGCCCTTTTGATATGTCACGTCTATGGTTTCAAAAGAAATATAATTATATGCCTGCTCATAAACCATATCGGGGTCGTCATAACTGTAATAAGGCGACATTTCTTCGGTAAATGCCTTGGCATGTTCCCTGGTGGCCTCAGCCACAACCTTCTTTAAGTCTTCTTCGGTGCCGGTATAGATATCCGTAAAGGACACATCCTCACCTGTTCTTAAGTCGAAAAGGAATACCTGAATAAAGGGATATCCGTGAGCACCGCCGCCGTACCAGTATGCAGAACTTTCTACAGTCAGGTAATTGTCATTAATCTTAAACACTTTGTCGAGGTTTAAATCATAGGACACAAGCCCCGCATAGGAGCCATGACCGTTATTGGCACAATCCGAAGCGTCTGTGGCAAAATAAAGTTCGGTGCCCAAAAGTCCCTCGCATTGATTCTTTACAGACTCCTTAAGGGTATTATTAATGGCATCTGCTTTGTCCCCGTAGGAAGAACCCAGAATCGCGTATTCGCCGTAGTAACATCCGATTTCAGCCTTGCAGTACTCGCACTTGACTGTTTCACTGACATATCCGACGTTTACGTCTGCGCCAAAATTATACTTAAATTTATCAATGCCTAACTGCTTAAAATCACCGTCTTTATAAATACTCCAGTCTCTGGTCTGTCCGTCATTGGTAATTGCATATATGGTTCCGTTTGAAACCACTAAATCTCCGAAGGGAGCCGACCCGTGAGTACCCGGGTAACTGCTTCTTGTGGCTATCCTCTCCTTGGTGTGTTCTTTTACATCGTATGTGCACAATGTTCTTTTGTAGAGACCGTATTCACAGTCTTCGTTCTCAAAGAAATAAAGTATCCCGTCTTCAATAGCCGCAAGATACGCAAGGTCATTGGATATAACCGTTCTTCTGCCGGTAATAAGGCTCTGGTCCACGATACTCTTGACACTGTAGTCTTCATTGTGAGTCTCATAAATTATGCACTCGTCGTTAAAGTACAAAAGGTCGTAATTGTCCTTGTCCTCATCGCAGACTTCGTCAAATTCGTTTATGGCCTCTCCGTCGAAATTGTAAATCTTTCCGTTCGATCTGACCCTAATGTAGCCGGTCTCATCCATGAATCTCTCAACGCATGAGCCTCTGAAATAGTCTATGGTATTTAAGAATACAATATTATTGTAAGCCTCGGGAATATCCGCAAGAATCGTGTTCGAGCTTTCCACCGGCTCCATAGTCTTCTCATCATAGCAGTACTCCTGATACTCACCCGCAAAATAGTTAAACTGAGTCAGAATGACTTTGCCCTGATATATATCAATGCAGCCGTTCCACTCGCCCTTAACCAGCAGTTTGTCTTCGCCGGTCTTGTAATTGTAAACTTTGTAAGCGTAATTGTTGCCCTCTCCGTCCACTACTTCTTCGGCTTCATAACGTCTGTAGAAAATGTAGTCGCCGTGGGCAAATTTGACTTCTCCGAGGTCGGGAATCTTAACTCTGTAGCTGCCCACCTGCTCGTCGCCCTTAAATACATAGACGGTATAGCCTTCGTCTTCCGCCACGATAATGGGTGTCTCTACATATTCCCTGGCCGGCTCCGCTTCAGGCTCCGGTGCAGTCACGGAAGTCTCCTGAGAAACGCTTGCCTCCGTTGAAGATACTGAAGCAGATGCGGAATCCGAAGACACCGATGCCTGCTTCTCGCAAGCGGTCAAAGAAAGCGCCATTACAAGCGAAATTAGTGCTGCTGTAAGTTTTTTCATCCTATTCATAGTAAATTCTCCCTTTGACGACTATTTTAGCATAATTTAATTATACGCAAAAGACACAAAGGCCAATATCCTTTGTGTCTTTAATGATAATTGCTTATTTGTTTTTACACGCTTATTTGAAAGCTGTTATTCCAAGCTCGTCATAGGTCATGGTTGCATAAATAAAGCCGTTTGCATAAGCCGCAAGTTCGTAAGGCGGGAATACTACGCTTAAGCTGTCTTCATCAAATTCGACGGTATAGTTGTCAAACGTAACCAAATCATAAACCTCGTCATAAATGGCGTCTGCGCTGTCAAACATGAAAAACGGAGTGTTGTCCTCGGTATAAGAGTTGTACTGAGTCTTTATGTTCTCCGCAACGGCTTTTTTAAAGTCCTCTTCCGTGCCGGGGTAGATGTCCTTAAGGGTAACTTCTTCGCCGGTCTTTAAGTTAAAGAGTCTGCAGAACGTATAAGGCATTCCGTGGGCACCGCCGCCGTACCAGTAGGAGTTTTCGTTGATGACAACATAATCCTTAAGAATCTTAACGTCGGTAATGCGTCTCTCGTAAGTCATATCGCCCATAGTTGTGCCATGTTCCGAGTTTTCGCATTCTTCGGCGCTTGATACCTTCGGATTGTCTGTTCTTTTGCCAAGACTTTCTTTGGCGCTTTCTTTTAAAGTATTATTGATGACTGCCACGCCGGCTCCAAGGGATTCATCAAGCACAAAGTACTCTTCGTAGTCCTCGTTAATGGGATTCTTGCAGAATTCGCACAGCTCGGAATTGCTGAAGTATTCCACGGTACCGTACTGAGCCCAGTCGCAGGTTTTTTTGTTAATGTTAAGCTGTTTAAACTCGCCGTTTTCAATGATGCACCAGTCTTCGGAAGTACCGTCGGAATTTCTTACGTAGATTGCATCACCCGAAACCACAAGATTGTTAAAAGGTGACATTCCGCCACCACCCGCATGCCCTTCCGCAGTCATGACCCTGTTCTTGGTTTCATCCTTGGGATTGTATACCCATAAGGTCTGCTTCACGATGCCGAATTCGTCGGATTGGTCCTCGAGAAAATAAATCAGGTCTCTGTCCATGCTCATGGTAATACCCGATGAAACATTAGCGCAGATTTCCGTATCCTGACCCGTAATAAGATTTAAGCATCTTAAAACACTGTTGCCTTCAATATATTTGCGGGCAATATAAACCACTGTTTTATCGTCGTAATACTCTATATAACTGTAGTCATAGCCTTCTTTAAGTTCCTCGAACTTATTGAGGGCTTCTCCGTCGAAATTGAAATAATCAAAGCCTCTGTTAATCTTAATGTAGCCCACCTCGTCCATTATGCGGGATGCACACTTTCTTCCCCCCGCAGTGGCATACTGCATGGACTGAAATGTATTTTCGTTGTAATAAGGCAGTGACTCCCAAAACTTTGAAGGATTATCAATCTTTTCAAGTGTCACCGGGTCGTAGTAAAGCTCTACATACTCACCTTTGTTAAAATTTTTAACCGTAAGAACAATCTTACCCTTATAAAAGTCAAAGAATCCGCCCCAGTCTCCGTGAGTTAAGATTTTCTCCTCACCGGTCTTGTAATTGAGAGCCCTGTATGCGTATTTGCTGTCATCTGCCGCATCAGCTTCATAGCTTGAATAAAAAAGATAATCTCCGTAAAAGAAACAGTTGTCGGGATAAGCCTCTTCGGGCACCTCAAAACTTCCGAGATATTCTTCGCCCTTTACAAGGTAAACGGTGCTGTTCTCTATATTAATATTGTAGAGTGCCGTCACCGGATAGTTGTCTGCTTCGGCACCGCTTAAATCGTCGCCTCTCTCCTCAAGTTCCGATGTCGATGCGCCGGTCTCGGTGGATGTGCTTCCTTCTTGAGCGGATGCAGAATCGGATACGCTTGCGGCCTTCTCACATCCGGCCAAAGAAAGCGTTAAAGTCATCGCCAGTAACAGCGATATAAGTTTTTTCTTCATAAGTATCATTCTCCTCTCGTCAAAGATTTCTCTTTGCGATTTAACAAGGGGTATTCTAACATACAAATTATTAAAAAAGACACAGAATATATCTGTGTCTTTCTTAATTATCTATGAAGTTATGTGCCGGGGCTTAAATCTGCCCCCTGCGATTACTACTGTCTGTACTCGTCTCTGTTAACGTAGTCGTCGTTTGAGTAACCGTTGTTGTCATAGTTTCTTTTGTCCTTGTAAGGCTCGGGATCGTCGCTCATTACAAGGCCACATACGATGTATGCCATAATACCGGTTCCGAAAGCAAGTACCAGAATTACGAAGCCCAATCTGAAAATCATGGGGTCAATGTTAAAATACTCACCAAGACCTCCGCATACACCAAATATCTTTCTGTCTTTAACTGATTTGTAAACTCTTTTTTCCATAATAATAATCCTTTCTTTTTCTTCAAGTATAGTTTTTAGTCCGATAGTCTTATGAGGTTTCCCTCACTTTATGATGCTATTATATCATATAGTATTCTACAATAAATAGTACTTAGAGAAATTTAAGAAAGTTTAAGTTTTTCTTTAGAGCAAGATAAGTCATGTAAAGCCGCAAGTTTTGAATAGTAGCAAAAGAAAGGGGTATCATAAAATAATTGTAGAAACGTGTAACATTGGGGATATCTTATGATTGAAAATTTAAAAGGCGTTTACGAAACTGTTAACTTCAAAAAGCAGTCCGGTATTAAGCTTTACTTAAATGACAGTCTCACTGACTACCCGCTTCACTGGCACACGCCCATTGAGATAGTTGCCCCCGAAAAGGGCCACTATCATGTTACCTGTGCCGACCGTGACTACAATCTTAACGAGGGAGACATTCTTTTTATTGCCCCGGGAACTCTTCATTCCATGAGTCCCGAAGGCGAGCAGGGCTCCCGTGCCATTATTCAGATAGACACCTCTACCATAAGGGGCGTCCGAAACACTGATAGTATTTTGTCCTTTATTTCCCCTTCTTTTTTGGTAACGGAAGAAACCTTTGAGAAAGAATTGTATGCTGCCATACGTTTCTTTATCTGGCGTATCAAGGTTGAGTATAACGGTGACAATCCTTTCTTTGAGCCCGCTATATACGGTATCTTTTTAAATATCCTCTCTCTCATAGGTCAGAGCAAGGCTTACAAAGATAAGATAATTACAGAGCAATGTACCAAGAATCGTGAGTACGTTGAGAAGTTCTTAACAATCTGTGACTACATTAACGAGCACTGCGCCGAGGACCTGACTCTTGAGGAAATGGCGGGAATGGCAGGCTTCTCCAAGTACCACTTCAGCAGACTGTTCAAACAGTTTACCAATGTTTCTTTTTACCAGTATTTAAGCCAGAGCCGTATCCACAATGCGGAGAAGATGCTTTCTTCTTCCGATAACAGCATTACGGTAATTGCGTATAAATCGGGCTTTACCACCCTTTCTTCTTTTATCAGAATGTTTAAGCTTATTAAGGGTGTTACGCCTTCGGAATATCGCGCCATGTACATCGGGCGCAGTCCGGCAGGAATAATGTAAATTACTTATCTTCATAATCACCTCCAATGCGAAAGGGACCGAAGCCATGAGGCTTCAGTCCCTTTACTATTGGGAGATTCAGAATCATTAAAAGAGCTTTTATTTGGCCTTTTCAACGATTACATCTTTAATAAAGTCTACGTATTCGGAAGTGTCCTTCTTGGCAACGGGACCTTCTTTGGTGAATTCCATCTCGTTTCTGTCGGTGCCGTAGGGCTTCCACTCGGGAAGTTTGGTGCCGTCAATGTCAACACCGTTGGGGTTACCGGTCTTAATAAAGTTAGCCCAGTAGGTGCTCATCTGTCTTGCGAGGTCGTAATGACGGCCTACGAAAGGTCTCCAGCACTTGTTAAGGTTGTCAAAGAAGAACCAAAGGTCTACGGAATGGAAGGTGCCCGCATTGTCGCCGGGGATGTCGGGATTGAATCTGTAGTAGTAGATTAAATCGCCGGTGCCGTTCTTGATGTTGGCTTCTGCCACGCCCTTAACGGAAGCTTCGATACCGCTGACGGTTGAATAGCCCATGGGACCTTTCTCTGAGGCTTCTTTGAAGGATAAGAACTTGTCGGCCTTGGCACCGAAGATCTCTCTTGCTTTCTTCTCAAAGTCTTCTTTGTCCGAAGCGGGGATGAAGGACTTAAACTCGTCTGCGGTATTACCGCTGAGTACGGGAACCTTGGCCCACTGACCGTTAAGCATGCGCTTGTAGGGCTCATCCACGCAGAATTTGTGGTCGATGCAGGGAGCAAACATACCGTTTTTCTCTCTGAATTCAGCGTATTTGTCGCGAATTACGAGGGCATCCACTTTTCTCGCTTCTTCAAGGGTCTTAACACCCAGATAGTCAAAGAATTTCTTACCTAGCTCTTCAGCTTCGGAAATGTCGCGGGGCACGATAAATGCGTCGCCGCCGAAGGGATTTCTGATGATACCGCTCATGATGAGGGCGCTCTTAATCATCTTGTAGTTGGCTTCGCAGGTAAGCTGAAGCAGTGTGCTGCCGCCGCCTGCGGACTGGCCTGCGATGGAGATGTTCTCGGGATCGCCGCCGAATGCTGCGATGTTCTCATAAACCCACTTTAAACCTGCCTGCTGGTCAAGGTTACCAAAGTTGGTGGGTGCCTCGGGGCTCTCTGCCGTAATCTCTGGATGAGCAAGGAAACCGATAGCGCCGAGACGATAGTTAACGCTTACTACGATGATTCCTTTTTTGGCAAGGGCTTCACCGTCAAACTCCATTTCACAGGGATAACCCCACTGGAAGCCGCCGCCGAAGTACCATACCAGTACGGGAAGCTTGTCGTTCTCTGTATGAGCGGGGGACCAGATATTTAAATAAAGGCAGTCCTCGCCCATGGCAATCTGATTGTCAACGTGCCATTCTTTGTCGTAAAGGCCTTCGCCCGCGCCGGGTGTGTCCTGTACGGAAATGTTTTTAAACTTGTAGCATTCGAGTTCACCTTCCCAGTTCTTGACGGGCTGAGGTGCTCTCCATCTGTTCTCTCCCACCGGGGGAGCTGCAAAAGGGATTCCCTTAAACACGGTAATTCTTGCATTGGTAGCGGGAAGTCCCTTCACTATGCCGTTCTTGGTCTTAACTGTTCTAAGCATCGGCTGCATAATGTAACCCTCCTTATGAAATATAATCTGCGTAAGCGATGCCCCCTAGGAGCAATTTCCCCTTACGCTTAACGCCTCGGGTCACCCCACGACCCGATAAAACGTTTTATCTTCTAAATTAATCATATTCTTTTGAAAGTTTCTTATACTTATCAAATATTGCCAAGTAGTAGCCATTTGTTGTCATAATTTGAGGAATTTGTATATGAGTTTATAGTAAGAAACGCCGTATTTACAGGCTTGTGAGATAATTGTATCTTTGATAATATGATAAGTAACAGTTCGGGGATTATATAGGGAGGTATGACTTATGATTGGAAAAGTTTTTAAGAGCGCGTTTCTTTTGCTGATGGTATGTTTATGTGCGGTTTCTTTTGCCGGTTGCAGTAACATGCCCAGAGAAAAGGAAATCAAAAAGATATTGTCTCAAACCGACCCGTATATCAAGGCCGAGCTGGCCCCCGCTTTGGGTCTTGACGAAAATGATATTACCATTTCTGAAGCCTACGTCGGAATTTCCAGAGTTGCCGAATACAAATTTACTGTAGGCGATAAGACCTATAATGCCCAAGTGACCCCCTTTGGAACAAGGATGCTTGCACTCACGGATTACTACAGCAATGATTTTTATGAAAAAATTTCCGAACCGTTTTATGAATATATAAAAGAAGCAGACTTTTTTAGCGGCTGCGAATACACGGTCAACCGTTTTCTGTTTTCCGTCAAACCGTACGGGTGGCATAATTATAATCTCGGTGCTCACGATGATTTTTACGGCATGCTTCCCCTTACAATTAATCCCGACAACATGGCCGATTATATAGGCAGCGCTGAGATTACCGGCCTTACTTTACGCATTGAGCTTGATTATTATGGGGCCAAAGACAAAGTCATTCCTGACGAAGCCCTTTACAAGTTAACAGAGGTATTCCCCCCGCTGCAATCTTTTTATATAGACATTTCCCACTTTGGTTCAGAAGGATTAAGCGAACCTGACAATTACCTTGAAAAATATTGTTACTATTCAAATTCAAATGGCACCGGTATCCACTATACGGAATTCACCTATCGTAAAATTGCCGATGGCGTTATGCTTTGCCTAGTTGAACCGGTAAGCCCGGATTTCAAAGCATTCATAGACAATAATACTCTGTTTGTAAATATTCCCGCTTCCATGGAATCCGAAACCCGGCTGTATGTTTCCCCTGACTTTATACCCAAAGACAGGAAGTATTACATGATAACAACCGATTCAGACGGTACCAAAAAGGAAATAGAGCAAACGTGGTTGACTTCATTGGACAAGTTGTATTTATCCCGAGGCTGCAATTATCGAATACCGCTTATACTTGAACAATAAGCTCGAAAAACCCGCCGCTTCGCAGAAGTCGACGGGTTTTGTACTAATACTCAATATCACTTTTTTCAAGCTGATTCTTTAAGCGATTAAAAAATTCCAGCTGAAAATCAACCTTTTCGTGCCACATCTTATCACCGGTTTTTGTCCCAAAAGGATATTCACGGAGTTGCTTCAGCTTATTGATTCTTTTGTCCGCAAGGGTAATCTGCTCTGAAAGCGGAAGTTCACTGAATTTCAGGAATTCAAGTCCCTCATAGATGCGGTACACATCGAAACGGTCTATATTGTCCGCATCTCCTATCGTAATTGCAAAAGGCGTCTTCTCGCCTTCAAAATCCGAAGTATCATCTACGTGAATCGCAATTCCGTAACACATCTCTTCCACTTCGGCATCGCTGTAGCCAAGACTTTTAAAGAACGGTCTTGCTATCTTTGCTCCCTCTCTTCCGTGATTGGAAGAATCCTTCGGCGATTCATACTGCTTCGCATAACCTATATCGTGAAGAAGCGATGCAACGTACATTCTTTCTTCATCAAAGCCCTCAGCCTTGGCGATTTCCAGCGCTATGTGGGCCACTCTGAAGGAATGCTCGATACGATATTCAACCATTCTCGGAGTTCTGTCCGTAAACCCCACCGTCTTGTTAAGTTCTGTCTTAAGAAACTCCGCCGCTTTCCCGATAATCTCTTCTCTCATACTATGCCCCCTGTAGAAATTCTGCGTTTTTAAATAGTGTACCCATTCTAACATAGTTTCTGTCTCTTGGATATATCATCTGCCTAAATCAGATAATTCTCTATCATCGCCTTAATCACCCCGCTGTGAAGGGGTTTGTTCTGAGTTTCAAAAGTCATTATAAAGTTTTCTCCCGGAATATAACCATTTAATATGTACCTGCCGATCTTATCAACGTTTTTCAGGGCATAGTCTTCCATATCCATCATCCCGAAGTGCTCCCAAATGAATTCTTTTCTCGTGCGCACATTAAGACACGTGAAGTCAGGCCTTCTCTCAACGTTATCCAGCATCATCGGAAACTCATACCTATAGGGAATTCCATACATTGCCATCATATTCGCAATATTCTCCTCCGCCTTCGAACGCACCCTCTCATGCTTAACCGTATAATGTTCTTTCTCCCCCGGCATAAAGTATCCCGGCTCATAAGAAACCGCCTCCCAGGCATTAACGAAAGTGGCTTGATCCTTGTAAACCGGATTCACAAGAATTCTTTTTCCCTCATGCATGTTATCACATATTTTTCCGATTGCATCCATTGACGTAGTGTCTATATATTCGTAAATTGCCCTTAACTCTTCGCTTGCTAAGCCAATCAGCTGCTTATCATAATCCTTTTGTGCCAATGCCGAAGCAAGTTTTCTGTTCTTTTTGGGAATATAATCCCCATGGGTGTCCTTGCCGTCTGTCCTAATGTAGTATTGGAATGTCTTACCATACTTTATTGTTCGCAGTTTACCTTCAGGTGCTTTCAAAAGCGCCTGTTTTCGTGCCTCAATCTCCTTTTCGAGCATCTCTGCCCTCTTTTTAAGAACCGGCCTTGGGTCGTTTAGCCAGTCCGAATCTGTGTAATTCTTTTTAATTTGCTTCATTTTTTCCTTTCTTTGTCTAAATTATTATGTTTCAGTAGGTTTTAGACATCAAAAAGCGCCCTTCAAAAAAACACCAATGTCTAAAAAAGCCTTGCGAGACGGACTTTAAACATTGTTAAAGAAATAAATAAGCGCATCCAATACTGAATTATCATTTTTTCGTTAGGAATGATGTCTAATTAATATGAATTGGGGATTATTTACGGGTCATCACCTTTTTCGTATGTCAAAAAGGACGACTAAAAAAGTAAGATTTTCCCGATTTTACACGTCACCTGAATTGAGGGACGTCTACGGGATATCTAAATATGTTACATGGAGCAGGATTTACCTGTCTTGGCCGCCTCCGATTACGGAGACAAGGAGTATTGTACATGAAGAGTCTAAAAAAGTAAATAGAAAAGGCGCCCGCAAATGCGGGCGCCGAGTAAACAAACTATTTCTTACTGAATCTGGCCTCGTAAGCTTCTACACTGGTATATGAATCATCTGTATAATCTTCGTAGATAATAACTATGTCACCGTTGCCGTCGCGATACATAAAATCTATAGAAAAAACATAGTTGTCCGAGTCGACGAATGTGAGGAGTTTGTTTAATGTATTGGTTTTGCAGTCATATGAATAAATTGCCTGATTTCCAAACAACAACTCTCCATCGTCTCCGTTGAACACGCCTCCACCGCAATATTCATCCGCTTCAGCCAGACATTCGGTAAACTCATTATTATCCGGATAGTATGCCTTCAATTCATTATAGTAATCTCCGGTAATCATGTAGAGCAAACCGTCGTTTCCTACACATGGATCGCCTTCCCCGGAATCAGTTAAAACCTTTACAAAATTACCCTTTAAGTCAAATATGAGTATTCCGCCAACGAATTCCGCTGAGCTATAATCTGCATAAGTACAATAAATATATGTACCGTCAGATGATAGTTTGTTGGTAATATAAAATCCTTTCGGCATCTTATAAACATCATTCAAACGTTTTTTGTTAATAAAAGTTCCGTCTTCATCAAAAGTCATGAGCCAATAATCCGCTCCGTTTTCGGTCCAATTACTTGCTAGAGCAAAATAGCCGCCTTCGTTGGAAGGATGTACAAAAAACACACCACTTGAAACATCAGTTACTTCAAATTCCACTTCTATATTATGCTCACCGGTTTTTAAGTCCTTGGACAAAAAAGCAACAGAAAAATTGTCACCATTATTCTCTTTTTGGAAAGAATAAAGAACACCGTTCTCAACATAAAGATATTGTTCAACGTTTTCCGCAAGAATGTTACTTACTTTAACCTCTGCCTCATAATACCCTTCTTCCTTCTCTTCCGAAACAGGCGCCTCTGTAGTCTGTTCCTCGGAATAAGCAGTAACATCTTCATTCGCCGGTAATTCTATAGCCGGCGCCAAATCAGTTACTGTCATGGTGCCATCGCCGTCATTACCGAGTGTGACGCCAAGGCCAAACAGCATAAAAAATAACAATAAACCTTTCATAAATAACCTCCGTACCATTCTGTCACAATGTGTGACCACACTATTTTATAATAATAATTATACTCACGCAACAAAAAGAAAGCGGGGCGCCATCAGGCGTCCCGCGTAAAATTCTGATATAAATTACTGTGCTGTCATGGCATTCACTTCATCAGCCGTCATGCCGGCGAATTTAACTTTGTAAATACGGACCAAAGAATCTTCGATGCGCTCATGAGCGATTACGCCCGTGTTGACTGCGTTCAAAACATCAGCGTAAGCTGCTCCGAAATCCTCGGGCTTAAGAAGCATGTCCGCGCCGGCTTTAAGTGATGCTATGCAGGCTTCGCCGGATTCAAAATAAGCAGAAATCGCAGTTTTGGTAAGGTCATCGGTGATAATGATGACATCGTCAAGACCCATGTCCATTCTGATAATATTGGTCATTACAGCCTTGGACTGAGAAGCGTAAACATTTTCCTCCGAAAGTCCCGGAACGGATTCGTGGCTCACCACAAACATGGTAACGCCGGCATCTGCAGCTGCCTTAAAAGGAATCAGCTCGCAGGCATCCATTTCTTCTCTGGTGCGTTCATTGGAAGCAATGGCCTCGGAAGTGTCAGCGGAAGCATATCCCTGCCCCGGAAAAGCAGTTACCGCCGAGTACATTCCGCTTGCGCGAACAGCCTGAACCGATTTGACTACCATCTCCGAAACTGTATTGGTATCGGTGCCGAAAGAAAATGCAGGAAGGGTCTCACCTTCTGCGGGCTCGCGGTAAATGTCCGCCACGATTCCTAAGTTTAAGTTAAGTCCGAAGTCGGACAGATAACCCGCTATCTTACTCTCTTCCTCAAAAGCAACCGCCGCATCGCCTGTAGAGGCTATCTCTGTTGCCGACTTAACGGCCGCAACCTTCATCTTGGCCGGGAAAACGGACTTGCCAAGGCGCTCGTCAACTGCAAGGAACAAAGGATATTTGGCAAAGCTCTTGGTCCCGGCTATCATGGTCTTAAACTGGTCGGGATCAAGCATGTTCTTGTCACTGTAAATAAGGCCGCCTACAGGATATTCCTCGAGTGCCTTTTTGGTACCGTCACCTGCCTTAATGGCTGCGGATACTCCCGTAATCTGTTCGGGAGTTACAATGAAAAGACCCATGACCTGTTCCTCAACAGTCATTGCACGTACATAATTGCGTATTGCCTCCTCAAAGAGGTCCGCCTCCGTGGGAGTATCGTCCTTGGGCTCCGACGGGGGAACCGAAACGATTTCTTCCTCCCCAAAAAGGTCATCGATTACACTGTCGCCATCACCACCGGGTTCGGTAACATCGGCATCGTCCGATACCGCAGCTTTCTCACCTGTGCCAAAGAAATGTCTTGCCAACACACGGCCGGCAAAAAACAAGCCCGTTCCTATGATTAATACTGCTGCCACCAGCACCACCCAGGCTATAATCTGCCCTTGTTTGTGCTTCTTGCGTCTTAAGTCCCGTGCTTGTTCTATTTCATGTTCGGAAAGTGTATCTATGTCAAAAAGATATTTATTGTTATTGTCCATGAACTCCACCTATTCGTTCTTCCAGTACATGATACACTATATTTTGTGCAATTTAAAGACAAAAAGCCCAATATATAAAAAATTAAGACTTTTATCTCTTTACGATTTTATAGCCGAGATTGTCAAGCATCTGCCATGCATCGTCGAGAATCTGGTAATCATAGTGGATTACATCGGTTTCTTCCTCCGAGAGACCGGTAATCTCGGACATAAGCTTTCTGAATTCGATAAGACCCTCGTAAGTGGTAAGGTTATTGTGAATTCTCAAGCCGTAATCTTTACCCCTGTCATCGCTTTCGGTAATGCGCTTAAGACTTGAAGGCACAAAGCCCGCTGTCAGAATATATGCGTTCCAGCGAAGATGCTCTTCCACCGACATAAAGAAAGGCTTTGTGTTCTGCTTAAAGTCTATGGATTCTCGCTTGGAGAATTCATAGTTTCTGCCTTTATACTCCACATAATAATAGTCTGCTGCGTCGGTACCGGCATAGCTTGCAAGATAATCGTTGCGACTTAAGGGCTCACGGCCGTTAAGCTCGGATTCTTTGACCATATCAAGGCCCATCATAAGAAGCTTGCCTCGAAGGCTGACGCTTACGTAGCGGCTGGAGTCTCTGTAGGAGCGCTCCTTAAGGCCGTCGGAAGTGTACCAGCGCTTGCCTGCCTGTCTTAAAATGTTATCAATTTCTTCTTCCGTAATGGGCTCAGCATTGTTAAACATGCGGCTTCTTACAGCGCCCTCAAGAGCATAAGACTTGTGACGGTAGAGGGTCATGCGCATTTCTTCGGAATCGTCGAGATTGTGCATGTCAAAAACAGCGCTCTCTTCGTTGCCGAAGGGAATAAAGCCGGCGTTGATAAAAGGAGTGTCCTCCATGTTATTGCGCTGACGGGCAAAAATACTGATGCTGCGTCTGCGGCTGGTGCCGGCAGCCATCTGGCCGAGTTTAATGGCAAGGTCCCTGTTCTCAAGGTCGCTTCCGTAGGCCACAAATATGATGGTGGCTCCTTTTTTCTGCCTGAAAATAACGGACTTGACTTCCCTGTAAAAATCAGGGGAGTTGATGTCGCAGTGATGGTAGAATTCCTTTGAGGGAAGCTCCGGAAGAGGCAGGTAATCCTTCCCGTCCACCGTGGGTTTGTATTCGAGAGTTTCTTTGTTGAAGGCAAAGAACTCGTTTCTGTAACGGTAATAACTGTTATTTAGGTTCTTGTTGTGATATGCCTTTTCTTTGTCAAAAATGTGGTAATTGACGGGGGCATGAACGGGCTTGCCGTCCTCAAGTTTAATAAACTGGTTGGTGGCCACGTAGGTCAAAAAAAGCTGTCTGTTGACGTCGCCGAAGCCTATAAATATTACGTTTACGGAAGCGTCGTCCTTTAAAAGGCCGGTCTCGTAATCAAGGCTCTTTTCGTCAAGAAATGCGGGCAGGGGATATTTAACCGCCGCATCCATTGCGACTTTTTTGTATTTGTCGATGGTTCTGATGCAGCCGTGATTGTTGGCGATTTCTTCGTAGAGGCTTTCGTATGCGGGGTTGTCAAAGACGTAGATGTTGATGCGCTCGTAGAGATTATCTACCTCGGAAAGGTCCGACATTTCATCAAGCTTCTTGGAGAGCTCTCCCGCAATTTCCAGGTTAATCTCGTCATTCTCCGTGTTGATGACCATGAAGATTCTGTCGCTTTCATTCAAAGAAATATTCTTCGCAGTCTTCTTAAGTTCCGAAATGGCGAAATCCGTAAGCTTGTCCGTACTGAAATTCACGATGCCGAGGCCGTAGAGTTCCAGCGCCGTATCCTTGGAAATATCGGCCACAATGGCTTTTTTGCCGCCGTGAGCGGATTCGTAGAGTTTTCTGTTGCCGTCGTTGTCACCTATGAAGAGATATCTGTCGCCGTGGGCTTTTTCAAAAGAAGAACGCTTGAAACGTTCCCACAGAAACTGCATGAACAAAGATAATATAAAAAGAAGCACATTTAAAAGCACCAGCGTATAGCAGTAGTAAACCACAAATGTAAACAATGCGCTGGCATCCATAAGGCCCTTTAGGTCAGCAAAGTTAAACTTAACGCCCACCAGATATGCGGCCTTGGTAATGGCATCCAAAATGCACTCAAAAACATTGGCCTTGGAAAAGTCCTTACCGTATATTATGGCCATGTAGAAAATGGGTATGGATATGGGATAAATAGCCAGAAACCGTCCCTTTTTGAAGTTACGGATTTTGTCTATTCTTTCACCCCTGGTCTTGCTTTTTAAAATGCTTAAAAGAACACTGCCCGCCCAGACGGTCAGTATGACGATTATGATTATACTTCCGAGTGTATAATAAAACATAATTCCCCCTAAAAAAGAAACTCCCCCGCCGCGGCCGCCCCGCAGAGGGACACTACGGCGAAGGAGCCTGAATTACTTAACCACTATGTTAATAATCTTGCCTTTAACATAGATTTCTTTGACTACGGTCTTGCCTTCCATGAAGGACTGAACGGTAGGAATGGCCTTGGCTTTTTCAAGAGCGGAAGCCTGTTCCTCGTCAACTGCGATGGAGACGGTACCGCGCACCTTACCGTTAACCTGTACGCCGATTTCAACGGTGTCTTCTTTGACTGCCGCTTCGTCGTAGGTGGGCCAGGGCTCGAATGCGATGGTATCCTTGTGTCCGAGAGCCTGCCACATTTCTTCACCTACGTGAGGTGTTATGCAGGAAAGCATCTTGATGAAGCCTTCCTTGTAGCTTACGGGGCACTTGCCTGCTTTGTAAGCGGCATTGATGAAGATCATCATCTGAGCGATGGCGGTGTTAAAGCCAAGGCTCTCAAAGTCTGAAGTAACCTTCTTGACTGTCTGGTGATATACCTTCTTAAGTGTCTCGTCGGACTCGTCGCCGTTGGTATCTTCGTCAACCATGTAAGTCCATACACGGCCGATAAACTTTCTCGCACCTTCTACGCCTGCCTGAGACCAGGGCTTGGAAACCTCAAGCGGTCCCATGAACATTTCGTAGAGTCTCAAAGTATCTGCACCGTAATCACGCACGATATCGGAAGGGTTAACCACGTACTCGGGGAATCTCTTACCCATCTTGATACCGTTGGAGCCAAGAATCATACCCTGGTGAACCAGCTTCTTGAAGGGCTCTTTGGTAGGAGCAAGACCCTTATCATATAAGAATCTGTTCCAGATACGTGAGTACATAAGGTGACCTACCGCATGCTCGGGTCCGCCGATGTAAAGGTCGACGGGCATCCAGTGCTTCAAAAGCTCGGGGTCTGCAAATACCTTATCGTTGTGAGGATCGATATATCTGAAATAGTACCAGGAAGAACCTGCGGAACCGGGCATGGTAGAGGTTTCTCTCTTGCCCTTTATGCCGTTCTTGTCGTACTGTTTCCATTCTGTTGCGTTCTCAAGAGGTGCCTGACCGTTCTTGCCCTTGTAGTCTTCAAGTTCGGGCAAAACAAGAGGTAACTCTGAGTCGTCAAGCGCATAAATCTTGCCGTCTTCGCCGTGAACAATCGGAACGGGCTCGCCCCAGTAACGCTGGCGGGCGAAAATCCACTCTCTGAAGTGGTAGTTGACTGTTCTCTTGGCAACGCCCATCTTCTCAAGTTTGGCGGTAATGGCTTCTTTGGCCTCTTCTACGGTTAAACCTGTAAACTCTTCGGAATTGATGAGCTTGCAGCCCTTGCCGAGGTAGTCCTGCTTCTCAAAAGCACACTCTGAAACGTCGCGGCCTTCGATAACCTGAATCATATCAATGTTGTGAGCAACTGCGTACTCAAAGTCACGCTGGTCGTGGGAAGGAACCGCCATAACGGCGCCGGTACCGTAATTGGCCAGTACGAAGTCGCCGATGAACATGCGGACTTCACGGCCGTTAACGGGGTTGATACAGTGAACGCCCTTTAACTCGCAGCCGGTCTTGCCTTTGTTAAGTTCGGTACGGTCCATATCATTCTTCTTAACGGTCTCGGCGATGTAAGCCTCAACCTCTTCACGGTTCTCAACTCTGTCAAGAAGTGTCTTAACGGTCTCTCCGTCGGGAGCAAGTACCATAAAGGTAATACCGTAAATGGTCTCGATACAGGTAGTGAAAATAGAGAACTTGCCGCCGCCCACAATCTGAAACTCAACTTCGACACCGGTGGATTTACCGATCCAGTTACGCTGAATTTCCTTGGTGGATTCGGGCCAGTCGATTTCGTTTAATCCTTCCAGCAGTTTCTCGGCAAAAGCAGGCTGGTTGATAACCCACTGCTTCATGTTCTTACGAACTACTGGATAACCTCCGCGCTCGGATTTGCCGTCGATAACTTCGTCGTTACTAAGAACGGTGCCCAGC
>JAEEGK010008495.1_pt1 | contig 24215 bp, 24 predicted proteins | sample 8958771 | NCBI WGS metagenome assembly JAEEGK01 (sample SAMN16246547, study PRJNA631951) | gut metagenome | biome: gut microbiome; feature: rumen; material: SC-attached | host: Bos | place: Iran: Karaj | collected 2018-10
TGCTATAACACCAAGAGCCCTATGAACCGTCATTCCCAAATCATCCGCACCAGTTGGATAGGTATCGGCGCCAATGTGCTGCTGGCAGCATTCAAAGCCGTGGTAGGCCTGGTGGCCGGCAGCGTGGCCATCGTGCTGGATGCCGTCAACAACCTCAGCGACGCCCTCTCGAGCGTCATCACCATCGTGGGCACAAAGCTGTCGCAACGCCCTGCCGACCGCGAGCATCCTTTTGGTTTCGGCCGTGTGGAGTATTTCAGCGCCATCGTCATCGCCCTCATCGTATTGGCGGCGGGCGTTACCTCACTTGTTGAGTCGGTGAAGAAAATCTTTGTCCCCACCACACCCAGCTACACCACGGTGACGCTGGTGGTCATCATTGTGGCCATCGCCGTCAAGCTGCTGCTGGGACGCTATGTGAAACACAAAGGCGAGCAACTGAAGAGCGACGCTTTGGTGGCTTCGGGCTCCGACGCGCTGTTCGATGCCATCATCACGCTGGCCACGCTCATCTCGGCAGGCATCATGCTGCTGTGGAACGTCTCCATCGACGGATACCTCGGTGCCGCCATCTCGCTCGTCATCATCAAGGCGGGTTTCGAAATGCTGGCATCGCCCATCAACGAGCTGCTGGGCAAGAAAATCTCGCCCGAGCTGACGCGCCAAATCAAGCACGATGCGGCCGAACAGGATGGGGTGCACGGCGTTTTCGACCTTATCCTCCACAACTACGGGCCCGACGTGATGATTGGCTCGCTCCATATCAGTGTTGACGACACCATGAACGCCCACGACATCCACGGTCTCACGCGCAAGATCTCCACGCAGATGTTCTTGCAGCACGGCATCGTCATGACCGTCGGGGTTTATGCCATCGCCACCGGTGAGAACCGGATGTCCGAGTTGCAGGCGCAGGTGTTACAGACGTTGTCCGCCCACAAAGAGATTGTGCAGGTACACGGTTTCTACTATTCGGAGCGCGACAAGATGCTCTCCGTCGATGTGGTGCCCGACATTTCCGTCCACGATGACGCCGCCCTCATCGCGCAGCTCACCGTCGAGATACAGCCCTTGGTGCCGGAAATGCAGGTGGTGGTCGTGGTGGACCACAACTACAGTGAGTGAGGGGGCGGGAGTTCCGTGCGCAACAATTTTTTTACCTTTGCCACCCAAAATTAAAGAAACAATGATCGACCAAATCATCGAATACAATAAAACCTTCGTGGCGCAGAAAGGCTACGGGACCCACCCGCTCGTGCCGAAGGATATCGTGGTGCGCGGGTTCATCATCGATTCGGAAACGGGGGCGCTGGAAGAGATTGAGGGATAATGCTGACCGTCCGCCATATACGCCATTGGTACGAGCCGAAGTTGCCCCACGCCGTCTTCATCAACGGGTTTTTCGCCGGGATGATGAGGGACCACGACCTGCGCATTGATGCGCCGCCTGGAACATACAGCCTCAAAGTGCAGTTCGGCGGCCCGCTGTGTTTGGGCAAAAGCGGCAAGAGCATCGACCTGTCACTGTCATCCACCGCGCAGGTGGAGATACCGCAAAACGGCGAGGTTCTCTGCACCTTCCACGACCGCGAACGACTCTGGAACATCCTGTTCGACATCGACCTCGTCCTATGGATCGTCTCCTGGTTCGTCGCGATGCCCCCGCTCTACAAAATCCTGTCCGATGTCTTCTTCGCGATTTGGTTGGTGCGGTTGGTGGTGATACGGAAGCGGTATTATAAGATATGTTGGACGAATCCCTAATGAATATGAACGCTTAAGCCGGTTTATTTCACTATGAATTTCGACGTTTCTTGAAAATCCTTACCCTTGAGAATCAAAAAATAGAACCCGTTTTCCAAATCAGAGACAGAAATCATCCCATAAGTGGAACCTGCCGCAATTTCTTGTCCTAAAGCATTGTAAATAGCAAAGTTCACCTGTCCACAGGGAAGGTTTTTCACATAGAGGATGTCTGAAACGGGATTCGGATAGACTTCCATCGGTTGTTGGCGGGTGAATTCTTGAACAGCCGAAGTGGTCGGAATGATATCCACGATAATTCCCTCCAACTTCGTCAATCCGTAGTAGAAATTGGGGTCGGGGATGTCATACCAGTTGTCCAAAGAGCCGCCGTAGCCGAAATTGATATGGAACTTGCCATCCGTTTCGCGGTAACCATCCACCACTACATTGTGCCCGGCCGTCCCCTCGGGATTTTCCACGGCCAAATGGGCGGGATATCCGGCTTGTAAATTGGAAATCAGGGCCGCATACATAAGAGAGTCAGGGTTGCGGAACAATCTGCAGTTGGCGAATCCGAACCGCTGATAGGCATCATACGCCTGATCCACCGCGAATGTGCCGGAGCCTTGCGAGGAATAGACCTGCGTGCAGGCCGTGCCGCAAGCGAAAATCAGCGCTGCGATCAACTCTTCCGACAGTTCCTCGCCGCGCTGGAAAGCGGCATCCACGGAGTCCAGCATCTCATTCAACTGCGGGAATGAAGGGAACTGCAAGGCTTCCCAATCGTCGTCAATATTGAAATTTCTGCCAGCGTAGTGATGGGCGTAGTCGTCGCTGTCAGAAAAACGAGTGTCCTGTGTTGTTCGCAAATAATTGATAATCTGGGCCATCGCAACGGCAGGACATCCGGCATAACTATAGGAGTTGCCGTTCAGCGGATCCCTTGGGCAAAGCTGGTTGTAGGGATAATCCTGATCCCAGTGCGAAGAAAGCAGTCCTCCCGAGCGTAACAAAGGAGTGGCGGGATGTGGAACAGCCGCAGTTTTAAGGGGCATATCCTGAGCCTTTCCAATTGATGCACTGATAAAAAGCAGCAAAAAAAGTGCTGTTGCCATTCCAAATATGCGCCAAGAATGTGATTTTTCCATTTGCTATGAAATTATAGATTCGACTTGAATTTGAGCGGCAAAAATACACAAAATCATAACAGCGACGGTTATATATGCTAAAGTTTTTCAAATAAATAACCATAACAATGTAAAAAGTGTATTTTTGCCGCTTTATTTATTTTAACAAACAAATGGAAGTTTTAAAACATGAATGCGGGGTGGCGATGGTTCGCTTGCTCAAGCCCATGACATTCTACGAGAAGAAGTACGGCGACAGCCATTATGCCCTCGGCAAACTCTACCTGATGATGGAGAAGCAACACAACCGGGGTCAGGAAGGGGCCGGTGTCGCCTGCGTCAACATCCATCAGACCCCCGGCCACGAATACATGTACCGCGAAAAAGCGGAGGGCAAGGACGCCATCACCAAGGTGTTCGGCACCATCTACCGCCAGGCTTCCGCCCCCGACCCCGATGACCCATGCGCAGGTCCCGCCTTCTCCGGCGAGCTGTACATGGGTCATCTTCGTTATTCCACCACAGGCAAAGGCGGACTGAAATACGTACACCCGTTCCTCCGCCGCAACAACTGGCGGGCGAAGAACCTCTGTCTGTGCGGCAATTTCAACATGACCAATATCGAGGAGGTATTCGACTACCTCACCTCCAAAGGGCAATACCCCCGCGTCTATAGCGATACTTACATTCTGCTGGAACTGATGGGGCACCGCCTCGACCGGGAGGTGGAGCGCTGTTACCAAGAGGGACTGGCGTTAGGGCTGGACGACCGGAAAGTAACCGAATACATTGACAGTCATGTAGATATGGCCAACGTTCTGAAGTCCACGATGTCGCATTTCGACGGCGGTTATGTGATGTGCGGGATGACGGGCAGCGGCGAGATGTTCGCCATGCGCGACCCGTGGGGAATACGCCCCGCCTTCTACTACCGAAACGATGAGATCTGCGCCATCACCAGCGAACGCCCTGTCCTGCAGACCACCTTCAACCTGCAACAAAAAGACATTCAGGAGCTGCAGCCCGGACAGGCCATCATCATCAACCGCAAAGGGGAAATCCGTTTGGAACAGGTGATGCTGGCGGAGAAGTTCTCTGCCTGCTCCTTCGAACGGATCTATTTCAGCCGGGGCAACGACAGCGACATCCATCGCGAGCGTAAGACTTTGGGTTTCCAACTTCGCGATTCCATCCTGAAAGCCATCGATGGCGATGTGGAGAACACCGTGTTTTCCTACATCCCCAACACAGCGGAAGTGGCCTACCACGGCATGGTGGAAGGCATCCGCACCGTGGCACCCAATGTGCGCGCTGAAAAGGTGGTGTGGAAGGACATCAAGCTTCGTACTTTCATCACCGAGGGCAGCACCCGCAACGACTTGGCCGCGCACGTCTATGACATCACTTTCAATTCCATCCGTCCCGGTATCGACAATTTGGTGGTCATCGACGACAGCATCGTGCGGGGCACTACCATGCGCGAAAGCATCCTGAAGATATTGGACAGATTGCATCCGAAGAAAATCGTGGTGGTCAGCTCGGCACCGCAAATCCGTTACCCCGACTTCTACGGCATCGACATGGGCCGCATCGAGGAATTCATCGCCTTCCAAGCTTGTATTTCACTGCTAAAAGAACGGAAGATGGAAGATTGGATAACCAAGGTGTATGAAAACTGTCGACAGGATCACGAGGAGGCGTTGCGGCAACTGTACGAACCGTTCACCGTGGAGGAGCTGAACGCGAAAATGGTCGAACTGTTGAGACCTGCCGACGTGCACTGTCCGATAGAGTTGGTCTTCCAGTCGTTGGAAGGCCTTCGCGAGGCCATCCCGAACCATCCTGGCGACTGGTATTTCTCCGGCCGTTATCCCACCACAGGCGGAGCCCGTCTCGCCTGTCGCAGCTTCGTAAACTGGTACGAAACCGTAAATATTATACTCTAACCCCTAAACCTTAAACTCTAAATCATTATGAAACGCTACATATTTGTAACCGGAGGCGTGGTTTCCTCCTTAGGCAAAGGCATTATCTCGGCCAGCATCGGAAAACTGCTGCAGGCGCGGGGATATACCATCACCATCCAGAAATTCGACCCCTATATCAACATTGACCCTGGCACGCTGAACCCCTACGAACACGGCGAGTGCTACGTGACCGTCGATGGGATGGAAACCGACTTGGACTTAGGTCATTACGAACGATTCACGGGCATCCGGACCACCCGTGCCAACTCCGTGACCACCGGCAAAATCTACAAGACCGTCATCGACAAAGAACGTCACGGCGACTATTTGGGCAAAACCATCCAGGTGGTGCCGCACATCACCGACGAGATCAAGCGCCGGATGCTGCGTGACGACGACGTTGACTTTGTCATCACGGAAATCGGCGGCACCATCGGCGACATCGAGTCGGCACCGTTCTTGGAAGCTATCCGCCAGCTGAAGTGGGAGCTGGGCAACCGCGCCGTGAGCGTGCACCTCACCTACGTGCCCTATCTGCGGGCCGCCGATGAGCTCAAGACCAAGCCCACCCAGCACTCCGTGAAGGAGATGCAGGGTGCCGGCATCCAACCCGACGTGCTCGTCCTGCGCACTGAAAAGCACCTCTCTGACGGCATCCGCCAGAAGGTGGCCTCCTTCTGCAACGTCGATTTGGAGTGCGTAGTGCAGAGCGAAGACCTGCCGAGTATCTACGAAGTGCCCGTCAATATGCAGAAGCAGGGATTGGATGCGGCGCTACTGCGGAAGTTCGGCGTGCCCGTGGGCGAGACCCCCAAGATGGAGGGCTGGCACCGGTTCCTGGACCTCCAACGCACCGCCGAAAAGGAAGTCCGCGTAGGACTGGTAGGCAAGTACGACCTGCAAGATGCTTACAAGAGCATTCGCGAAAGTCTCTCTTTAGCGGGCATTTACAATCATGTAAAGGTAAAAATCGAGTTCATCAACAGTGAGAACATCACCGAAGAGAATGTTGCTGAGAAACTTAAAGGCGTGGCAGGAATCTTAGTGTGTCCCGGCTTCGGAAAACGCGGCATCGAAGGGAAAATCATTGCCGTGGAATACGCCCGCATCCACAACATGCCGACGTTTGGCATCTGTTTGGGTATGCAGATGATGGTGATTGAATTTGCCCGCAACGTGTTGAAATACAGCGATGCCAACTCCGCCGAGATGGATCCGGCCACCCCGCACAATGTGATAGACCTGATGGAGGAGCAAAAATCGGTGACCAACATGGGCGGCACGATGCGCTTGGGAGCCTACGACTGCGAGTTGCGTGAAGGCAGCCGCGTGGCGGAGATCTACGGAACCCTCCAGATCAGCGAACGCCACCGTCACCGCTACGAGTTCAACAACCGGTACAAGGAAGAGTACGAGAAGAGCGGCATGCAATGCGTGGGCACGAATCCCGGCAACGACTTGGTCGAAATCGTGGAAATTCCCGGTCACCGCTGGTTCATCGGCACGCAATTCCACCCCGAGTACTCCAGCACCGTGCTGCATCCGCATCCGCTGTTTATGAGTTTTGTCAGGGAGGTGGCGACAAGCTACAAATAGCAATCCCAAGATTGTCAGCAATCTATATACCGTCTGTACATATCCGTAATTTATATATCTTTGCGCTCATAAAAACTGATTATTATGAGCAACCCCCTTTTCAACATCCAATACGGCCTGTTCGTCATCACCACCTGTGACGGCGGCCGCGACAACGGCTGTATCAGCAACACTATTGCTCAGGTGGCTATGCAGCCCGACCGCATCTCCGTGGCCCTCAACAAGGGCAACCTGACCACCGAACTCATCCAGCGTTCGCGCCGGTTCACCGCCTCCATCATCAGTGAGGCTGCAGATTTCGAGCTGTTCAAGCACTTTGGCTTCCAGAGCGGTCGCGAAGTCGATAAGTTCGCCGACTTCAAGGACTGCCGCCGTGTTGCGAACGGCACATTAGCCGTCACTCGCGGCACCAACGCCTACATTTCCGTTGAGGTGGAGCAGGTTGTCGATCTCGGCTCGCACGTCCTCTTCATCGGGCCCATCGCCGAAGCGGAAGTGCTCAACGAGGTGCCTTCCGCCACGTATAGCTACTACATGGAGCACATCAAGCCGAAGCCGCAACCTGTGGGCAAGACCGCCGAGGGCAAGACCGTCTGGCGCTGTGTCATCTGCGGCTACGAGTACGTAGGCGAGGAACTTCCGGAGGACTTCATCTGTCCCATCTGCAAACATCCCGCCTCGGATTTCGAGAAGGTTGTTGTGGAAGCCAATGCGCCCGCGAGTGCAAGCAAGTATGCCGGCACGCGCACGGAGAAGAACTTGGAGGCCGCTTTCGCTGGCGAGAGCATGGCCCGCAACAAATACACCTACTACGCCTCCGTGGCCCAGCGGAACGGCTACGAGCAGATTGCCGCCCTCTTCCTGAAAACTGCCGACAACGAGCGCGAGCACGCCAAGCTCTGGCTCAACCATCTGGGCGGCGTAGGCACGACCGCCGAAAACCTGCTGCACGCCGCCGAAGGCGAGAACTACGAGTGGACGGACATGTACGACAAGTTCGCCCGCGAAGCCGACGAGGAGGGATTCCACGAGCTGGCCGAGCAGTTCCGGGCCGTCGCGGCCATCGAAAAGCACCACGAGGAGCGTTACCGTGCCCTGTTGCACAACGTGGAGGCCGCCGAAGTCTTCCGCAAGAGCGGTGTCAGCATCTGGGAGTGCCGCAACTGCGGTCACATCGTCATCGGCACCGAAGCTCCCAAGGTCTGCCCAGTCTGCTTCTACGCCCAGGGCTGGTTCGAGATCAACGCGGAGAACTACTAACCATAGTAAAATGCTCAAAAGGCATGAAAAAAAAGGCCCTCCTTGTCCTCATCACCTTCCTCTTGACCGTCAGCGTGCAAGCGCAGCAGCGCGACCGGTTGGGGGAACCTGATGTAGTGTGCCGCAACGAATTCCACAACACCTTGCAAACCGGCGATCTCTTGTTCCTGAATGATAACAAGTCGGCAATGGAGAAAGCCATCACAGCGAGCACGGGTGAATATTCGCACGTGGCCTTGGTGGAACGCGACAGCACTGGCGATGTATGGGTTATCGAAGCCTCGCCAAAGTACGGCGTGCAGCGAATACCCTACAGCCAATTCGAAAGGGAAAACAATCTCGGATTCTTTGGAGGGAATATCGATATCTACCGTCTCACCGTATCTTTCGACACCGCTGTGGTCATCGTCCGTGCCAAGAAACTTGTCGGGAAGCCCTACGACAACGCCTTTCTGCCCGACAACGATGCCTACTACTGTTCGGAGCTCATCCAGGTGGCCTTCGGCGACATTTTCCCGACGAAGCCAATGAACTGGCGCGATGATGAAGGAAATTTGCCCGAATATTGGATAAAGCATTTTGAAGAGCTCGGATTACCCGTCCCTGAAGGTGTTCCCGGCACCAACCCTACAGACATGAGCCGGTCGCCGCTGTTGAAAATGTTGAAATAGCAAAGAATTTACCCTTTGGGCTGCAAACTCCGCCGGTACTCGCTGGGTGACTGTCCGAGGTGCTTGGTGCAATAGCGGCTGAAGTAGGAGAGCGACGTGAAATTCATACGGTCGGCGATCTGCGTGAGCGAGAGCCGTTCGTCATCGAGATATTTTTTCAAAATCGGCACCGTGTGGCGGTCGATGAAACTGCTGACGCTGTGGCCGGTGACGCGCTTGACCGTGGCGGAGAGGTACTTCGGCGACACGTGCAGTCGCTCAGCGTAGTAGCTCACCTCGCGCTCGGTGCGGCTGATGCCCGTGGAGAGCAAATCCATCAGTTGCCTGACGATATAGGCCGTGCGGTCGCTGTGGGTGTCGGTGGCCTCGCGCCGGGCGTGAAGCTCGAAGATGTCGTATATCATGGTCAGGCAGAGGCTCCCCATCATCTCGCGGTAGAACAGCAAGTGGCGGTCGTCGAGGCGGTCTCGCAGGCGGTGGAGGTCCTCCAGCAGGATTTCCGCCTGACGGTCATCGACCTTGATGACGGGATTCTGGTTAAGGCTGATGCTGCCCCCGATGCTGTAGTTGTTCGACGGAAGCAGTCCGCTGAGGAAATTGTTGTCGGCGGCGAACCATTCGACCCGCATTCCCGGAGCGGCGGCTAGGTTCTTTGCCCGGCTCGGGTTCGGCATCACCACCAGATCATTTTTCATGATGTGGTAGCATTTCTCGTTGAATACAAAACTCCCTTCGCCAGCTGTGCAGAGCAGATGCATGCAGGTGTGGCTCAGTTCCGGCGCGTTCATCGCGAGGAAATCGGTGGAATAGAGGAAATCAATTTTCATAACGCGAATAACATTATACTTTAATATGAATTATCGTAAATCTCACATGAATTATCGTGAATTATCATAAATTATTCACGAATTACAATGAATTAATTGATGATTCATTCGTGGTCTATTCGTGATTCATTCGTGATTCATTCGTGGTAATTCAAGTTAAGATAAAACGCAAAACTTTTGTGTTTATTGTGAAAGTTTTGATGTTTTTTGTGAAACTTGCGCAACGCAAAAGGATGTATTTTTGCCTCGTCAAAATGACAGAGATTATAGACCCGTTATAAAACAAAGAAAAACAATACGTTATGCAAGAATTTATCGTTGACCCGAGATTAAGTACTCCCGAAGAATTGGCAGAAGGTGCGCATCAGGCGCAGACCTTGTTCAAACTGAACCACACGATGCCCTACACCGAAGAGTACAACGCCCTCGCCGGAGAGCTGTTCGGCCATGATGTGTTTGCCGACGGCGGATTCGTGATGCCCGGTCTGACGGGTGTCTGCTTCGACCATGTGAAACTGGGCCGCGGCGTGAAAATCATGAACAACTGCCTGATGATGGCTCGCGGCGGCATCACCATCGACGACCACGCGATGATTGCCGCCAACGCGCAGCTCATCAGCAACAACCACGACCTCCACGACCGGATGCTACTTATCTGCAAGCCCGTCCACATCGGCAAAAACGCTTGGATCGGGGCAGGCGCCACCATCTTGCCCGGCGTGACCATTGGCGACAACGCCGTGGTGGCCGCAGGTGCCGTGGTGACCAAGGATGTGGCCCCGAACACCATCGTTGGTGGCAATCCCGCCAAGTTTATCAAGAACATAGAATAGGAGGACAGTATATGATTTTCGACAGAAATAAACACAAACAGGTAGTGGCGCTCTTGGGTGCCGGTAGTATGGGAACCGCCATCGTGCGCCGCATCGGTGCAGGCAAGAAAATATTGCTTGGCGACATCAGCAAAGAAACTCTGGAACGCGTCGGTGAGGACTTCCGCCGCTGCGGTTATGATGCAGAGACGATGCAGGTTAACGCCTTGCAGAAGGAGAGCGTGGAGGCATTTGCACGAAAGGCAGCAGAGCTGGGCCCTGTGATGTACTTCATCGACACAGCGGGAGCATCGCCCAATCAGGCCAATCCCGAACACATCGTCGACCTCGATATGGTGGGCACTGGCTATGCCATCGATGCCTTCGGCGAAGTGATGGCCGAGGGCGGTGCTGGACTCATCATCAGCAGCCAGGCGGCCTATATGTACCCGATTCCCAACGACATAGAATTGCAATTGGTGAACACCCCAACGGAAGAGTTAAAAAACGTGAAATTCATCCAAGAGGTGGCCATGCAGAACAGCGGTTTCGCCTATATGATTGCCAAGCGGATGAACCATCTGCAGGCGCAGCGGGCGGCGGCCACTACTTGGCGCAAACGTCGTGCACGCATCAACTCCATCTCGCCGGGCGTTATCGTCACCCCGTTGGCTTACGATGAATTCCGGGCCAGCGGAGAAGGCTATCAGGCGATGATTGACGCTTCCGCCGCCCAGCGCACAGGCACCAGCGACGAGATTGCCGAAGCTGCCGTCTTCCTGCTGGGCGAACACGCAAAATTCATCACCGGCACCGACCTGCTCATCGACGGTGGTGTGATTGCCAGCATCCGCACAGGACAGTTTCAATTGCAAGGATAATAACAATTAAAGAATAAAGACTATGCAAAATTTTGATTACATGACCCCTACTCGCCTGGTGTTTGGCGAAAACGTAATAGAAAAGCTGCCTGAAGTAATGGCAGCTATCGGCAAGCGTGTGTTGCTGACCTACGGTGGCGGCAGCATCAAGAAAATCGGTCTCTACGACCGTGTGAAGGAGTTGCTGAAAGACTTCGAGATAACAGAGCTCTCGGGCATTCAACCCAACCCGAAATACAACCCCAGCGTGCTCGATGGTGTACGTCTCTGTAAGGAGAACAACATCGACGTTATCCTGGCTGTAGGTGGCGGTTCCGTGCTCGACTGCTCGAAAGCCATCGCAGCAGGAGCCAAGTACGACGGCGACCCCTGGGACCTCATTTCCTACAAGGTGAAGGCCAAAGCCGCTCTACCTATCGTAGATATCCTGACGCTTGCGGCTACAGGCTCGGAATACGATTGTGGCGGCGTCATCTCGCGCACAGAGACCAATGACAAGGTCGGTTATCTGGACCCGCTCCTCTACCCTGTCTGCTCGTTCCTTGATCCCCGTTACACCTTCACCGTGTCGAAGAAACAGACGGCAGCTGGCTGTGCCGACGCTATGAACCACATCATAGAACAATACTTCTGCGAGGACTCGACGCTACTGAACGACGGTTTCTGCGAGGCCGGTTTGAAAAGTCTGATGGTGAATGCCAAAGCATGTTTGGAGAACCCTGAAGACTATCGTGCCCGCGCCGAAATGATGTTTGTCTGTACCCTTGGCTGCAACGGCATCTATGCCCTTGGCAACAGTCGGTCAGGATGGCCCTGTCACGGTATCGAACACGCCCTGAGCGCCTACTACGACATCACCCATGGCGAGGGCCTGGCCATCATCACCCCGCGTTGGATGCGCCATATTCTCAGTGATCGCACCCTTGACCGTTTCGTGAAATATGGTATCAACGTCTTCGGCATCGACGCTTCGTTGCCGAAACAGGAAATTGCAGAAAAGGCCATCGATGCCACCTACGCCTTTTTCGAGAGCATCAACATCCCGATGCACTTGCACGAGGTGGGCATTGATGATAGCCGCCTTGACGAAATGGCTCATCACATTGCTGTGAATGAAGGACTGGAGAATGCTTACGCGCCGCTGACGGAGCAGGATATCAAAGAAATTCTTGTGGCATCATTATAAATCAAACGACAATATGGAATACATCAAATTGAATAATGGCGTGGAGATGCCAACTTTGGGCTACGGTGTGTTTTTGGTGAGCCCTGAAGAGTGCGAGCGTTGTGTCAGCGATGCGCTGAGCGTCGGCTACCGGCTGATAGACACGGCGCAAGCGTATGCCAACGAAGAGGGCGTAGGGAATGCCTATCGCAAGAGCGGCATCAAGCGCGAGGACATTTTCCTCGTTACCAAGGTATGGATCAGCAACAACGGCGAGGAAAAGGCTGCGAAGAGTATCGACGAGAGTCTGCGTAAACTGCAGACGGAGTACATCGACCTGCTGCTCATCCATCAGGCTTACGGCGACGTGTTCGGCACGTGGAGGGCGATGGAAAAAGCCTATCGCGACGGCAAGGTGCGTGCCATCGGGGTGAGCAACTTCCAGTCGGGCCGCTTCTTCGACTTCGCCCACTATGTGGATGTAAAGCCGATGGTGAACCAGTTGCAGTGCAACGCCCTTGCTCAGCAGACGGGAATCGAATCGATTCACGCAGAGTTCGGCACGAAGATGATGGCCTGGGGACCGCTGGGCGGACAAGGTGCTGAAGGTATCGTGAAGAGCGAACTACTCGCCGCCATCGGAGCCAAGTACAATAAAACCGCCGCACAGGTCGCCCTCCGCTGGCTTACGCAGCGCGGTATCGTAGCCATCCCCAAGAGCACTCATAAGGAGCGCATGGCGCAGAACTTTAACATTTTCGACTTCACTTTGAGTGACGACGATATGGCGCAAATAGCCATCCTAAACCAACAGGACGCAGGCTTCATCAATTTCGGCGACCCGCAGTTTGTGAAATACCTTATTGAGAATTATGGGTAACAAAAAAGCAAAATCAACCAGAAATCTATACAAAATAAAATGAGAAGACCTCTTATTATCGGAATAATTGTCGCCGCGATGATATTTGCTTCATGCGGCAGCAAAACCACCAAAATGGAAAAAGAAATGAATAATTTGAGTTTTAACCAAGAGCAGGCCGCCGCAATGTCGGCCATCGCCTGCAACGAAGCCAAAGCCGACTATACTGCCTTGGCCGAGTCCATCGATAGCGGTTTGGATGCCGGCTTGACGGTCAGCCAAATCAAGGAAGCCCTGTCGCAACTCTATGCCTACACGGGTTTCCCGCGTTCTCTGAATGCCCTTGGCACTTTGCAGAAGGTATTGGAACAACGCCAGAGCGAAGGCAAAACCACTGAAGAAGGTGTTGAGGCATCGCCGCTGCCGAGCAATTACAATGCTCTGGAACAAGGCACCGAGGTGCAAACAAAACTGTCGGGGCAGCCGTTCAACTACAAGTTCTGTCCCGCCGAGGACTACTATCTGAAAGCGCATCTCTTCGGCGACATCTTCGCCCGTGACAACCTCACCCACGCCGACCGCGAGTTGGTGACCGTCAGCGCCTTGGCCGGTTTGGAGGGCGTGGAGCCACAGCTGGCCGCTCACGTGCGCGGCGCTCGTAATATGGGCCTGACCGATGCTCAGCTGCTCGCCATCCCGAAGGTGTTGCAGGAGCGTGTGGGCAAAATGGAGGCGCACCGCGTCGCCGTGGCTATTCAGCAACTAGGTATCAGCGATTCTGCCAACGACCACATTGCCAGCGATATATATGTACAGAATTACGTCGATTTGAAGTCGAGCTGGCAGCGGGGCGAGCCGAACACCGCCTATGCGCAGTACTTCATCGGCAACAGCTACGTTTCGCCTTACGACGGCGGTATGGTCAACGTGACCTTCGAACCTGGCTGCCGCAACAACTGGCACATCCACCACAAGCAGGTGCAAGTACTGATATGCGTATATGGCCGTGGCTGGTATCAGGAATGGGGCAAAACTGCTGTCAAGTTAGAGCCCGGCGTAATCATCGAGATCCCAGAAGGCGTGAAGCATTGGCATGGTGCCGCCAAAGACAGCTGGATGCAGCACCTTACCTACCATAAGGACGTGCAGGAGAAGGCTGATAATGAGTGGTTGGAGCCTGTCAGCGACGAACAGTACAACACATTGCAAAAATAAAATATGAATGTTATGAACATCAAAAACATCCTCGTTGCAGTCCTCGCCGTGGCTTTCGCTACGGGCTGCAACGGACAGAATAAAAACAACGCAGCGACGCACGACCGTGCGTCTCAACAAACCTCAAATCCAGGAAATATGAAAAATTCCATCGTCATTTTCTTCTCCCATGCGGGGGATAACTATTCTGTCGGCGTCATCGACACGGGCAACACCAAGATCGTGGCCGACTACATCAGTGAAATCACGGGCGCCGACCAGTTTGAGATCGTCACCCACAAATACGACGGCATGGCCTACACACCGCTCATCGAGCTGGCCAAGGAAGAGGCCCGCAAAGGCGAACTGCCGCCTTACGAGGGCGCTGCTCCCGACCTCAGCGGTTACGACACCGTCTTCATCGGCGGACCCGTGTGGTGGGGCACCTACCCGCAGGTGATGTTCACGCTGTTCAAAGACATCAACCTCGACGGCAAGACCGTCATCCCCTTCACCACCCACGAAGGCAGCGGACTGGCTTCCTGCGTCAGCGACGTGCGCAAAGCATTCCCGAAGGCCAACGTCACCCAAGGCTGGAGCATCTACGGACACGAAGTGCGCAGCGGCAAGGCGAAGGTGGAGCGGTGGCTGAAAGGACTGTAGAATCTATAGAAAAAAACATCAATCAAGTCGTACTAATCAAGACAATGAAGAAAACATGGATATTTGTCGTTGCCGTTCTACTTTGCGGATGCAACAGAGAAAACATCAATGCACAAATTATGAATGAAAAGTTGTATGTGACTATCGGCGGGGAAACACGCACCGTCACGATGGAAGACAATGTCGGGACGCGTGCCTTGGTGGCTGCGCTTCAAACGGAAAACATCACCTATCTGGCCGATGACTACGGCAATTTCGAGAAAGTGGGCCATGTCGGACAATCTTTCCCGACGGCAGACCATCAAATCACCACCTCGGCCGGTGACCTTGTCCTGTATAACGGCAACAACATCTGCATTTTCTATGGAAGCAACTCCTGGTCCTATACACGCATCGGCAAATTCGACAATCTGTCGGCGGACGAGGTGCGCCAGTTTGTCAAGGCAGGGCAAGGCGAAGTGGCCATCACCCTTTCCTTGCAGCCTATCCAAACTGGCATTCGGGATTTCTCACCTGAAGAAAACGACAAAGGTCCCGCTTACACGATTACCGGGCAAATCGCGCCGCAAGGTTACAAAGGCGTTGTGATTCAGAACGGCAAAAAAAGAATACAATAAAGCACATCCTTATGAAATACACGCAATTAGGAAACACTGACATTGAAGTCAGCCGCATCTGCGTCGGCTGCATGTCGTACGGGAAGCCTTCGAAGGACTTCCACCTGTGGACTCTCAACCAGGAGGAAACCACGAAGATGATCAAGCACGCCCTCGACCTCGGGGTGAACTTCTTCGACACGGCCAACGGCTATTCGCACGGCACCAGCGAAGAGTTCTTAGGCAAAGCGCTGAAAGACCTCGGCGTCGCCCGCGATCATGTGGTGCTCGCCTCTAAAGTCTATTTCAACGAGGGCAAGCTCTCCGCCACGGCCATCCGTCGCGAGATCGACGGCACGCTGCAACGTTTGGGCACCGACTACCTCGACCTCTACCAGATCCACCGTTTCGACTACGGCACTCCCATCGAGGAGACGATGCAGGCGCTGCACGAGTTGGTGCGGAGCGGCAAAGTGCGTGCCATCGGGGCCTCGGCGATGTACGGCTACCAGTTCCACAACATGCAAATCTGCGCCGAGCGCAACGGCTGGACGCTGTTCTCCACGCTGCAGAACCACTACAACCTCCTCTATCGCGAGGACGAGCGTGAGCTGATTCCCGTGGCGAAACAGTACGGCGTGTCGCTCATCCCTTACTCTCCCCTCGCCAGCGGACACCTCACCCGCAAGGAGTGGAACAGCGCGTCCAAGCGCAACGAGACCGACAAGGTGATGCACAGCAAATACGACCACGCTATGGAGAACGACATGCAGATCGTCGCCCGCGTGGCGGAGGTGGCGGAGCGTCTTGGCGTGACGATGACGGAAGTCGCGTTGGCCTGGCTGCTGAAGCGGGGTGTCGCCGCGCCCATCGTGGGAGCCACGAAAATGCCGCACTTCAACGACGCGGTCCGCGCCCTGGATCTCGACCTCAGCGACGAAGACGCCGCCTACCTCGAAGAACCCTACAAGGCGCACGAGGTGGTGGGAGCGTTGTAAGCCTGCGGCTGTTGGTTAGCCTTCGGCTGTTGATTTGCTTCGCTGTTAACATGTAATAACCAACACGTTGTAACCAGTTTTTCGCTTCATTCAAGAAAAGTTGTATCTTTGCAAGATTTTTTGAATAGAACAAATGTGAAAGCCCCAAAACGACAAATGGACAAAAACGAACTCTTAGCAGCCATGTCGGACAGTTATGCGAAACTGAACGAGCAAATCGGCAAAATGACAGATGACGAACTGAACACGACCTTCCAGTTCGCCAAAGACCCCAAAAAATGCGGTGCACGGTGGATTTACGACCAGTGCGCCCGCGATCTCCTCATACACCTTTATGAATGGCAAGTGCTGATGCGCGAATTTGTGAACAACATCCGCGAAGGCCGTCAAAGGGACTATTTGCCCGACGAATACCGCAAAAACTACCACGAAATGGACAAGATGCTGGTGGAAAAACACCAGAACACCTCATTCCAGGAGGCGCAGCGGCTTCTGGAGCAGACCCATCACGAAATGATTCAGCTGGCAGACAGCTTTTCCGAGGAGGAACTTTTCATCAAAGGCCACTACAAGTGCACCTACACCACCGATATGGCCGCTTACTTCGCGAGCGTCACCACGAGTCCCTACAAGCAGGCCCTGAAGATGTTGAAAACACACCAAAAGAAGCTGAAGACTTCGTGTTGATGAGCCTGCGGCTGTTGGTTAGCTTCGCTGTTAATTAGCCTGCGGCTGTTGGTTAGCTTCGCTGTTGATTAGCCTGCGGCTGTTAGTTAGCTACGCTGTTAGTTAGCCTTCGCTGTTGATTACTTTGTGTTAACATGAAATAACCAACATGAAATAATCAACATGAAATAATCAACATGAAATAACTAACACGAAGTCACCAACACGAAGTCACCAACATTCACTTAACCTAATTTCACCCGATAAATGAAATAGAAACGATGACCATCCGACTTGAACGACCCGAAGATTATCGCGAGGTGGAGGACCTCACCCGCAATGCGTTCTGGAACGTCTATCGTCCGGGATGCACGGAGCATTATGTGCTCAACCGATACAGACACAATCCCGATTTCATCCCCGAACTGGATTTTGTGATGGAAGAAGACGGCAAGATTATCGGTCATGTGATGTTCTCGAAAGCCGAAATCCTCCTTGCCGATGGGACCGCTTTCCCTTCATGGACCTTCGGTCCCATCAGCATTCACCCCGACTACAAGCGCAAAGGCTACGGGCTGAAACTCCTTCGCTATGCATTGGAAAAGGCGCGTGAGATGGGTGTCGGCATGCTCCAGATGGAGGGCAACATCGAGTTTTACAAACACGCGGGCTTCGGCCTGGCCAGCAAACTCCGCATCCATTACCATGATATGCCGCAGGAAGAGGAAGTGCCTTTCTTCCTCGCCCAGGAGCTGATCCCCGGCTATTGGGGCAACCGCGAGGGCACCTATTGTCCGCCGAAGGGCTATTTCGTGGCTGATGAGAACCCTGATGCGTTCGAAGCTTACGAGAAAGCTTTCCCCAGGAAGGCGAAAGCCTATAACGACGGGCAGTTGCCGCCTTTCGCCGAAAAGGCCAAGCTCATGTTGCGGACCGGAAGGCTGACGCTTCGTCCCTGGTTTGAGAGCGACGCCGACTCCTTGTTCAAATACGCCTCCGACCCCGACGTGGGACCTCGGGCGGGCTGGCCACCGCACAACAGCAGGGAGGAAAGCTTGGAGATCATCCGCACGGTATTCCATAACGACTCCAACTGGGCCATCGAATTCAACGCGACGGGAGAGGCCATCGGGGCCATTGGCTACGGTCCTTCGTGCGAGTGCAATCTCCCCGCCCGTGAGGGAGAGCCCCTCTGCGGTTATTGGGTGGCCAAACCGTACTGGAACCAAGGCATCTGCACGGAAGCGCTGCAAGCGATGTTAGACTATATCCGCAGAACGACGGACATCCAATCGCTCATCAGCGGGCATTTCGTTGACAATCCCGCCTCCGGCCGAGTGATGGAGAAATGCGGATTCCAACCCACCGGGGAAACCTGCATCGACGAGACCCAGTATCAAGGCAAAGACAGACCTATCAGGGTGCTGAGGCTGGAACTGAAATAGCCTTCGGCTGTTAGTTAGCTTCGCTGTTGGTTAGCCTTCGGCTGTTAGTTAGCTTCGCTGTTGGTTAGCCTTCGGCTGTTAGTTAGCTTCGCTGTTAATTAGCTTCGCTGTTGGTTAGCCTTCGGCTGTTGATGAGCCTTCGGCTGTTAATTACTTCGTGTTAACATGAAATAATCAACATGAAATAATCAACATGAAATAATCAACATGAAATAATCAACACGAAGTAATCAATATTCTCTTATTTCTTTACAAACTCCACACGGCGGTTCTTGGCACGGCCTTCCTCTGTGGTGTTGGGGGCGATGGGGGAGTGTGATCCTTTGCCCACGGCCGAGAGACGTGATTTGTCGATACCCAGTTTCACCAGGGCATCCACGATGGCTTCTGCACGCTTCTGGCTCAGCGGATCGTTTATGGCGTCGGTTCCGGTGTTGTCGCAGTGACCCTGCACCTCGAAGGTGAGGTCGGTGTGCTCTTGCATCAGCTTGGCCACGCGGTTGATTTCAACGGTGGATTCCAGTTTGAGGTCGGCCTTGCCGCTTTCGAAGGTGATGGCGTAGGTCACAATCTTGCCGTCGGTGGTCAAACGATCATAGAGCGGCACGGCACCCTGGGCGATGCGCACGTTGCTCAACCCCGTGTAGCGATAGTACGCTCCGCTGGCGAAGAAGAGGTAGCCCGGCGCCTTCATCGCCGGCACGTTGATCATGCGCACGCCATTCACATAGCCTTTGAAAGCCCGCTTGTTGAACGAAAAGGCGAAGTGGTTCCACTCGCCGGCAACCACCGGATTGTCCTTCTCTAAGTAGTCGCTGGTTCCCGGGGTCAGCCCCAACATCTTTTCTCCACTCGACTGGCTACTCCCGTCCGGTTTCAGCAGAGACCACGTCAAGTTGCACGACCCGTCTTCCCTGTACCAGAAACGCACATAGCTTGAAGCGTTATAATAGCTTTCGTCGCCGCGGTCGCCGAAATAAAGGTTCATTTCGAGCAATGTCTCCTCCTCGTCCCCCGTGTTCACCGGGGCCACGTAGAGGTCGAACTCCACCGTGAACACCTCAGGCAGCCAATCCCATTTCTCTTTCATCAGCGGCATCACCTGTCCCAGGCCGTTGTCGGTGAACGCCAGAACATTGCGACCCTTCTGCTGCGCAGTCTCCGCATAGCCGTCCAGCAAGTCCCATCGCAGCGGGAATTCCCCAAGTTTCTCGTGTTCAAAGTTGTCGTCGAATATGATTTCGTCGCCGGGAACAAAATCGCTCTTCGCGTAGTTGTTTTCCTGAGCATTCAGTGTCATTCCGGCCAGCATTAACAGCACAGCCACAAATAATAATTTCTTCATGATGATAGTTTTTCAATTATTACAAAATGCAAAAGTACAAACTTTTTTGAAACAATGACGAGAATCTGTAAGAAGGACAGGGCTTACGTATAAACTTTAGCCTATGGAACACGGACACCGGCATCGACACCCGCGGCGACTGGGAACACACGATGGAATAAAAAAATCCCTATTTTTGCAAGAAAAAAGAGAGAGTGTTTCACACTATGAATAAAACACTGATAATCAGTTTTATAACATTGCTTATGGCGCACGCTTCCGCTCAGATCGACCTCCACAGCCACGCCATCACGCAGGGCTATCTCGACTACATCAAGGCCAACGGCGCCGAGATGGACGAAGGGTTCCCCATCCCGGGCTGGGACGTGGAGAAGCAAATCGCCTTTATGGACAAGGCCGGCATCCAGACTTCGGTGCTGACGATGCCCGCGCCGCAGCCCTTCTTCGGCGACGCGGAGGCCTCGGCAAAAGTGTGCCGAAAATACAACGAAGAGTGTGCCGCGCTGAAGGCCCGCTATCCGGGGCGTTTTATGTTCTGCGCCGCGCTGCCCCTGCCCGATGTGCCGCACGCGCTGGAAGAGGCGCACTACGCCTTGGAGGTGCTGGGTGCCGACGGCATCAAGTTGGCCACCAACAGCTACGGGCAGTACCTCGGCGACCCCGCCTTGGACACCCTTATGTCCTACCTCAACGCGCAAAAGGCCGTCGTCATCCTGCATCCGCACAAACCCTCGGCGGTGAACGCGCAGTTGATTGCCGATGTGCCGTTGGCGAGCTACGAATACTTGGCAGAAACCTCTCGTGCGGTGCTCAACATGGTGGCCCACAACGTGTTGGTGCGCTACCCGAACCTGAAGGTAGTGGTGCCGCACTGCGGCTCTTTCCTGCCCAACGCCCTGCCGCGCTTCCGTTCCCTGCTGCCCGTGATGGTGAAACAGGGCATTATGCAGCCCGTGGATGTCGATGCCAACCTGTCGCGGCTCTACTACGACCTGGCCGGTGCGCCCACCGATGACGTCCTCGACGCGCTCCTCACCATCACCACGCCCGACCATATCCTCTACGGCAGCGACTACCCGTATGTGGCCGAGCCGGTTCTCATCAGCGGCAAGCAGGCCTTGGAGGAGCGTCTCGCCTCGCACGGACTGAACCCACAGGACATCTTCACCGACAACGCCCGCCGGCTGTTCGGTGAGAACGTGCCACTTCGCACCTATGGCGAGCGCATCGTCCGTCTCGCAGAAATCGAGGTGGTGCCGGAGTATCTGGAAGAATATCTTGCTTACGCCAAGGAAGTTGGGGTGACCTCGGTGAAGGTGGAGCCCGGTGTGCTAACCCTCTTCTCAATGCAGACCAAAGAAGACCCCTGCAAAATCTACATCCTCGAAATCTACGCCGACAAAGAGGCCTACCAGAGCCATCTCCAGACCGCCCATTTCAAAAAGTACAAGGAAGGCACCGCCCAAATGGTGAAGTCGCTGAAGCTGATCGACACCCAACCAATGGTGGGGATGGAGCAGTTTGGAAAAATAGAATAACAAACAAATCAAAAGAATATGAAACACACCCTTCTGATTTTCGCCGCCATCGTGTTAATGGCTGGCTGCAACAAGACAACAAAAACAGACAAAGATATGAACACTTTGACATTCAACGAGAAACAGGCGGCGGCAATGTCGGCTATCGCCTGCTACGAGGCGCAGGGCGACCAAACGTCGTTAGCCGCCGCCATTAACGAGGGCTTTGAAGCGGGGCTTACCGCCAACCAGATCAAGGAGGCCCTCTCGCAACTCTACGCCTACACGGGCTTCCCGCGCTCGCTCAATGCGCTGGGCACCCTGCAGAAGGTGATGGAGCAGCGAGGCGAGGTGACGATAGGGGAGGAGTCCACTCCAATCCCCGGCAGCTACGACGCCCTGAAACAAGGCACCGAGGTGCAGACTAAATTGTCGGGACAGCCCTTCGACTACAAGTTCTGTCCCGCCGAGGACTACTACCTCAAGGCGCATCTCTTCGGCGACATCTTCGCCCGCGACCTGCTTACCCACGCCGACCGTGAGTTAGTGACCGTCAGTGCTTTGGCCGGCTTGGAGGGCGTGGAACCCCAGTTAGCCGCCCACGTGCGCGGCGCACGGAACATGGGTCTGACCGACGCCCAGCTGCTCGCCATCCCGAAAGTATTGCAGGAGCGTGTGGGCAAAATGGAGGCGCACCGTGTCGCCGTGGCCATTCAGCAGTTGGGCATCAGCGATTCTATTAACGACCACCTCGCCAGCGATATATACGTCCAGAACTACGTTGACTTGAAGTCGAATTGGCGGCGGGGCGAGCCGAACACCGCCTACGCGCAGTACTTCATCGGCAACAGCTACCTTGCGCCCTACGACGGCGGCATGGTCAACGTGACCTTCGAGCCGGGCTGCCGCAACAACTGGCACATCCACCACAAGCAGGTGCAGGTGCTGGTGTGCGTCTATGGCCGTGGTTGGTATCAGGAATGGGGCAAACCCGCCGTCAAGTTAGAGCCCGGCGTGATCATCGAGATCCCCGAAGGCGTGAAGCACTGGCACGGCGCCGCCAAGGACAGCTGGATGCAGCACCTCACCTACCACAAGGACGTTCAGGAAGGTGCAAGCAACGAGTGGTTGGAGCCTGTGGACGACGAAACATACAATAAAGTGAAATAAAGCCAACAACAATATGACCAACCTCGAAGACAGCATCGTGCGGCTGATGGGGAAAAGGAAGTGGATATGAGAACTGCTTGGCAACAAAGAAAACCTTTATTACATTCATTTAAGGGATATAATCCATCAACGAGTCCATTTTCAACTGCTTCATGGCCGTTTTGGAAGAATGGACGTATGACGGGCACGGCAATCTGGTGGAGCATGCCGGTAAATTTTTTTGAAAAATATCGCTCACGATATATATTTTTCATATATCTTTGCATCGTGAACGATATAAATAGCAAATAATGGAGTATGAGCAACTTAAATTAGAAAACCAGCTTTGTTTCCGCCTTTATGCGGCGGCAAGGCTTACAATTGGCGCCTACCATCCCTATCTTGCTCCGTTGCGGATTACCTATCCACAGTACCTCGTATTGCTTGTGCTGTGGGAAAACGACCGTCTCCCGGTGAACGACATTGCCCGCCGGCTTATGCTTGAGACCAATACAGTCACGCCACTCCTGCAGCGTATGGAAAAGGCCGGGCTGATAAAACGCTCCAACGGCAGGAGTGACGCCCGTCAGCGCATTGTCTCGCTGACCTCCAAAGGCATGGGGATGCGCGAACAGGCCAAGCATATCCCCGGATGCCTGAGCGCCGACATACTGAAACATACAGGTCCGATGGAGGAGCTGGCCCGGATGGTTCCGGCTCTCGACCGGCTCATAGCAGGATTAAGGGAAACCAACAACATTTAATTGTAACTTCATTTTTATTTTATGTATAAACAAAAAAAAAATCAAGTCGTTGCAGTTCTTTGTGACAAATTTGTCGAATCAGGCATTCCAAATACAGGCAAAATGGACGAACTGAAGAGCTTTGATCTGGCAGCCTATATGAGTAATGCTATTCGTAACATTATGAAGAAGGCCTATAAATTGGATGGACTCGGGTGCAAGATGATCATCTATGTCGAATATGTTCCGACAGAATCCGGCACAGAGCACCTGGCACTCGGGGAAGAAAAACTATAAACAAAATAATAAAATGTATAAATTATTCACCTGCATAACCGTCCTGTTGATCACACTCATGAGCGGTTGTGCGCAAAACAAGGAAAAAATGGTTACAATTTACGATTTCAAAGCCTTGGACAACAAAGGCGAAGAGGTGGACATGGCGCAATATCGCGGCAAGGTCCTGATGATTGTCAACACCGCTTCAAAGTGCGGTTTCACTCCCCAGTACGACGGCTTGGAGGCGTTGTACCAGAAGTACAAGGAGCAGGGGCTGGTGATTCTTGGATTCCCCTGCGACCAGTTCAAGCACCAGGAACCCGGCAGCGACGAGGAGATTGCCGAATTCTGCCGCGTCAACCACGGTGTCACCTTCCCGCTGATGAAGAAAACCGAGGTGTTCGGCGAAAACGCCAATCCCATCTTCAAGTATTTGACGGAACAGGTTCCTGACGAAAAAGTCTCCGGTCTGAAGGACAAGGCGGTCATGAAAATGGTGGACAGCCTCAGCAAGTCAGACGGCCGCGAGGAGGGCGGCGTGCGCTGGAATTTCACCAAATTCCTCATCTCCAAGGACGGCAGCGTCATCAAACGGTATGCACCGGTGGCAAAGCCTGAGGATATGGAGGCGGACATTGAGGCAATGCTGAAATAAAACCGCAGAATTCATTTCCAAGTCGGCAATTTATCCAAAGTTGTGTCGTTATAT
>JAEEGK010008500.1_pt1 | contig 24203 bp, 31 predicted proteins | sample 8958771 | NCBI WGS metagenome assembly JAEEGK01 (sample SAMN16246547, study PRJNA631951) | gut metagenome | biome: gut microbiome; feature: rumen; material: SC-attached | host: Bos | place: Iran: Karaj | collected 2018-10
TGTAAGAAAAGTAGATTTAGTATTTTTGATATGTTTATTCTATTGATTCATTTGACTTTGATTATTTTAGTTATAAAGGATGGGGTAATATGAGATATTTAATTACTTTTAGTTATGATGGTTCTAAGTTTAAAGGGTATCAGAAACAACCACGTTTAAAAACTGTTCAGAGTGAAATTGAACATGCTCTTAAAACAATGAATAATGATACGGCTGTTGACATTCATGCTTCTGGTAGAACGGATGCAGGTGTGCACGCGTTGAATCAAAAGGCTCATTTTGATTTAGATATCGATATAACTCCTGAAAAACTTTGTCGAGCTTTAAATAGCTTAATATCAGATTATATTTATATTAAGAATGCTGAAATAGTACCAGATGATTTTCATGCCCGTTTTAATGTTAAAGCTAAAGAATATGTTTATAAAATAAATATGGGGGAATATAATCCAATTGAGAAAGATTATATTTTACAGTACAATAAGCGTTTAGATTTAGTTGAAATGGAAAGAGCTTTAAAATATCTAGAAGGTACTCATGATTTTAAATCTTTTTCAAAAGCTGATGATGAGAAAGAAGATTTTGTTAGAACTATTGTTCAAACTAATTTAATACGAAGCAATATTGATGTTAACAAATTCACGATTTCTTTTTTAGGAACTGGCTTTTTAAGATATCAAGTTCGTAATATGGTAGGTGTCTTGATTGAAGTTGGTGAAGGTAAAAGAAAAAGTGAAGATATATTTGAAATCTTAGATGCCAAAGATAGAAGAAAAGCTGGTATAACAGCTAATCCTGAAGGACTATATTTAAAAGATGTATTTTATTAAAATGAGTTTTTGACTCTTTTTTTTCACAAAACTTTCACACAAAATGTATTGTTAATCAAGGAAAAATATTATATAATTGTAGCGGAATGGAGATAGAAAGTTATGAAAAAAATTACAATAATATGTTCAGTTTTATTAGCTGGTGTAACAGCAGCGTGTATGGGAATTTATTTTAAAAATAATTCCAAAGAAACTATAACGTTAGGACCTACAAAGACAGAAGTTATAACGTTAGGATCTATAGATTATAAACAGTACGCTTTAAGAAGTAATGGTTTAGAGGCATTTGATTTATTGTTTTTACAATTAGATGATAATAAGAAAAATAATGTTTATAGTCCATTATCAATTAAGTATGCACTTACAATGTTAGCTGATGGAGCTACAGGTGAAACTAGAAAACAAATAGATAATGTATTAGGAACATATAGTCCTACTAAATATACAAACAATGCTAATATGGCTTTTGCTAATGCGTTATTTGTTAAAAACAGTTTCAAAGATAGCGTTAAATCTACATATGTTGATAGCTTGGCCAACAAATACAACGCATCAGTTGTTTATGATTCTTTTGAAACACCTAATGTTGTAAATTCATGGATAAAAGATAGTACGCTTGGATTAATTGATAATCTTTATAACGATATATCTAGTGTAGATATCATTTTAGCTAACGCTTTAGGTATTGACATGGAATGGATAAATCCTATTCAACAAACATTCATAGACGGAAAAGCAAAAGGACTTGATCTTTCTGTAAGTTATAAACCTTATCATCAAAACTTTTATTATCGTATTCATTTCTATTCTAATAGACAAACTGTTGAATTTGCTGGTAAGAAAGTCGCTGGTGCTGAAATCGGAGCAGTTATCAACAACTATGATATTATTAAAGAATTAGGAGAAAAAAACATTAGACAGATAGTTACAGCTGATTATCAAGAGAAACTTAATGATGGTACAATAGAGGAGAAATATTGTTACTTTCCTTCTACTACTGAATTTGGAACTTGGTTGGATAAATATATCAGCGATTTGCGTAAACCATATGGTGATGTACAAAAAAGTACTGATTTCAGTTTGTATAGTGATGATAATGTTAAGGTTTTTGCTAAAGATTTAAAAGAATATAATGGTACGCAATTACAATATGTTGGTATTATGCCTACTAGTACTAGTTTGGATGAGTATATAAGCAATATCAATGCTGATACTATAGATACAATCATTAAAAATTTAAAACCAATTGAAAAAGATAATTTTAAAGAAGGCGTTTTAACTAAAATTTCTGGAACAATTCCATTCTTCAATTTTGAAAAAGAAACTAAATTAATGGAAGTCTTAAAACGTTTAGGTATAACAAATGTGTTTGACCAACACGCTGCAGAATTAACAGAGTTGTCATCTAACGACAGCTTGTATATAGCCGATGCATCACACAAAGCAACTATTGAATTTACTAATGAAGGTATAAAAGCGGCTGCAGTTAGTATCACGCCTGGTGATGGTGGAGGAGAATGTGGTTATGATTATGTCTTCGATATTCCTGTGGAAACAATCGATTTAACATTCAATAATCCATATATGTTCATTATCCGTGATAAAAAAGCTGGCGAAGTTTGGTTTGCTGGATCAGTTTACGAATTAGACGAACTTAAAAACAACGGACTTAACGATAAATAATGTAAAATTAAAGCAGTTTAGTATACTGCTTTTTTGCATACTTAATAATAATTGTAAATAAATGCTAAAATTGCTATAAAAAGCATATATTTTATTGACATTTTTGATATTTTTTAGTACAATTATTCTCGGTACATTAATTTATTCCCACATTTAATGAATCTTGGGACAATTCATTATTTGTAAGAAAGGAAAAAAAGAATATGAAAAATACATACATGCAAAAGAAAGAAGACTTAGTAAGATCTTGGTATGTTATCGACGCTGAAGGTATGACTTTAGGTCGTTTAGCTACTAAAGTTGCTAAAGTTTTAAGTGGTAAACACAAACCAACTTATACTCCACATATTGATTGCGGAGATAATGTTATCGTTATTAATGCTGCTAAAGTAGAATTAACTGGTAACAAACTAAACGATAAAATCTACTATAATCATAGTGGATACACTGGTGGTTTAAGAGAAAGAACTGCTAGAGAAATGAAAGAAAATTATCCTGTTGAAATGATTGAAAGAGCTGTTAAAGGAATGCTTCCAAATGGAAGATTAGGTAGACAAATGTATACAAAACTATTTGTATATGCTGGTGCTGAACATCCACATGCAGCACAAAAACCACAGGAGTTAAAATAGGAGGAATTTATGGCTAAGGATAAGAAAATATATCTTGGAACTGGTAGAAGAAAATCTTCAGTTGCTCAAGTTAAATTAGTTTCAGGAAGCGGTAAAATCACTGTTAATGGACGTGACGTTAGAGAATTCTTCCCATATGAAACAAATGTTATGGATTTAATGCAACCATTAGTAGCTACTCAAAACGAAACTACTTTCGATGTTGAAGTTAAAGTTAATGGTGGCGGATTTACAGGTCAAACAGGAGCTATTCGTTTAGGTATCACAAGAGCTTTATTAGAATATGATAAAGTAAATGAAGGTAAAGAAGATAGTTATCGTACTACTTTAAAGAGATTAGGTTTTGTAACTCGTGATTCAAGAGCTAAAGAACGTAAGAAACCAGGTTTAAAAGCAGCACGTCGTGCACCACAATTCTCAAAGAGATAGTATTTTACAAAAGTTCGATTTATTTCGAACTTTTTTTGTGCATTATAGAAAGCACTAATTACTTTATTTGCTTTGAGTTCACAGAACTAGTATTTTAGCATATTGTGTGATATACTTACACATAGGAGGAATAATATGAAAGCTATGTTTAAAAGTGCTGTTCATATGTTAATTATGGATGGTGATAGAGTATTAATTCAAAAAAGAAAAGGATCAAAGCTATATCCTGGTTATTATGCTTTGCCTGCTGGTCATATTGAAGAAGGTGAAAACCAATATGAGGCATTAGTTAGGGAGGCAAAAGAGGAATTGGGAATTACTATTGAAATTGATAAAATTATAAATAGTTATGTTGTATTAAGAAGAAACTATTTCAAGATTGATGGTAAGCAGCTGGAACCGTATATAGATTATTATTTTGAAATTAATGAATATACAGGTACTCCTAAAATATTAGAAAAAGATAAATGCGATGAATTGATTTGGACAGATATTAATAATTTACCTGAACCATTTATTAATTATGAGGGAGATTTTTTGGAAGATAGGTCTATAACAACATACGACTGTAGAACTGATGGGGCATATAAGAAGAAATTTAAAAATGCGATAAAGTAATAATATGTATAAAGGAGGAATAATATGAGCGTACATAATATGAAAACTATAGGTATGTATAATTCTGGCGGTGCTTGTGAATACATTAATCAAAATAAAATTGAGCCAGAAACAGAAAAATGGCAAAGACTTTTTAACTATGTTGAGAATCAACTCCATAATGACAAAAGTAAAAGAGTTATTGAATTTGGCAGTGGCTGTGGACAACTTGCTTTAATGCTTCAATCAGCCGGTTATGATGTTATAGCTACTGATGTTGTTGACACATTTTTAGATGAATTAAATAGAGTTGGAATTAATAAAATTAAAAAGTATAATTTCTTGTCTGATGAGTATGATGATACTTTTAATTTTAAAGCAGATCTTATTGTGTCATGGAGGAATCCTCATTTAGATATGGATGATGTAAAAAAACTATTTAATGTGGCATATAATGGACTATCTGATAATGGATTATTGATAATTAATTTTCAAAATGCTGATGTTCATTCTGAAGCAGAAATATTGCCTAATGGGACTAAATATAATTATAAAATTTTGGAAGACAAGCAAACAAAAGAAAAAAGATTTTTTGCCTACTTTAGCAAGGCGGATATTGATAATTTGATGAAGGACTTATTTGAAATAGTAGAATATCATAACGAAGGCGGAAAAGAGCAAAAAAATTGGCATGTTTTAACGCTTAGAAAGACAAAGTGAAAAAAGTTCGATTTATTTTCGAACTTTTTATTTTGCATGTATAGCTATGTATATTTATGGTATAATTAATAATAGAGGTGAAGGTAATGAATAAGGTAGTTATTATAGGCTGTGGAAATGTTGGCATGAGCTATGCTTATGCATTATTAAACCAAAAGAATTCTGTAAATGAATTAATATTAATTGATTTGGATGAAAAGAGAATTGAAGGAGAAGTAATGGATTTAAACCATTGTCTTTCTTTTGCCCCTTCAAAAATAGATATTAAAAAAGGTAATTATAGCGATTGTAATGATGCCAAAATAGTAGTTATTGCAGCTGGTGCTAATCAAAATCCTGGTGAAACAAGAATGGATTTAATAAATAAAAATAGTGAAATATTTAAATCTATTGTTGATAATGTCATGGCAAGTGGTTTTAATGGCGTGTTTTTAGTGGCTACTAATCCTGTTGATGTTATGAGTTATTTGGTGTACAAGTATTCAAAATTACCTTTTAATCAAGTTATTGGCACAGGTACTAGTTTGGATACATCAAGATTACGATATTTGATTGCTGAAAAACTAACTATTAATCCTAAAAATATTCATGCTTATGTTGTTGGTGAACATGGGGACTCTGAATTTGTTTTATGGAGTAGTGGTTATGTAGGTACGCAAAAAATCAATGATTTTTTAACTAATGATGAAAAAGAAGAAATATATAGTAAAGTAAAAAATGCAGCTTATGAAATTATTGACAGAAAAGGTGCGACATACTATGGTATAGGTATGTGTTTAGTTAAAATAACTGACGCTATATTGAATGATAAAAATTGTGTTATAACAGTATCTAATTATATTCCTGAATATGATATTTATATTGGTTTACCTATGGTAATTGGAAGTAATGGTATTAAGAAAAGATTAAAAGTTCAATTGGATAAAGAAGAAATAGAAAAGATGAAAGTATCTATAAAAGTTATAAAAGATGCAATAAATGGACTATAAACATAGTTAAAACTATGTTTTTTTGGTATAATTATTATGGTGGTTGTTATGAAAATTAGTAACGAATGGAAAGATTATGAATGTATTTCTGCTGGCAATGGTGAAAAACTAGAAAGATGGGGAAATGTTGTTTTAAGAAGACCTGATCCTCAAGCTATGTGGCCAATGGAGAATAACCATTTATGGAAGAAAGCTGATGCTTTTTATCATCGTTCTTCAACTGGCGGTGGATATTGGGATTTTAATAAGAAATTACCTGATTTTTGGACAGTTAAATATAAGGATTTAACATTCAAAGTTAGCCCAACTAATTTTAAACATACAGGTTTATTTCCTGAACAAGCTACGAATTGGGACTTTTCTATCAATAAGATTAAATCAGCTAATAGACCTATCAAAGTATTAAATTTATTCGCGTATACTGGAGGCGCTACAATGGCTGCTGCTTATGCTGGAGCTGAAGTTGTGCAAGTAGATGCTTCTAAAGGTATGACAGAATGGGCTAAAGAAAATATGAAATTATGTGGTTTAGAGGATAGAAAAATAAGATTTATTGTTGATGATTGTTTAAAGTTTGTCGAAAGAGAAGCAAGACGTGGTAATAAATATGATGTTATTATTATGGATCCACCAAGTTATGGTAGAGGTCCTAATGGTGAAATGTGGAAGTTTGAACATAATTTATATAATTTAATTCAAAGTTGTATGAAAATATTAAGTGATAAGCCTTTATTTTTCTTAATTAATGCTTATACAACTGGTATTTCATCCACAGTTTTATTAAATATACTTAAAACAACTATGGAGACTAAGTATAATGGCAAAGTTGAGGCTGGCGAAATAGGATTACCTATTACCGATAATAATTTAGTATTACCTTGCGGTATATATGGAAGATGGGAAAATGATTAATATATTATATGAAGATAACCATTTATTAGTGGTTGAAAAGCCTATTAATGTTCCTGTTTGTGAAGATGAAAGCAAGGATGAAGATTTATTAAATATATTAAAAAAATATATAAAAGATAAGTATAATAAACCAGGTAATGTTTATTTAGGATTAGTACATAGACTTGATAGACCTGTAGGTGGTGTTATGGTGTTTGCTAAAACATCTAAAGCAGCGTCTAGATTAAGTGATCAAGTACGTACACATGAATTTAAAAAAACTTATCATGCTGTTGTATATGGTAAATTAGATAATGGTACATTTAAGGATTATTTATTGAAAGATAGCAAAACAAATATAACTAAAGTTGATAAAAATGGTAAAGAAGCTATTTTAGATTATGTTTGTGAAGATTATAAAGATAATATGTCTTTAGTTAAAATTAATCTAAAAACAGGACGTTCACATCAAATAAGAGTGCAGTTTTCTTATCATAATCATCCTTTATATGGTGATCAAAAATATAATAAGAATGCTAAAGCAGGAGAACAAATTGCATTATTCGCAAGTGAACTTTCGATTAAACATCCTGTAACAAATGAAGTGATGACTCTTGAACTACCTATACCAAATAGATATCCTTGGAATATATATAAATAAAAAGAAAGATGGTGAGAATATGGGCGCTGGACTAAACGAGGTAACATATGAGCAAGTTTTAAAGATAAAATTAGATCAAGTGGAAAAAGAACTTAATAGTGTTTTTCTTGATCCACAGCAACGAACTGAAAAGTATATTGAAATGGCTAGATTGCAACAAGAATTAGAAGAACTAAAAAATGCAAAAAATGATAAGACGGAAGATGGAAAACAAATTAGATAATATCTAATTTTTTTCATATACTCTAATAGGTGAATTTATGAAAAAGTATGTAACTATATTTTTTTTAGTTTTTTTATTTGGTATAGGTATAATAAAGGCTAATGTATTGCCTTTGCAAGGTAAAATAATTTATTTGGACCCCGGTCATGGTGGTAAGGATCCAGGCGCTATATACAAGGATATTCATGAAGCAGATATCAATTTAAAAATATGTTTAAAACTAAAGGAAGTATTGGAAAGTAAAGGCGCTAAAGTTTATATGACAAGATATGGTGACTATGATTTAGCGACCAATAATGCTACTTTAAGAAAAAGAAGTGATTTATATAATAGAGTTGTGATGATCAATAATTCGATAGCGGATATGTATGTATCTGTGCATTTGAATTCTGATCCCAATCCTAAATGGAATGGAGCGCAAATATTTTATAACAATATAAATAAAGAAAATAAAGAAATAGCTGAAATACTACAAAGTTATCTAAATAAAGATAGAAAAGCTAAAACGATCGATAATTCATATATGTATAAGCGCATTAAAGTTAAAGGTGTTTTGATCGAAGCAGGGTTTATTTCCAATGAAAATGATAGAAAAAAACTTATGGATGATAAGTATATAGAAACACTGGCAAGCGATATAACAGATGCAATTATCGAATATTGTAAAGTTCAGTAAAATGAGGATGATTATTCTTGAAAAAAAACTATAAAAATGATATATTATTATAGGTATATAGAAGGATGAAGATAGTTATGAATAAAAACGTTTTAAGTTCTAACATACAAATAATTATAACGCATATGCAACAAACTATTGAAGTTTTAACTTCTATGTGCGCTAAAGATAAGGCATTTTCAAAAGAATATATAGGTAACTATGCTGCTATATTGGATGCGAAAATTAAAGATGATGATAATTACCGTGACTTTACTGGTGAATTAGGATTATGTGATGTTAATTTACAAATAGTTCAAAATGATAAAGAACGCATCAAAAGTTTGATTGGTAGCTATAGGAATAATGTTAACTCTTTAAACGATGGAAAAGATTACAACAACGCTTTGATAAGTGTTCTTAAAAGAAAAAATAAAGTGATACAAAATAGTGCTGACTTATCAGATGATGTTCAAGCTAAAGATGTATTAGACCGTAATAATGAGCGTATTGAGGCCCTTATAAAAGAAAATAAAGATACAGATAATGAGATAAAAGCTGAATTAGAAAAGATTGAAAGATGTAATAAGGATTTAGCGGATGCTGATCAAAAAGAAGAATACTATCGTCTAGCTAAAGAAGGTAGTAGAGATTTTGAAATCAATGAAGATGAAAGAAATACGGATAAGATAAAATTAAATACTTTATATCGTTTAATTGATACTTTAAATATAACTTCTTCATATGAGGAAATAATTACAAAACTAAGAGAATTAAATGATTACTTATTAACGAGAGAAGCAACATCTAAGGTTTTTGATGATAAGTTAGCAACTATTAAGGAAATGACAAGTAAGGCTAATAATATATTAGTTGAGTTTGTTAAATGTATAGATGTTAAAGAATGCGAAAAAGAAAAGAATAATATTATAGCAAGAAGTAGTCAAACTGAAGTTATGACTGAGGAAGAAATTAATTTACGTAATCAAGAAGTTGCGGATTTAAAAAGACAGTTACAGTTATATAAAAGTATTATTGACATGTATACACAGATGATTCGTGATCTTGATATATGTGCTTCTGGATCAAAATGGAGAATGTCAAAATTAGAATACGATATTACTGATACTCAAAATGATATTGTTGATTTAAAGGTAATACGTCCTTTCCGTGATATTGATTATGCTTCTAAAACAATAAGAAAATATAATAAGGAAATTTCTAATAATACTAGATATATCCGTAGCAATTATAGTAGTATTGCTATTAACGAAGAAGCTAAGACATTAATTAAAAAACTTAAGAAAGATGCGGAAAATACTAAAGAAGATATCCAAAGACAAATTGAAGATAAGAAGAGTAATAATGATATTGTTGATAAATTTGTTTTAGATATGGCTAAAGAAGAAATTAAAATTATTAATTTTGTTGTTGAATTATATAATTATGTTACAACGGTAATTAGTAATGATTATTGTGCGATGATGGACAATATTGCTGTTGAAAATGATAGACAGTTTATTGGTGTTATTGATATTAGGGATTACCATGATTTACCTTGCTTATATGAAAAAGAATTTATTGATGGTGTCAAGATGAGTATTGATAGCGAAATCGATAATGGAAGTATTGAACGTATTAATAAATTATATATTGATTCATTAAATACACAAGGAATAGTAGTTACAAAGAGTGGTAAACCTTTAACTAATAATGTTAATAATGTAAATGGTAAAATTAAGAATTTTGATGGTGATATAAATGGAAAATAGAATTCATAAAGTATTAAAACTTGAAACAGGAAGTAAATATGTTATTTTAAAACAAGCTGTATATAAAGGTGATAATTATTATATAGCTTCAAAATTAGATGAGTATGAATTACCTATGTCTAGTGATGTTAAATTTTTCCATGAAGTTGTCGTTGATAATAAAGTTAATATTGAAGTGTTAACGGATTCTAATTTTATTAAATATTTATATTCATATATGCAATTTTAAACAACCTTTATGGTTGCTTCTTAAATTTAAAAAAAATTAATCAGAATGATTAATTTTTTTCTTACCTCAAATTTGAATGAATATATGTGTTAAGAGTGGTATTGGTATCGGGATACCCTAATCTTTGTTGCATTGTTTTAATTTCTATGCTGTTATTATTGTAAATACGTAACACTATATATTACCTATGGATATCTGCTTGACAATATAGCACGAATATGATACTATTTACCTGAAAATATATGTACGTTGCCGGGATGTTTGAATTGTATAAGTAATGCTGCTATCGTTCTGATTACTAAATTCATTAGCATTTTAATAAGAAGTGGGGGTGGGACTGATTTGCTGTTGCCATGCGATTATTTTATAGGCAATTATTATTACTAAAAATCAAACTCAATAAATAATCAAATTGTGAAAATTAGGAGGGATAAATGAAGAAATTTGTTACATTTGTTTTTTTGTGTGGAACTTTGCTGGCTATGGCTGTTATAGTACATGCTCAAAGCACAATCAAGCAAATATCAAGAATTGAAAAAATAAAAGTTTTTTTAAATTCTACTTCGGTTGAAATTATGGATAAATATACTGAAGAGGGTATTTCAGTTTATAAGGTATATGATATTTTAAATGATAAGTATTATAAATTAGCAGTAGATAAAGATGAAACTATTAATTTATATAATATTGTTAAGCGAGGCGAATCGAATAAATTAGATGATAGCCTAAAAAAACGTATGGATGCTGCTAACACAGATGATAAAATGGAAATCATTGTTGAGCTGGCGTTTGATTATACTGAGTTGTCTAATGAATTATATAGACAAGAACAAAAATATTATAGCAATCAAAAGATTAGTGTTGCTACTGAGACAGAAAAAAAATCTCAATTGAAAAATCTGAAAAGAGAATATATAAAAAATAAAATGGTAGCTTAGAATAAGTTGGATAAAGATTATAAGACAATAGCCATATCTGAATATTCGCCATTTATCTTTTTGAGGGCGACAAAAACGGAAATCGAAGAATTAAAAAATAATGATAAGGTATTTAAGATTGGATTAGCACATATAGAACCAATTACAGAATATTACAGTGCATCGGATGATTTTAATGATAGCTTTGATAGTAGCGGTGGAATTAATAGTAATGTTACTGTTAATCAAAATTCGACTTATGTGACTAGAACTAACATAGTTAAATCAGCAGGAGTTACAGGCACGGGTATCAAGATTGGCCAAATTGAAACGCGTGTCCCTAATACTAGCAATCCATATTTAGTAGGGCATAGTATTACTAAAAAGGATGATTGTTCGCTAGTTGATAGCCATGCCACAGAAGTAGCAGGTATTATGGTTGGTAGTACTGGTGTTGCTCCTAATGCTAGCTTATATTCGGCATGTTTATTTAGAAATTATAATGATACAGATAGCAATGTTGTTAGTAATTTTGTTAGTGGCATAAATTGGCTAATAAGTAAAAATGTTGACATAATTAATATGAGCGCCAGAACTGAGCTAAATGTTTATGAATATGACACTACTGCACGTTGGTTGGATGCAATTATTTATATGAATGACGTGGTTTTTGTGGGCGCATCTGGCAATGAAGTTTATGCGAACACAATATCTTCACCTAATACAGCTTTTAATGTTCTTACAATTGGCAGTATTGATTATACGGGAACTAGTTTTGCTCAAGCTGCAATTGAAGCATATAAGAGTGATTTTAGTAGTTACACAACTGAAGCTGTTTCTGGAGCGGGGGCTAAAATTGTAAATAAACCTGAAATAGTTGTTCCTGGGGAAGATATAAATTATACAGGTGTTTATGGTGGAGGAGTTGACGGAACTAGTTTTTCGGCACCTCTTGTTAGCGGTGCAGCTGCTTTACTTATGCAAAATAATGCAGCAGCAAGAAATGATTTTACTCTTGTAAAAGCAGTTTTATCTGCTACTGCGAGACCTATAGATGGTTATTATAATAATTATAGTGTATCAGATCCAAATTGGGGTAAGATTTATTATAATTATCACGAAAAAGTTGGCTTAGGTATTCTTGATACAAAAGCTGCTTATGATTTATTAAGTTGGGGGCAATATAGAACTTCAACTGTAGCTGTTGGTACTTCAAATAGCTATATTTATAATAACACTTTAGGAAATGGAATGGATGTAAGGGTTGCTATAGCTTGGTCTAAGCCCAATACAGCTACAAGTATTAATAATATTAGTTATGGCAGTGACCAAATGGCAGACTTGGATTTACAAATTATAGGTCCAAATGGTGAAAAAATCGTTAAATCTATATCTACTTATGATAATATTGAGTGGATACGCTTTACAACAAATAATGGATATGGTCAATACAAATTTAAAGTTATAAATTGGGATGCGTATGGTAATACCATTCCTACTAAATTTTCTATGGCTTGGTGGTGATAATTATGTTTGTTTCAAGAAAAATCTTATTAGCAATTGTGCTAATAATTATAACGGGTTGTAGTTACTATTCAATTAATAATCAAAAAGATAAATTAGAATTGATATGTATAGGAATGAATGCGGCTTTAGATTGCTTTCATGAAAATGAAGAATATAAATACTGTTTTTCATATCAAGGAAATTATTTGAAAATTAATGATGAGAGAATATCTTTTTCAAAAGCTATAGAAGAAAAAAAGGTAACTATTGATGATATAATAAATTTATCAAAAAATGAAGATAAATGTTCATTATATAAGATTAATAAAAATACTAATGAATATGAAGATATATATTAAATGTCTTTATTCTTTATAAATGGTATAAAAAAATAATCGGTTAATTACCGATTATTTTCTAAATTTATTGAAAAAGAAACAACCTTTATGGTTGTTTTTATCACATAATTATCATAAAATTATCATTTAATTTTGACTTTCTTTATGCTATAATTTATATAGGATGTGATAGTAATGCAGAAGACATTTAAAAACTTGGATGAGCAATTAGAAATATTAAAGGCTAAGGGTTTAACTATCAATGATTATGATAAGGCTAAAGCTATTTTATTTAGAGAGAATTATTTCTTTTTAAATGGATATAGACATTTACTTATTGATCCTGGCGCTAATAAATTTATTGAAGGTTCTACTTTTGAAGAATTATATGCTATTTTTGTATTTGATAGAAAGGTAAGAAATATTTTATTTAAGAACATTTTAATTGTTGAAAATAATATCAAATCTATTATTAGTTATCAATTATCTAAAAAATATGGTTATAAAGAAAAGGATTATTTGAATCCTAAACATTTTAGACAAGATAGTTTTAGATTAAGTCAGGTTAATGATATTATAAATAAAATGAAAAGACAAATTAGATTGAATGGTAAACAACATACTGCAACATTGCATTATATCAGTAATTACGGATATATTCCAATGTGGGTTTCTGTTAAGGTTTTATCTTTTGGTATCATATCTGAATTATATGCTATATTAAAGGATGATGACCAAACTGAGATTGCTAATGTATATGGTGTAAGTTCTACTGATTTAAGTATTTATTTAGCGTTGCTTTCTAATTATCGTAATTTATGTGCTCATGAGGATATTTTATATGATCATCGCACACAACGTTCAATTCCAAACAACAGATTTCATAAGTTTTTAAATATTGAAAGTAGTGATGGCGAATATATTTATGGTAAGAATGATTTATTTGCTATTATCATTATTTTAAGACAAATGTTGAGTGAAGTTGAGTTTGCGGATTTGATTAATGAAATAAGTTATGAGATGGATATCTTAGATAGTAAGATTGATTCAGTTGATACAAAAATAATTTTAAATAAAATTCATTTTCCAGATAACTGGAGAAATATTGCAGATATTAAATAAAGGTGATATATATGAAAAACAAATTAGGTTATGTTTTGGCTATAGTGATTTCTTTATTTGTAGGTATGTGTTCCACAATATTACTTGTGTACTATATTCCTGCTAAGGAACAACCTGTAGTTGTTAAAACAGTATATGAACAATCTGTTATTAGTGAAACAGACACAATAGCTCCTGCTGTGGAAATGGTATATGATGGTGTTGTTACAGTGTCTAATTATACACGTGCTTTATCTGGTATAGGAACAGGTTTTGTTTATAAGACAGATGATAATTATGGTTATATTTTAACTAACAATCATGTTGTTAAAGGTGCTAAAACAATTAAAGTTACAAATACACAGAATAGTACAGTTGAAGCCACTTTACTTGGTAGTGATGAATATGCTGACTTAGCTGTTTTACGTGTTGATAAATCTTTTGTTTTAAAGGTTACGACATTAGGTAACAGTACTGATTTACGTATTGGTGATACAGTATTTACGGTTGGTACTCCTGTTTCATCTTCATATGCTAATTCAGTAACGAAGGGTATTGTTTCTGGTGTTAATAGAACAGTCACAGTTACTTTAAATGATAATACCGAATTTATGATGGAAGTACTTCAAACTAATGCTGCTATTAATCCTGGTAATAGTGGTGGACCTTTAGTTAATATGAAAGGTGAAGTTGTTGGCATTAATAGTTTAAAATTAGTTGATGATCAAATTGAAGGTATGGGGTTTGCTATTCCTATTGAAATGGCTACTTCCGTTTTAGATAGATTAGAGAATGGCCAAAAGATAGAAAGACCTTTATTAGGGGTTAATTTAATTGATGCTAATAACAATTATGCTTTATATAGATATCAAATTTATCTAAGTAAAAGTTATGAATACGGTGTTGTAGTTGCTGGAATTGATAAGCAATCTGCTGCTTACAAGGCTGGATTACAAACTAATGATGTTATTCTTAAAATTAATGATATAGATATTCAAAATACTGTTCACTTTAAATATGTTTTATATAAATATAGTCTTGGTGATACTATTAGTATTACATATGAACGTGATGGTAATGTTAAAACGATTAATGTTACACTAAACGATAGTATTTAAACTATCGTTTTTTTATGGTATAATAAGGTTATGGGGGATGTAGTATGAATTTTTTTTATCGCATACTTTTGTTTTTGCAAACTAAAATAGATGCACCACAACCATATGGTATGTTTCATATATTTTGGATAGTCTTTACTTTATTTATGGTCATTTTCTTATATGGCAAGAAGGGTGAGAAAAACTTAAAAAAAGTATTAGCTATATATGGTATTATAGCTTTAATACTTGAAGTGCTTAAACAGTTAGCGTGGTCTTTTGATTATAATGATGGTAATGTTATATGGAAATATACTTGGTATGCAGCGCCTTTTCAATTGTGTACAACACCAATGTATGTTTCATTAATATGCTTATTTTTGAATGATGGTAAGGTACGCAAGGCGTTACTTTCATATGTTGCTTATGTAACAATATTGGGTTCTATAATGACTATTTTGATGCCTGATAGTTGTTTTGTAAGGGATATATTGGTAGATATACATACTATGTGGTTACATTGTGGTAGTATGGTTGTTTCTTTGTATTTGATTATGAATAATTTTGTTGATACAAAGATTAGATCATATGCGTCTGCTATTGTTGTATTTATATTTTTTGCTGATATAGCTAATATTCTTAATATTGTGGTATATAATTCTGGTGTACTTGGTGATGCAACATTTAATATGTTTTTCATAAGTCCTTATTTTATTAGTTCTTTACCTGTATTTGATTATATTCAATCACATACACCTTATATTTTATATTTAATTATATATATTGCTATTATGTCATTAGGTGCATTTGTACCTTATGGTATAGCTAGATTAATAAAAAAACGAACTTGCTAGTTCGTTTTTAATTCGTCTTCTAGAGCCTCTTTAGATGCTTTATAGAATAGTGGTAGTAGTTTATTACATGTTTCATTATCTGTTATTTGTACCATTTCATCTTCTTCAATATAGCAGAATTTTATGTTTTGATTATTGTTCATATCTACTAATAAAAAGTATTGTTTGTAATCTAAGTCGGCTTTACTTGCAACTATGTAATCATTATTATCATCTAAGGTTACTACATCCTTAATATTTATCATAATTATTTTGTAATGAAAATCATTACCCTCCCAGCATATTTATACCTTAAATATTTCTAAATAGCAATATCTATATTTATATTTTTACATATTTTGACACAAAAAAGGTGATTATCTTTTGATTTCACCTTTGATGTAACTTATTTCATTTTTATATTCATTTAATTCAGATATATTTTTCTTAGCGCATACAAAGCTGTGGATAGTCTTTACGATAGGAAGTACTGTTAAGATGCCTGTTGTTATATTGGTTTGTAGACCGGATAAAACATAATATGATACTGGTATACTAGTACAAGCTACAGTAAAAATAATATCTTGAATTATATTCCTTTTACATTTGTTTATTTCTTCATTATATTTTTGAACGCGTAATATTTTGTATTTATTCTTTGTCATGTTATTTCTCCTTTTGAGCCTATATATTATATCATGTTTTAGGTGTTAGTTAAATGGAAATTGACAAAATTAATTAAATTGTGTACAATTAAATTGTAATAAATTGAAAAAGGATGGTTATTATGAATATATATGATTATAAAGTTAAGAATATGAATGGTGAGGATATAAGTTTAGATAAGTATAAGGGTAAAGTGTTACTAATTGTTAATACAGCTACAGGTTGTGGATTCACACCACAATATGAAGGACTAGAAAGTTTATATGAAAAATATAATAGTAAGGGATTTGAAATATTAGATTTTCCATGTAATCAATTTGCTGGCCAGGCTCCTGGTAGTGATTCGGAAATACATGAATTTTGTACTTTGAAGTATCATACTACTTTTGAACAATTTTCTAAGGTTGATGTTAATGGTAAAAATGCGGATCCATTGTTTGTTTATTTGAAGAATCAAAAGCATGGTTTAATCAAAGCTATTAAATGGAATTTTACGAAGTTTTTAGTTGATAAGAATGGTAATGTAGTTGCTAGATATGAACCAACTGTTACACCTTCTAAAATTGAAGATACTATTAAAAGATTATTGGAGGATTAATTATGTACGATATTATAATTGTTGGAGCTGGTCCTGCTGGAATGACAGCTGCTATATATGGTTTAAGGGCTAATAAAAGAGTTTTAATTTTGGAGGCTAAAGCATATGGTGGTCAGATAGTTAATGCTAGTAAGGTTGAAAACTATCCTGGTATTGAAAGTATTTCTGGTTTTGATTTTGCGACTAATCTATACAATCAAGTTATCAAATTAGGCGGAGAAATTAAATATGAAACTGTTGTTAAAGTAGATGAACATTCTGTTATAACTACAAGCAATACATATGAAACTAAGGCTATTATTTTAGCTGTTGGCGTAAAAAATAGGAAGCTTAATTTAGATAGGGAAATTGAGTTGACTGGTAAGGGTGTATCATATTGCGCTACATGTGATGGAAACTTCTACAAAGGTAAAGATGTTGCTGTTATTGGTGGTGGTAATACAGCTTTAGAGGACGCTATATATTTAGCTGATTTGGCTAATCATGTATATTTAATACATAGAGGTGATAGCTTTAGAGCTGATCAAAAATATCAAGATGAATTATCTTCTAAATCTAATATTGAATGCATTATGAATGCTAATGTTAGTAAATTAAATGGTGAAAATGTTTTAGAAAGTATTGATTTGGATAATGGTAAAAATATTGAAGTCAGTGGTTTATTTATAGCTATTGGTCAACAACCTAATAATGCTATTTTTAGTAACGTTGCTGATATTGATGAAAATGGTTATATAATATCTAAAGATGGTGTTCATACTAATAAAGAACATGTTTATGTTGCGGGTGATGCTCGTAAAAAAGAATTGAGACAATTGGTAACAGCTGAAAGTGATGGCGCTATAGCGGCTGTTATGGCGATTAAGGAGAGTTAAGTATGGTTAGGGAAATTATGGAAAATGAATTTGACAATGTTGTAAGTACGGGTAAGGTGCTAGTTGATTGCTATGCTCCATGGTGTGGCCCATGTAAGATGTTAGCGCCTATTATCGATGAATTATCTAAGGAAATTGTTACTTATAAGTTTTATAAACTAAATGTTGATGAGGCTGAGAGTATAGCTATACGATATGGTATTATGTCAATACCTACGTTATTAATATTTGAAGATGGTGCTTTAAAACAAAGCGTATTAGGTTTTAAATCTAGGGAAGAATTAAAAGAAATATTAGGAGCATAGTTATGAAAGATTGTTTGAAGTTAGAAAATCAATTATGTTTTCCTTTATATGCAGCTTCTAGAGAAGTTATTCGTAAATATAAGCCATTTTTAGATGAGATAAACTTAACGTATACACAATATATCGCTATGATGGTTTTATGGGATATGAAGGAAATTAATGTAAAAGAATTAGGTAATAAATTATATTTAGATTCAGGTACTTTAACGCCTCTTTTAAAAACGTTAGAGTCTAAGGGTTATATATCAAGGTCTAGATCAAGTAGTGATGAGAGAAACTTAATGATTTGTTTATCTAGTGAAGGCTCAAAATTACGTGAAAAAGCATCTTTAATAAATGCTAAAATTGGTAAGTGTATTTGTTTAAGTGATGAAGAGGCTATGACTTTATATAATATTTTATATAAGATATTAGGAAATGGAGAATAATAAAAGGTAGGGTAGCTGTTATAATAGGTGTTATCCTACCTATTGATGGTGGATATACTTGTGTTTAGAAAATGAGAATATTCTCATTTTTTTGTTGCAAATATTGATATTAGTGTTATAATAATTAACAATTTATAGGGGTGATAGTATGGAAAGCAGTAGAGATAATTATAATAAACTAGTTAGTCAAGATAGAAAACTTATGGAGCATATTAAAGAATTAGAGGAAAACGAAGAAGTTAAACAATATAAGGAATTGTTGAAAAAACATGAGGATTTACTTAAAAGTATAAAATATGCCTATAATGGTGTATTAAAAGAAAAATATATTAATTGTAATCATGTATGGGCTGTTTTAGATGAAAAGCATTTAAAAAAAGAGGGTAATTCATAAAATTATTGTATATGCGTTAAATGTGGACTTGATGATAGTGTTGTTTATAAGAAAGCAAAATGTGATAATGCGATAGTGTTAAGTGATACGGAAAAATTAATGTATGAGGTTTTGAAATATGGTGAACACAAAAAAGGTATTTATATTAATGTGTCTTCTAATCGTGATTTGATTAAGGCTATATATGATTATCTTAAAGTTTCATGTCCTAATATGAACGATGAAGAATTGCGTAGACGTTTTCAAAATGAAATTGATAATTTAGCGCATATAAAAGGTAATTCTACAGAAGAACGAGCTGCTGCTAAAAGATTAAATATAAATGTTAGTTTATTAAGAAAATAAGGCCAAGTTTTACTTGGCTTTTTATTGACTTGATATCTCCTTTATGCTATTATATTAATCGTTTTGCGGGGGTATTAATATGGATAAATTAGATGCTTGGAAAAAGCAAATTGATTCTTTAGAAAAAATGAGATTTTGTGAAGCTAAAAAATTATATGAAAAAGCTATAGAAACGGATAATTTAGAATTAAGGGAAAACTATATCAATAGAATTGTTATGGGTACTTTATATGTATGTTATGATTATGTTGTGGATAGTGGTTTTGATATTATTTCATCAGGAGCTTTTGATATTGATGATATCATGAATTCTACTTTTGCTGTATGGAATGATAAAATACGAAAAGGATATCTACTTAAGGTACCTGGTTTTGCCAATATTGTTCAAAGCTATGATTTCGCACGTTCATTACGCCGCAATGTGTGTGGCCATAGATTACATTGTATACCTACAGGTGTAAATGCAGATTATTTTGCGGATATACTAGCTAAATATATAGTGCTTAAAGAAAAAAATATGAGTTGTAGTGTTTATGATGTTATAAATAATGATTTAAGAAGTAAAAAATATAATACTGATATTGTAGCTTCATTAATTGAAGGAATCTATAGCATGGTATTTGATGCTTGTATAGAAAAAAAGAAATGTTTTGATTTAACAACATTAAGAGATACAGTAAAAATGTTTTTAGAGATGACTTTGTTTGAATATAAAACTGTTGATTATCAATCCGATGATAATATGGAAGATAGAATTATTTATGATATGGAAATGAAGAATTTCAGCCTTGATGAGTTATTTAATAATTTATCACAGAAACAACGTGATATTATATATTCTTTATATGGTTTTGATGGTAAAGTTAAAACACTTTCTGAAGTTGGTGAAGTATTTGATATGACGGCTGAAGGTGTTCGCCTTGCTGAAGAACGAGCTTTAAATAAAATGTTTAAGCATTGTTTACGTGATCAAAAATACAAGGATATGAATGAATTAAACTATAGATTATAATAGGATTATATAATTAAAGGAGCTGTTAATATGTTAGAAATTGATAATAAACATTTAGGTAAGAAAAGAGATGTATCAACTAATAAAGATGAAATGTATATGTTAGTAGCTTTAGCTTGTGCTTCTAATAGTGTAGATCCATCAACACAAGTTGGAGCTTGCTATGTTAGCTCTGAAGGTAAAATTTTAGCTACAGGTTGTAATCAAGTACCTTTTGGTTGGAACGAAGATGAATTTCCTTGGAACACAGATCCACAATATGGAGTTCAGAATGTTAAATATACATTTATTGATCATGCTGAAAGAGCTAGTTTACATAATAGTGCAGCGTCTATTAGTGATTTTAAAAATGCTACTTTATATGTTACTTTATTTCCTTGCAAAGAGTGCGCTATGTCACTTATTAATTTAGGCGTTAAAAAAGTTGTTTATTTAAATTATAGAGAATGTTCTGAATTTGATTTAACTAAAATTTTATTAAAAAGATGTGGTATAGAATATGTAGATTTTAAAACTATTAGTAATCTTTGTAATGTAGAATTTAATATGCAAGCTGATGAAAAACATAATATTATGATTAAAAAATAACAGTTAATGTTGGTTAATATACTATATAAAAATAGTATATTTTTATTTTTTTTAAAAATTTTTTAAAAAGGTATTGACAAAATAATTTGTTTTTAATAAAATGTTAATAACAGATGCAGAAAACATCTGAAAATTAATAAATTTTGTTATTAACAAAATGATAATAACAAAAAAGGAGGAAAATATGAAATACAAAGATATTGAAGAATTACTTGTTGTCATTGATATGGTTAACGGATTTGTTAAAGAGGGTTTACTTGCTGCACCAAGTATTCAAAGAATCATACCAAGAATACAAAACTTATTAGAACAAAATGAAAAGAATAAAAAAGCTTTAAATGTTATAGTTAGGGACACACATACAAAGGACTCTATCGAATTTAAAACTTTTGGTGAGCATTGTTTGGATGGAACTTCTGAAACTTTACTAGTCGATGAATTAAAACCTTATGCTAAAAAAGCTGTGGATTTTACCAAGAACAGTACTAATTTTATGTTAGCAAGTGGTGTTATACCATTCTTAAATAAATGCTATAAATTGAAAAGGATTTCTTTTGTGGGATGTTTATCCGAAGTGTGCGTAAAAAATGCAGCTATTACCGCTAGAAATTATTTTGATGAAACTAATAGAGATGTTTTAGTTGGTGTATATGCTGATGCGATAGATACATATGATGCACCTGGTCATAATTGTGATGAGGTAACAGAAAGAGCTTTGGCTGATATGGAAGCAAATGGCGTAAAAGTATATAGAAGGAAGTGGTAATATGATAAATAAAACATTAATGACTGATTATTATGAATTAACAATGGCTAAAACTTATTTTGATGAAGGAGATAAAGATAAAGTAATGTATTTTGATATCTTCTTTAGAAAAAATCCCATGGATGGAGGCTATACTATTTCTTCTGGTATTGATGAAATTATTGATTATGTAAATAATCTTAAATTTAGTGATGATGATTTAGATTATTTAAGAAGCACAGGAGATTTTAATGAGGAATTTTTAGAGTATTTAAGAAACTTTAAGTTTACAGGTAGTATTTATGCTATTCCTGATGGAACACCTGTATTTCCAAATGAACCAGTAATTACAGTTAAGGCTAAGGCTATTGAAGCTCAAATTTTAGAGACAGCCTTACTTGCATGTTTCAATCATGCTTCTTTAGTTACAACAGCTGCCAAAAGGATTACCGATGAAGCTATCATAGATGGTAAAAGAATACCTGTCATGGAATTTGGAGCACGAAGAGCGCGTGGTATTGATTCAGCTATTGAAGCAAGTAAATATGGTGTTATGGGTGGATGTGTTGCTACAAGTAATACATATGCTGGTAAGAAATATGGTATCCCTGTATCAGGAACTATGGCTCATTCACTTGTAACTAATTCAGAAAATGAATATGAAGCTTTCTTAAAATACGCTAAAGCAAATCCTAATAATTGTATTTTCTTAGTTGATACTTATGATACTTTAAGAAGTGGGGTTAAAGCAGCTATTAAAGTAGCTAAAGATTACTTAGTTCCTAATGGTTATAAATTTAAAGGTATAAGAATTGATTCTGGTGATTTAGCTTATCTATCTAAAGAAGCTAGAAAACTATTAGATGAAGCTGGCTTTACTGATACTAAAATCTGTTTATCTAATGGACTTAATGAATATACCATTCGTGATTTAGTTAAGGAAGGCGCTAAGTTTGATTCTTTAGGTGTGGGCGATAATATCGCCGCTAGTAAAGAAAGACTTGGAGGCGTATACAAATTAGTGGCTATAGAAGAAAATGGTAAGTTAATACCTAAAATTAAAGTTAGTGAAGATAGCCTTAAAACTATTAATCCTGGATATAAGAAAGTATATCGCTTCTATGATAAGAAAACCGGTTATGCTTTAGGTGATGTTATAGCGCTTAGTGATGAAATTATTCCAAATAATAAATTTACTTTAGTTAGTCCAACAGAAGAATGGAAACAAACGACGATAACTGATTATGAGGTAAGAGAGTTACAAGTTCCTATTTATATCGATGGAAAACAGGTTTATAATAATAAGAGTATTTCTGAAAGAAAAGAATACATGAATAAGGAAATGGAAACATTATATCCTGAAGTAAGAAGAATAAATAATCCACATATTTATTATGTTGATTTAACTAAAAAATTGTTAGAGTTAAAAAAAGAATTAATTAAACAAGCAAAAGGTCAGGTAGAAGAAAATGGATATCAAAAAGTTAAAAGTTTTTAATAAAATGATTGAAGAATATAAACCTTGCAAATTTGAAAAGACAGATTCTTCATTTATTACTACTCAAGCTTATCAAGTGACATTGAATAACGGATTAAAACTAAAAAGAGAAAAAATTATAAAAGGGAATAAGGATGGATCGGCTGTAATTATTGTTCCTTATATTAATAATAATGTTCTTTTAGTTATTGAGCCTAGAGTATTTACTAAATTGGGTGTTGGGGTAGGTTTTCCTGCAGGATATATAGAAAAAGGCGAGGATCCCTATGAAGCAGCTTTGAGAGAGCTTAAAGAAGAAACTGGTTTAGTGCCTTCTTCACTAACTTTAGTTGATTCATTCTATCAGGATGAAGGATGCTCTGGTGCTTATAATCATATATTTCTTGCGCATGATTGTAAAAAAGCATATGAACAAGATCTAGATAGCGATGAGTATATTAAATATATGGAATTCACATTCGATGAAGTTTTAGAATTAGAAAAAGAAGGGTATATTAGTGGAGCTAATTCTAAGTTAGCTTTAACTCATGCTAAGGTATATAAAAATGAAATATAAAATTGGTATGTATGGTGGCAAATTTATGCCTTTTCATAAAGGACATAAATATTGCGTTGATGTAGCCTGTTTGGAATGTGAAAAAGTATA
>JAEEGK010008502.1_pt1 | contig 24199 bp, 10 predicted proteins | sample 8958771 | NCBI WGS metagenome assembly JAEEGK01 (sample SAMN16246547, study PRJNA631951) | gut metagenome | biome: gut microbiome; feature: rumen; material: SC-attached | host: Bos | place: Iran: Karaj | collected 2018-10
TAAATATCAGAAAAAAAAAAAAAAAATTAAACAAAAAAAAAAAAAAAAAAATAGTAGTACTAATAAACCTTTAAGTAGTAATAGTGTTAATATAAACAATTCAAATTCTAATCAATCTAAAAAAACTATAAAATATATTAAAAGTTTTAATAGTAATAAAAGCAAAAGTAAAAGTAACTCTAGAAGTAAAAATAATAAAAATGAATCTGATAAAAATAAATATAAAAATACTATGAAAATAAATCTTAATTTAAATATTAAAAATAATAATTTTGATTTATTGCCTAATAAAAATTATTTAAATTTTGCTAAAAATTCAAAAATTAATGAAAAATTGGCACCAAAATTTAAATTAAATTTTGCAAAATTAAATAAATCAGATAATGAAAGTGAAGATAATGAAAATAATGAATATATATATAATTTTAATACAAATATTAATTCACTAAATAAATTAAATACTAAATCAAACAGGACATCAAAAAAAAATACAGAATTAAATACTTGTAATTGTAAAGAAAAAATTAAAAAAAATAAATTAAATAAAAAATCTTTTAATATTAATTTAAATAATAATTATATTAATTTGAATGGAAGAGAAATAAAAACTGAAAGATTACATAATCCTAAAATAAAAATTGAAAAAAATTTATATAATAAAAATAATATAAATGAAATAAAAAATATTAAAAATATTAAAATAAAAAATAAAAATATTAATATAAATATAGGTGATAAAAATGTATATTTATCTCCAAAAAATAATTATTCTTCATTATTAATGAAAAAAAAAGAAATAAGAGGAAATAAAACAGAAAGAATATTAAATAAAAATAAAATAAAAATAAAAAATAGTAATAAAATTAATAATATTAGGGTAAAATTTAATTCACCTCCTACAAAAAATAATGCTTCTAAAACATATAGATATTTTAAATTTGATAATAATAGAATAAGAAATATTCAAAATATTTTTGGAAATAATTCATTTATTAATAATAATAAAAATAAAAATAATAAATTTATTAATTCTATAAGATATCAATATGCAAATTGTTCACAAAGACAAAAAACATCTCAAAGTTATTATACTAATAGTAATAATAGTAATAGTGGTAATAAAGATGCTATGATAAAAAGTATGGAAATTATAAATAAGTTTTTATTTAATAAAAATAAAAAAAATAATTTTTCTTCAGAAAATATTTCTTTTCAAAAACAGACTTTTAAAAATAAAATTAATTTGAATAAACATCATTTAAATGATAATTTAGTTTCTCATTTTAAAAATATGAAATTTTAAATAAATGTTATATAATAATTTTTTTTATTTTTATTTTTTTGATATATAATGTCTGAATTTTTAATTTTTGATTTTTTTAATTCATTAAAATCAGAAATTGGTAAAATTCTAGTTTCATTTTCATATGAATTATTTATATTATTTATATTATCATTATTTTTTTCTTTTTGTTCTTCATTATTATTATCTTCATTATTATATATATTTAAATTATCTTCATTTAAATTTTTCATTGAATTATTATTACTAATATTATTATTTAAATTATTTTCATTACTATTCTTTTCTTCTTCATTTGATTTTTTTTCTTCATCATTTTTTCCTTCAGAATCTTTTTCTTCAATAAAATTATCATTTTGACTATTACTTATTTTAAAATCAAAATTTTCATTTTCATTATTTTCATCTTCATTTAATTGAATATTAATAAAATTAGTTTTACTTTTTTCATTTTTTTCATCTTCATCATTAATATTATTATTAATATAATTTTTTAAATTTCCTTTTTTAATATTAATAAAAGAATTACTTGACTCTTCTGAAACACTCATATCTCTTAATTTACCTAAATTTCTACTACTATTAATATTTTTATTAGAAAAAATAGAATCTTCTTGTGATTCTTCATGAATTTTTTTTTGTAATTTAGTAAATTGAATTCTGTTTATAAAATTAAAATTATTTTTTTGACTACTATGACTATAAGTTAAACGAGATGATGATGTTAATATATTTTCTAATGTTCTATTTGATGATAATTTAAAATCTTCTATTAAACTATCTTCATCATCAGATTTTAAATTATTTTCTTCAAATGTTAAATTTGGATCTGAGTTTATTATTGATAAAGTATTACTTGATATTTTATTATTTGATAAATTATTATTTGAATTATTTAAATTTAAATTTTTGATTTTTTGATTATTTTCATATTCTTTAAAATTTTCATTTTCTTTTTTTTCACTTTTTAAAATATTTATATTTTGTATTATATTATTTCTTGCTGATGGATTTGTACTTGGAATTGATTCATTTTCAAAATCTTTATTAAAACAAATTTGTTTATCTGTCACTATTGTTGAAAAATTTATTTCTTTTACTATTATATTATTATTATTATTATAATGATTTGATTCAATTGTATCTTCATCATTTAAACTCATATTAGATTTTAAACTATTAATTTTTGAAATTTGTTTATTTTCTGTGTTTGAAGATTTTTTGGAATTTATTGATGAATTTATTGAGGAAGTATTATATATTTGAATATTTTCATTTTCATTTTGTTCTTTTATTTTTTGATTATTATATGATATATTATTTAAATTTAAATGAATCATTTTTATATGATTTATTGTTTCATGATTATTTTCTGTATAATATCCTTTTATATTATTATTAATTGGTATTATGGAACAATTATTTTTTGGTGAACTCATTTTTTAAAAATACAATTTAATTTAATTTTTAAAAAATGTAAATATATTATTTATTAAATTAGAAATCATTATTAAATAAAAAAAATTAGATTTAATAAAATAAAATAATTAAAAAATTAAATGAAACTTTAAATTCAAAAAAAATAAAAAAGCAAAACAAAATGGATAATTCAAACATTGAAATAAATGACATAGAATTAAACAAATACCTTCAAAAATATTTTATATTAAAAAATACATACATAATAAATAGTATAAATGAAAATTTATTACTTAAAAAATATAGAGCTTTATCAGAAGAAATAAAATGTCCAATTTGTAATGAAATTCCCTTATATCCAATTTCATGTGAAAAATGCAATAAAGTAATGTGTAAATTATGTTCAGAAAAATTAAATAAATGTCCTTTTAATTGTAAACCTTTTAATATTAAGCCAATTAATAAAACTTTACAAAATATGTTAAATACTTTTATTTTTAAATGTTTATTTTATGAAAGAGGATGTGATGAAAAAATAAAATATAACAATTTTTTATCTCATATTAATAATTGTTTATTTCAAGAATATAAATGTAATATTCCTGAAATTAATTTTGAAGGAATGAAAAATGAATGTTTTGATTATATAATTACTAATTTTTTAAAAAAAAATTTATGTCCTTTTTGCAATTATGAAGTTAATTATATTGATTTTAATGAGCATATTAATCAATGTGAAAACTTATTAGAAAATTGTAATGAGTGTAATTTAAAAATTAAAAAAAAAGATATGAGAAAACATTTAGATAATGAATGTCAAGAAAAAATTATTAAATGTCCTAAATGTGAAATTTATTTAAAGAGAAAAGAGTTAGAAAATAATCATAGTGAAAAAAATTGTTTAGAATACCAATTAATTAAATTAAAGGATAAATTAACTCAAATTGATAATGAAAATAGTAAATTAAAAATAGAAAATAAAACTTTAAAAAAAGGAATTGAAGAAATTCAAAAAGAAAAAATTAATAATAATGAAATTAAATAGTTTATTTATATAATAATTAAAAAAAACATTATATAATATTAAATTCAATTTTTCAATTAAAAATATAAAAAATAAAATAAATTTAAAAACAAAAAATAATATTTAAAAAAATAATTAAAGAAAAAAAAAAAAGAAAACAATATGTTAAAAAGAACAAATAATATTTTAAAACCAGAAAAATCTAAATACTATTTTATGAATCATCTACATAATTTAATTCAATATTTTTATGTTATTGGTTTAGATAATAAAACAACTTCAAAAATGTCTTTTTATAAAAATAGTAATTTAATACTTAAACCAACAATAACAACAAAATACCCAAATGTAAATTTACCATATTTAAATATCCCAAATGAAATAGTTATATCTCATTGTTTTCCAAATGGTTTTAAATTATTAGAAAAAAATAATAATAATATTCCTCAAACTGAATATTTTTTTTTTTCAATTGACAATCCAAATCCGTTAGAAGAATATAATAATTATAGACATGAAAAAATTCATTTTTCTTGTTTGTTATTTTATGAAGATATTAAAACTTATTATAAAATTTTTTCAATGAAAAATTGTGATTTTGTAAATGACTTTTTAGTATTTTCAAATTATATTCCTAAAATAATTTGTTTTTGTTCATTTTATCCTTTTTATATTGAATATATTAAAATATTACAAACATTAAGAAATTATATTAATGAAAATTTTGATAATGGAATTGAATTTCCTATTGAAAATTATATTGATTCTTTAATATTTAAAATTCCAACTCCACCTAAAGGAATTTTTAAAATTAATGTTCAACTTCTTAATTTAAATATTAATTTTGAACAAAAATGTCCTAATGAAATTCCTTTACCTGAAGTTGATTTATTATATTTATTTCATTATTTTACTATTGAGAAAATATTTTTAATTTTAAAATATATATTACTTGAATACCCTATTTTTATTTTTCATAATAATAAATATGAATTATCAAATATCATAGAAGGATTAATTTGTTTAATTTTTCCTTTTAAATATCAATATTCAATTATTCCTATTTTACCTATTGAACATTATTCGTTAATAAGATATATAAAATGTTTTCTTATTGGAATTAATGGAAAATATTATGAAAAATATTTTTATGATAATAAAATTGAAATTAGTGATAAAAAAGTAATTGTAATTAATTTATTTAAAGATAAAAAATTATTATATGATATTAATAAAATTGAACCTAATATTAAAAGACCTGAAATTTTTTTAGAACAAATTTCTGCTTTTGAACAAAATTATGAAATTGAAAAAGAAATTGAAATTAATTTACCTGAACATTATACTGAAAAAACTTTTAAAAGGATTAGACAATATTTTTTAACAATTAAATCTACTAATGTCCGGAAAAATCAATTTAATGAAGAAGTAAGAAAAATAATGTTTTATTATTATGTTTCTTTATTTGTTGAATATCAAAAATTTATTATTAAATCTGAAGATATTTCTCAAACTTTATTTGAAAAATTTTTAAAAGGAAAAATTGAATTAAATGATATTTTTAATTCAAAATCATTTCTAGAAACAATTTCTAAAAATGATATTCCTTTTTTTTCTACTTTACTAAAAACAGAAATGTTTAAAAAATTTATAACTAAAAAAGTTTTTCCAATTACTACACAAGATAAATTAGATATTTTATTCTTTGATGAAAATGTAAATAAAAAAATTAATAAAAATCTCTTTTCAAAAAGTATTTCTACTCCTTTTTTAGACTTTAAATTTGACAAAAAAGTCATTATGATTAATATTGAAAATAAAAACTTTAATAGAGAAGAAAAAATTTTTTTATCAACTGAGCAAGGAAAAAAAAAAGCACTTGATTATAATCAATTAATAATAGATAATAATACATATATTTCAAATAATAGTATAAATAATAAAAAGAATAAGTTTTTAGAACAATTTATTAATATTCCTTCTTTTAAAATCAAATATTATGGTTTTCCTAATTTATTATATGATAATATTTTCTTTAAAAAAGAAGATAATAATTCTAATAATTCATCAAATAAAGAAATTGATTTAAATGATATTTACAAATTGAATCCAGGAAAACTTTTTATTTTGTATCAAAATATATCTGAAAAAATAATTGAAAATGAAATAATTAAAAAGAATTATGAAATTTATGATTATTCATTAAATAATATTTCTTTAAGACCTAATATGAGGAATTATATATTATTATTATGGTTAAAATATTTTTCTTTATCTTTTTGGTATATTATACCTATAGAAAGAAAAATAAGATGGGATGAAATAAAAAAAGTATTATGTTCTTGTTCTTTTATAGATGAAAATTTATATATTTTAATTTTGAGAGTTATTTTAACTTATGGTGATATTAATATGGTTATTGAATATTTTGAATTTATGAAAAAAAAATCTTATCTTATTTACTTACTTTTAAAGATTAAATTTTCAATTGAAAAAAAGACAAAAAAAATAAATAATAATATTAATGATAATTTAAGTAATAATAATGAAATGGAAAATGAAAAAAAATTAAAAAGATCATTAACAAAAAGTACATTTAAAAATGATAAAGATAAAATAATATTTGAAACAAAAATAAAATGTCAAAATTGTAATAATGAAATAGATTTATTAAATTTAACTACAGATTTTTCAAAAATGGATTTCAATACAAAAAATTTAAAAATAAATTGTAAATGTAATAATACATTTTTAGCTTCAATGAATGTAAAAGTTCAAAGTAATAATGGAGAAAATGTTTACTATGAAAAATTTAATTTATATACTCCTTATTTTTTATATAATTTAAATTGGGAAAAATCAAATAATAAAATAAACATTTCATCTTTTTCAACAGATTATCCAGAAAGATTTTGGAATGCAATTTGGTATTTTTCACTTCAAAATTTATCATGTGATTTTTTAATTCCTTATAAAAAAAGTAATGAATATGAAATACAAAAAGTTGAAAGTTTAAATTTAGATAAAAATGATTTTGAATTATATAATAATATAAAATCTAAAACTAATATTGATTATAAAATTGAAGATAATGTTAATATAAAAAAAAAACACTTTTTATCTTTGGATATTCCTATTTCTAGAATTAAATCAAATTTCGAAATGAATAAATCAAATAGAAAAGGTATAAGTGAAAGAAATAAAATGAAAAAAAAATCTGAATATAAAACTATTAAAAGAAGACATTTAAAAAGTGTTGATATTAAAGATAGTAATATAAATGATTATAATATTAGAGAAAAATTAGATATTTTAAAATTAGAAGGAGTAATTAATATTAAGGAAATTAAAGATATTAGTATAAATAATTTATCTTATGAAAAAGTTGATGAAAAATAACAAAATAGTTATAATAAATGTTTTTATTTATTTTATTTAGATTAGTTTTATAATATTGATTGAAAAAAATAGCTTTTGAAAAAGAAAAATAATATTATGATTATATATATTATTTATTTAAAAAATATAAATGAAGAAATTTAATTTTAATTTAATTTATTTTTTTTTTGATTTAATTATTTTATTTTTGTTAATGCAAAAATAATATTTTAAAAAAAATGAAATACAATTATATTTTTATATTAACATTGATTCTTCTTATATCCAAATGCAAATTTCAAGATTCAAAAGGAAAAGAAATTGAAGAATCAAAATCAAAAAACAAAACAGAAGGAAATGAAGATACAAATAGTAAAAATGAGGAAAATTCTAAAAAAAATGAAGAAAATGGAAAAAAAGAAAATAAAACAAAAGATAAAAATAACCTAAAAAAAGAAGAAAATAACAATGAAGAAGAAGAAGAAAAAATAAAAGAAACAGATAACCAAAATGAAGAAGATAAAAATATATATGGAACAAATGATGAATCTCATTTAATATATGAAAATGTAGAAGAAAATGGAGAAGAAGATATTGAAGATGAAGAATTAGATGAAGATGATTTAGATGATTTAGATGACTTAGATGAAGATTTAACAGGAAATTATGAAATAAAATATAATAAAAAATTCTTTGATGAAAGAAATTATAATAATGATGATGATGATGATGATAATGATAATGATAATGATAATGATAATGATAATGATGATAATGATGATAATGATAATACTAACAATAATGATGATGATGATAATAATAATAATAATGATGATGATGATAATAATAATAGAAATGATGATGATGATAATGAAATTAATGTAAATGATAATGTTATTAGTGATGTTATTTTTAATGAAGATACTTTAAATGGCGAAGATAAAATTGCAAGATTTTGGATTTATATTTTAACTTTTTCTCTTATTATTTTTATTATTTATTTTTGTTATAAATTTATTAATTGCTTTAATAATAATAATCATGATTCTTATCGTGTTGGAAATTATTATTCTTCTGAAAGAAAGAGGATTAATCATAAAGATGATGATGAGAATGTTATTTTGAATTACTCATAATAAATTTATTATAAACAAAAATTAAATTAAAATTTCTTAATATTAAATTATTATGTAAACTGTTTTTTTTGTAATTTTAATTAAATAAATGTAATTAAAATTATCTTCTTATAAATTTTTTTAGTATTATTTACAAAATATTTGTTTTTAATTATAATTAATAATTATAAAAATTTATTATTTTCATGGAAATTTAATTAATTTTAAAAATCAAATAATGTAATATTAATTTAAACTATGTATTATTTCATAAATAAAATTTGCTTTTAAATTTGAAATTATATGTATACTTTTTGTTTTTGATGATTTTAAATTAATAAAAATAGATTTAAATAAAACAATGATGAAAACTATTTTTTTTATTTTGTTTTTTTTTTTTAAAACAAAAAGCACTAGTTAAAAAATAAACTTATATTTTTACTTAAATCTTCTAATTTTCATTATAAAAATTATAAATAAGTTTCAATTTGATATTTCTTTATTTTGGAAATTAATTGAGAATGAATATAAATATTTTATTAGAAATACAAAAATATTATATAAAAAGTTATTTTATGGAAAAATATATTTATTTTGTCTTAAAAAGTTCCTATTTAAACAATTATTCTCCTTCATAACTTTCCTTATTTTAATTTCTTTTTTATTTCTTTCAATAAAAAAAAATAATTTTTAAAAAAATATATAAAAAAATAAACAAATGATGTTAATTCACCAATTTATTTAAATATGCATATTCATTTTCAAAAATAAATTTTTTTTTCAAAAAATTAATATATAGGAATATCAATTTATTAATTTTAAAATCATATGAAGTTCATACTCTTTTTCCTCCTTATAACATTAGCAATATCAGATGAAACAGATGATTCTACAATTACTAATTTAAATGAAGGTATCCCAACATATTCAAAACTTCGTTTCAAATATGGAAACCATTCCATCAATAAACCAATATTCCACTTTTCTCCTGATTACGGTTGGATGAATGATCCTAATGGTTGTTGGTATGATAAATCAAATGGATATTATCATCTATATTTTCAATATAATCCACATGATACAATATGGGGAATGCCTTTATATTGGGGTCATGCTTATTCTCAAAATTTATTAGAATGGACTGAAGATAAAATTGCTATTAGAGCACCTGATTATGCTGGTGCTTATTCTGGTTCAATATATGTTGATGATGGATGTCTTTCTGGATGGTTTAATAATTGTGGAACTGATGATGGAGAAGCTAAATATTCAAATGCCATTGCAGCTTTTACTTGGAATTTAGCAAATTGGACTGAAGTACAATGTTTAAGTTATACTACTAGTAATGGTTCTGAATTTTATACACCAAGTAATTATTGTCCTGCTGTTGAAGATAATAGTACACAATTTAGGGATCCTCAAGTTATTAAATTTAATAATTCAACTTATATTATGAGTGTTGCTAAATCACATGAATATAGTGTATACTTTTATAATAGTTCAAATGCAAAGGATTTTCAATATCTTGGTAAATTCGGATTAGCTGGTTATTTAGGTTTTCAATATGAATGTCCTAATTTAGTGCATTTGAAAAATTCTGAATCTTCTGAATATGAAGATGAAGATTCATATTGGGTTTTATTCATTTCAATTAATCCTGGTTCACAACAAGGAGGTTCATCAACTGAATATTTCTTTGGTCAATTTGATATAGAAAGTAGTACTCCTTATACATTATCTTTTCATTATACTACATTATTAGATCAAGGTAAAGATTTTTATGCAATGCAAATTATATATTCTCCACCAACTGATTTTACAGGAGAAAGTACTGCAAAGGGAATAACATGGGCATCAAATTGGCAATATACAAAAGTAGTACCAACAGATCCATGGAGATCATCAATGGCAATTCCAAGAGAAATCAAAATATCTCATTATATACCTGCTAAAACTTCAACACCAATTTTGCATCTTAAATCAAGAGCATTAATGGAAGATATTTTTGATGTAACATTACCTGTATATACAACTATGAATTCAGGAGATAAATATACTGATGAATCATTTACACAAAGAGCATATGGTGCATTAGAATTTTATTTAAGTTTCGAATCATGTGATGCATATACAGATCATGATCCTGGTGTACTTACATTATATTTAAGAGGAGGATCAATCCCAGAAGAATATTTAAGATTTGGTTTTAATCAAAAAGCAGATGCTTTCTTCTTAGATAGAGGTAATACTAATGTTAAATGGGTACATGATAATCCATTCTTTACTGATAAATTATCAATGACTGTTTATGGAACAGAAACTGGAGAAAAACAGAATGGATATACTAAAGAAGGATATAATTCTACTAGTAATGAATATGAACAAATGGATGAAGAATGTAGTAATGTTAAATATACTGCTCATGTTATTATTGATAGAAATATTTTTGAAGTTTTCTTTAATGAAGATGATGATAAATTTAGTTTTATTACTTCTACTAATACTTTCTTTTTCACTGGTGGTAATTTTATTGATACTATTGAAGTTGAGTATAATTTAGTTGATGGAAAATATGGATTTACAAATGTTGAATTGACAGCAAGGCAACTTAATATTAAAAGTAAAGAAGATACATCTTCAGATACTACAGATGCTAGAAGAAGATTAAATAGTGATTTATAAAATCATTTATTAAATAAGGATTTTAATAAAGTTTAAATTTTTTAAAATTTTTTTTTTGAAATTGTTTTTTAATTTTTTTTTTAATAATATTTTTTATTTGAATAAACTTCTTTATAATCATTAATAATATTTTTTAAATCAATTTATTCATAAAAAATCTAATTAACATAAAAATTGTATTTTAAGACTTATTAAATAGTTTCATATCATTGAAGAATATTAATATATATCATATAAAGATTAAGGATAAAAATCATAATATTGAAATATATGAAAAACATAAATATTTTTGATTATTAAAAGTAAAATTAAAAAAAGAATATAATAATTCTTTGAAACAAATAATACAATAATAATTTATAGGAAAAAATAAAAGAATAAATTAATAGTATCATTTTTGATAATTAAAAAATTTTAAAATTCATAATGAATTGAAATCTTTTGAAAAAAACTATTATATTTTTATACTATATTTTTGTTTGAGAGTAAACATGATATATTAAATTATATTCATTAATTAATTTTTTTATATATATCAAAGATATAAAATATGAAATTCATTTATGATTTTTTTTTGAGACTTTTAATGTTATATATATTTTTTTATTTTTAAAAGATATAATAATAATTAATAATGATTTTTAATTAAGATTTTGTATAATAAAAATCTTTTAAAATATATTTAATCTAAATTATTTTATATTTAAGTCAATTTCTTTTAAAAGAGAATAAAATACTTTTTTAAATTCATTATAATAATAAGATATTCTTTCATTTTTTATAAAAATGGTTTTTTAATTCTTAAGATTAAAATATAAATAAAAAGCTTTGTTCTATTTTTAAGTATTTTGAAAAAATTGAACTCCTTGATATTGAATTTAATTTGGCAATTATAAAAAAATCATAATATTAAAATAATTTCTTTTTTGAAACATAATTTAAATCTCTTGAAAATTAAAAAATTAAATATCTTTTAATTTAATATTTCATCAAAATTATAAATAAATAAAAAAAATGACTATTACAAAAAATTTATTGAATTAAAAATTAAAACAATAAATGGAATTTGAAAAAACAAATGAAGAAATATCAAAATTACAAGAAATAAATTCAAAATTATCATCTCAAATAATGTCACTTCAAGAACAAATGGAAACAATATTAAGAAAAAATGTAAATTATTTAAATGAACTTTCTGAAAAATCAAATAAAATATTTGAAATGCAAAAAACAATAGAAAACTATAAAAAACAAGAGAAAATTTATGATAATTTTAATCAATTATTTCCAAATAAAAATCCAGAAGAAATATTAAACGAAATAGAGTTACAAAATCAAGGGCATCATCAATTATTTTCTGATTATGAAGATTTAAGATTAGAATTAAAAAGAATAAAAATAGAAAAAGAAAATTATGAAAAACTATATAAAGAATCATTATCAGGAAATAATAATTTAAATGATTATAATGATGAAAGAATAAAAAATGATTTAAAAAAATATAAAAATAAAGTTTATGAATTAGAAGATGATATTGAAAAATTTAAAGATTATAAAAAAGAAAATGAATATTTACATAATATGCTTTTTCAAATATACAATTTATTATTTGATACATTTAGATTAGATAGAAATATAAAAATAGATAAAAAATATAATTTTATTAAAGAAGAAGATTTTAAACCAAATATTTTTTGTAATCCAGAAATAGGAAGTTATGTTAAATTGATGATTAAATCAATGAAAGAATCAAGTACTGGACAAGAATTAAGAGAAACAATTGCTTTTGCTAACATGTTGGTTAGAAATTATTTACCAGATAAATTAAATTTGAGATATAAACCTGTTGAAATATTAAATGAAATTAAAAATTTAGTTGATGATAATTGTGAAAAATTAAAAAAAATTGAGGGAAATTATAAATTAGTTTTGGAAAAAAATAGAAATTTAGAAAAGGAAATTAATATTATGAAAGGAAAAGTGAAAAAAGAAGAAATTAAATTTGAAAAATATCAAAAAATTGTTGATAAAATTGTTTCTAAAGATAATAAACAAAATAATAAAGATAATAATAAAAATAATAATAATATGAATAGTAATAGTAATAGTAATATTACTAAAAATAAAAATAAAATTCAATATAGTGTTGAATGTGGGAGAAAAAAAATTGTTCCTAGAGAAAAATATTTTATTAATGCTTTTCAGAAAGAAGAAGAAAAAAAAGTTAATAAAAAAAATTTGAGATATAAATTAGTTAAAGGAAAAGATACTGATATAAATGAAGGTATTGTTTATAAAGATCAAAAAATTTATATGTATACACCAAAATATGATGATAATGAAGAATAAAAATTAATTAATTAAAATAAAATAATAATTATAAATATAATATTAAATAAATTAATTATATATTTATTTCAGTTTTAATTTTATTAATAAAAATAATATTTTTATTAATTTATATGATACAAGAATAATATAATTTAATTAAAATAATAATTAAATTTAATTATTTTTTTTTTTTTTATTGAAGAAAAATTATTTTCATTATTGAAAATAGCCAAAAAAAATATTTTCTCTTTCATGATATGATATAATATAGATATTAACAAGATTAAAGTTTAAATAATAAATATTCATGCTTAAAATTATTTTCTTTATTAGTATTGATTTTTTATAAATAAACAAAATTATAAAATAAATTTTTCATTATCCAAGATAATATAAAAGATGATTTAAATGATATTATTTATAAAAAATGACAGACTATTCTTATTTAGAAATAGAAAATGATGATTATGAAAAATTAAGTAATAATATTGATGACAATCCTTTAATTAATTTCTTTGTAGGTGATTCATGTGGTTTAGGTGGTCAATTTGGTTGTGATGATGATAATGATATATATAAGGAAAAAATCGAATTGAAAGAAACACGTCAAACTGAAAATGAAGAAGAATTAAATAATTGTAATGTAGAAAATAATAATTCAAAAGAAAACTTAATTGATTCAATTGAATATATTCCAGAAAAAATAAATATAGAAAAAAAAGAAGAAAAAAAATCTAAAAGAGGTAGAAGAAAAAAAAACGAAAAATTTGCCTTTGAATGTTATAATGGAAAAACTATCGAACATAATAAATTTAAACCAGATAATATTCGAATTAAAATAAAAACTCATTTTCATAATTTTATTATATCATTTTTTAATGATTTTATTAAAAATCGTTTCAAAATTCAAAGATTTAAATTTAGGAAAATATCTTATGAAATTACAAAAGATGTTACTGTTAAAAATAATGAAAAATTAATAAAAATGACTTTAGGAGAATTTCTTAGTCAAAATATATCTAAAAAATATAAATATCATTCAGATCAAAATGAAAAAACTGTTTTGACTCTTAAAAATATGGTTAAAAGTAATTTTGATAAAGATTTATTTAATATTTACTATTATGATTTTTATAATAATTATTATATGTCATCTAAGAAAATTGAAATTTCTGAACAATATGGAATATCAAAAAATACTGAATTTTTTGTTGATTTTATTAAGAAAATTGATAATGAAAAATATGTTAAATCAATTGTTGATATTGCTAATAATCATTTTATTCAATATTTTAATAGAAATGACACTAATATAAATAATAATAATAATTTTTTGAATGAAAATTATGAAAATAATAATAGTTTTTTAGAAAAGAAGAGAAAAAATGATAATAATATTATAGATGAACTTAATATGTATATAAACTTTAATCATATAAATAATATGATCCTATCCTCATTTGAATTTGAAGATTTTAACAAAAATTAAATGTTTTAAAAGCAAATATAATTATAATAATCTTTTGATATTGTTATAAATAACGTGTTATAAAATTTAGATATTAATCATTTTATTAAAGATAAAAAATGTAAAAATTAATCATACCATAAATTTAAAATTTTTTTCTTTTTTTATTTTATAAAATATTATTTTATTTAGCATTAAATATATATTAATTTACATTAAAAATTAAAAAAACTTTAATATTATTAATTATAATAAAACAAAATTAATGAATTAATTGATAAAAATAAATAAAAAAAAATTCTGAAATAAAAAAATAGTTTATAGAAAAAGAAAATCTTTTAAATAATAAATTAATTTTATTAAATAACAAAAATTTATTTAAAATTAAATTTTTAATTAGTTAAAATTAGAATAAAAATGATATTATCATAATAAGATTAGTTATAAGTTTGAAATATAAACTCATTTTGAATAAGAAATTAATAAAAACATTTAATTTTATATTTATTTATTAAAAAAAATACAAAAGTTATTATTTCAAAAAAAATTTATAGATGCTGTTTTTAATTTTAATTAATTTCAATAATCATAAATAAATTATAATATAAAGAAACCCTGTTTTCAAAAAAAAATTATTAAATTTAAAAAAAAAGATATAATATATATTATGGATTCAAAAGAAGAAAAAAATGAAATCATAAATTCAAATTCAAAAATAAATATCTTTGAAAACACAAATCAAGATTCAAATTCAAATGAAGAGATAAGATGGTCAATTGAAGAAGAATATTTTTTTTTTGAAGTTCATTTCTTAATAGGTAATAAATGGACTTTTTTAAGTAGATTTTTTCCAAATAAATCAGCAAAACAAATAAAAAATCATTTTTATTCTTCTATTGTAAAAACTTTAAGAAAAATATTGAAAAAAAAAATTGATAGTGAAATTAAAGATATGATAGTAACTTATTATTCTTTAATTTATCTTAAACAACTTTTTACTAATCCTCAATATTTATATATGATTAAAAATAATATTAATGATGAAAATTTTGGAAAAAAAAATGTGACATTGAAAAAATTAATTATTTCAAATAATATTGATTTAAAAATGATTGAAAATTATTTAGATAAATATGAAATATCTGTAAAAAATATTATTTCAAAACAATTAAAGTTAAATATTGATTTATCATTAATAAAAATTGATGTAATTTTTAACTGTTATATAAAAATGAATTTAGTTTTAAAGAGTTGTAGTATTTTAAATTATGAAGGTCTTTCCTTAAATGATAGAACAATACTTGAAAATTTTATTGATTCTATATTAAATAATAAAAAAGAAAAAGAAAATTAAAAAACTTTTTTGATTTTTAAGTAGGTAAAAATCATTAAGTTTAATATAAATCATAATTTGTAAATTCTCAATCAAATTTATTAACATAGTTAAAAAATAAAAAAATTTATTTTTGATTTTTGAAAATAATTTATATAGTTTTGTTTTTTGTAATTAATTCATCAAATTAATTATCAAATTGAAAAAGGAATAATTTGGTATTTAATTTTATGTTTTAAAATTTAAAAACCTATAATTCCAATAAATAAAATATATTCACAATATACTAAAAATCTTTAAAAAAAATATTTTTTAAAATAATTATTTTATAAGTATATTGAACATTAAAATTCAATTAATAATTATAAAAATTATTTATAAATTAATAATATTTAGTTTAATAATCATTAAAAAAATTGTTAATTTAAAGAATAATATTAAGAAAATGTAAATTAAAAATTATGAAATTTTCATATGAATGTTTATAAATTTATTTGAATGATATTTAAATTTTTATAAATTAAACAAATTTTTTATAGTAAAAAAATAATAAAAAGAAGTTTCAAATAATTTTCATATATGAATTAAAAAAAATTAATTTGGTATTTTAAATTATTTATTCTTTGAAAAATATTTTAAATTTCTTATTATTATATACTAAATATTCATTAAAATTAGTACCAACTTTTATTAAAGGTAATTCATTAATTTCTTCATTTTCCTCTTTTTGAGCAATGAAATTTCCTTTCAAATCAAATAATAAAAATTTTTTTTTAATATAAATAAGAAAACAAGGAACAGGAGTCATAGATAAAAAAGAATAAATTGGAATATTATTTTTTAAAAAAACCGAAGAAACTAACTTTATATTTGGTAATGTATATATATTAATAAAACAATCATCAGAACAAACAATACACATATTTAATAATGAATTTGAATTAATACAATTTATTTTTTTATTATTATCATGTATCTGTTTATATAAATCAAAATATCTATTTTTGATAAATATTAATAAACTTCCTTTTATTGTTCCACAATAAATAAAATTATATTTTTCTTCTAATTCAATATATGTTATTACACTTTTATCAAAAATTTCTTTTTTTTCTTTAATTAATTTTTCTATTTCTTCAATTGATTCTCTATTATTTCCAATTTTTATTTCTTTATATCCTAGTTTAATTTTATTATTTTTATTTGAAATATTTTTATTAGTAATATTTTGATTATTACTAATATCATTATTATCATTTTTAAATGGAAAAAGATTTTCAATATTATTTAGAATTAAATTAGAAATTATATTATTATTATTTTCATTTTCTTTAAATTTAATTGAAGCATAAGATTCTTTTAAATTCTTCATTTGAATTTCATTATTTATTTTTTTTTTATTAATTTTAGTATCAATAATTTGAATTGGATTTTGTCCAAATTCAAAAAAATCTAAACAAGATTGTAACTCATCATTTTCTCTTAAAATTTTTTTCCTACAATCAATAGATTCCCAATAACTATAATACATATATAAATTTCCAATATTTTGTGCTTCTTTTCCTCTTAAATAAAAACCAAAAATTAAATTACACCATTGTTCAATATTAATTAAATTACTTTCTAAAATTTCTCTATGTATACAAATAAATTTATAAATATCATTATTACACCAATCAGGTAAAAGTGTTTCTTGGACTTTAACTTTTTCATTTTCTTTTAAATTTCTTAAATTAAATAAAAGCTCATATGTAGTATTTTCAATTATTTTTGGTTTTTGTAATTTTCCCATATTTAAATTATTAATATTAATAAACATTTCAGGTAAATAAAAAAATTGAGGTATTAATTCTCTTAAATCTGATTTTTCACTAAAACAACTATTAAAAGTTTTATCTAAATTAATAAATAATCTATCAGGAGCATCAAAACCTTTTCCTTGTATTTCAATTGCAGATAAAGTAAATGGAAATATTTTAGTTAAAAAATGAGAAACATATGCTGGATTAGAAAAATGTGAACCAAAAATATAAGGAATATCTTCAGCATTTATTTTTGGATCTAATAATAGTTTTTCAAAATCATAATTTGAAATAATTAAGTTTTTTTGTTCTTTATATGTATAATTTCTTTCTTCTAAGAAATATTTATATGTTGATAAATAATTTTTTTTTCGAGTTTTTGATTTTTGAGTTATTGTACTTAATCCAATTGGAATTGATAAATCTCTTTTGTTTTCATTTATTAATGTTTCTTTTGTTATATTTTCTCTATGAGTATTAGTTACTTTATAATTTGTTATTAACCAAGGAAAAATTGGATATTGTGCTAGATCATTTAATGATCTATTTGATAATAAATTTGATAACATTAAAAATTTTAATGTTGATATATTATTATCTCTCCAGTTTTCTATTACATTTATATAAGAGTCTAAAGTGTAATTTTCATTTTGTTCTATTATTTTTTTATTGTAATATCCTATGATTTGCACTTTTTCTTTTTGTGAAAAGCTGTTTTTTATTGGATTAAAAACTGGGAATTCTTGATTTGATTTCTTTAAATTTGAATTTTCTATTTTGTTTTTTAATTCGTTATTTTTAGATAATAATTTCTTTATAAAGTAATCTCTTTCATTTTCATTTGTAAAATTAAATAAATAAGATTTTGTCTCAGTAAATATTTCAATTCCACAATTTTCATAAATATAAACTTTTTTAAGGAAAAATTTAATATCAGAATATTTAATTAAAAAATATTTTTCTTTTATACTTTTATAATAACTTCCTCTACAAATCTTTTTAAAAGGTTTAATCCTTTCTTTATTAATCTCATAATTTAAAGAATAAAAAATTAAGTGTTCAGAAAATAATTGAATTTTACCCTGATAATGTATTATAGTAGTAACTAAACAAACATTAAATCCAGTAAAATATTTATCAAAAAATAATAATTTTTTATTATTTTTATAAGATAAATCAATCTTATAGAAATCATTTATATTATTAAACATTTTGTCTATAGTAAAATTTGTATCTTTTAAAATATAAGATTCATAATCTAAAATAGGAACAAGTAAAGGTTGAGTAAATTCACTTGTTAAATGAGAAGATTCTTTATATAATAATTTTTTATTATTATTATCAGTATTATTATTATTTTTATTATCATTATAAAAGACTTCAAAATTAGAATAAGGACCATTAAATGAAAATAATTGTTTCTTTATTTTTCTATAAGTGTTATTTAAATTTAATAATTCTATATATATTGGATCTTCAAATAATTCATAACATAATTGAAATAAATCATTTTTTATAATTTTATTTTCTGAATCAATTTGATATTTAATTGATGTTATATTTTCATTTAATATTTTATTACATAATAATTCAATATCTTTTTCATTTTCTATAATTAAATTTTGGTTTTTAATTTCAAAGAAATCGAAAAATGCATTATTTAAACTTGGTTTTTCTATATTATTTATATTATTAAATTGTTTAATATAATCAATAAGATATAAAAATATGGAATTATATAGATTTTTTATTTCATTTTCTTTAATAGAGAGTATATTAAATGCAATATATTTTAAATGATATTTAAATAATATTTTGAAAAAATCTTTATTATTATTATTATTTATATTAGGAGAAAATAATGAATTTATTTTTTTTATATTTGAGGAGATATATAAACAATTTGACAAAAATTTAAAATATGATTTTATAATTTCTTTTTTATTTTCTTCAACAATTAATTTAAAATAATAGTAAAAAGATAAATTTGAAAACAATGACATATTATAACTATCATTTATAAATGAATTTTTAAATGATGTTTCGATATCTTTAGAATATATTTTTATTGATGAAATTTTAATTGTTTTAATTTGATTATAATTATATTCAAAATCTGCTTTTAATATCATACAATTATTATCTAATTTCTGTTCAAAAAAATCAATTAATGATTCATTAAACTTTTTTAATTTGTTTGTATATATATCATCAATTTTGAAATTTTCATTTAAATCAAAAAATATACCTTTATAAATTTTCAAAAGAATTTTAAAAATAATATGATATTCTTCTTTATGGAAATTAGATAATTTTATGAATTCAATAATTAAAAAAATAATATCTAAATCAAATTCTTCCTTATAATATAGTTTTTTATATAATTCTCTGCAAAATTCATAGATTCCTTCAATCTTTGTAGATTTTTTAATGTTTTCATTATTATTCATTTCTTTTTCCAAATTAATATTGTATTTAAAGATATTAATATTATTTTCTTTTGATTCTTCAATAAATTCATTATTATTATTTTCTTTTGATTCTTCAATAATTTCATTATTCTTTTCAATTAAATATGAAATAAATATAAGTTCAACTAATAAATATTTAATATTTTCCTTTTTTTCAATAGTTTGATTTTTAAATATTTCTTTTAATTCTCCTAATAATTCTGATGATTCTCTTTTTGATTCTAAATTTTCTGGAATAAAATTATCTTGAAATAAATTTTTAAGGATATAAATTATAAAATTCGTTTCTAATTCTAAAGGAGTTAATAATTTTTGTAAGTCAATATTTTCATTTTTTATTAGATTTTTTGTCAAAAGAATTTTTTGAGGTATATTAATACTAAAAGGGTTAATAATATTTTTAAAAAGTTCATCATCATCATATTTTGATATTAATTTAAAAATATGATTCATAATTGATTCTTTATAATAGTCATATAAAAATTCATAATTATTAAACACTAAATTAATAAAAGAATTTAAAAATTCCCAATTTAAAAAATCTTCATAACCACTAAATTTATTATTTCCTTTATCTTCTTTATGATTATTATCTATTTTTTTTTCATTTGAATCATCTGTATTATTAGGTATTTCAAATTTACTATCAGATAAATTTTCTTTTTTAATTATTTTCATAATATCATCTAAGAATATATTTATAATTCCTGGATTATTATTATCATTTATTAAATTTAATATATAAATTTGATCTTTAATAGTTGCATTTTTATATAATAATCTACCTATTTTAATTAATGGTTCAGTTAAATTTTCTTTATTTAATTCAGAAATTTGAATGAAAAAATATATTGTATTTTTTAATAAAAGATTGAAATATTCACCTCTTAATAGCTGCGAATAAGTTTCTTGATTATTTATAGAAAGATTTTTATAAATTGATAAATTTAAAATAAAACTTTTAATAAACAAGTCAAAATTTTGTTGATTGAAATAATCATTTTCATAATATTGTTTTTTATCTTTATATCCTTGAAAAATTATTATATAAAAAGAATCAATAATTTGTGGAACTAAGAAATTAGAAATAAAAGAAAAAAAATTTGATTGCAATGAAAATTCAAAATCCATTATTAAATGTGTTGTTAAATAAAATAATTTTTTAATAATTTTTTCCTTATAATCATTAATATTTTCATAATTATTATAAATAAACTCAAATAAAGGTAAAAAAATATTTGCACCTCCATAAAAAAAAATATTTGTTTTTTCCTTCTCTTCAATACTATATAATGCATTTAATATATATAATAAATTATAAAATTCTTTCCAATTTAAATTATTTTTTTGATTAATTATTATACTTATTTTTCTTAAAATATAATTAAATTTGTCTCTATCTTTATTTACCTTTTTAGATAATAAATTGAAAATTTTTTCTATTTCTTCTAATAAGTTTTCTCCAATTTTTGAAAATAAATCAAATAATATTTGAAAAAATAATTTATTATTTCCACTTTTTATTAAATCTTTTTCATATAAATATACTAAATCATCAGGATTTTCACAGAAAAAATTATATAATATTTCTAAATAATTTCCGTTAGTTAATTCTTCTTGTGTTAAATTGTCTAATTTATTATAATATTGAATAATTTCTTTTTTTTCATCTTCTGTTTTTTGTTCTTTTTTTTTAAGTATTAATTTTATTTTTTCATCCATTTAATTTACAATAAAAATTATTTAATTAGAAAATAATTAAATAATTATAACACATTATAATATAAGATTTATTCTATTTATTTAAAAAGATATTTCACTCTATTATATATGTAATTTATTATTTATAAAAAATAAAATTTTAACAGTTAATGCTTTTTAATTTAATATAAAAATATAATTAATCAATATATCTAATTTGAAAAATTAATTTGATTATAGTAGAATAATCATCAATATTAAAAAAAGAAATAATATTATTATCAGTTTTATAAATTTGATATTTTTCATTATTAATAATAATATTATCATTATCATCAATTTCAACTTTATCAAAATTATTAATTTTTTTTCCAATAGAATGAATCTCTTCTTTATTTTCTTCTATATTGTAAATTTTTTTTCCATAAAAATTATAATAGCAATCATAAAAACCAATATTACTTCCAAAAACAGGAACATTGCATTGAGGACATTTCATATTTAAATTTTGTTCAATTAAATTATAAGTTTTTTCTTTAATATTATTTACAACTTCTTTTAAATAAGCTTTACATTTGGGATTTTCACATATCCCAAATAAATTTAAACCCTTTGTAATTATTCTCCAATGTGGAATTGAAGGATCATTTGATTTTAATGTTGTATTTTCTTCATTTTTTTCAAATTTTTTTAAAATTATTTTTTGTTTATCCTTTAGCTTTATTTTTTCATTTGATAATTTATTAATATAATTTCCATTTATTATTATATTTGTTTCTGGTGATATTTCTATTTTTGCTTTTTGTAAATATATTATTAGTTCTGAACATGTTAATTCATTTGGAGTTGTAATTATAGATTCTGAAAGATTATTATTTTCATTTTCAACTTTTACATTTATCATTATTTCAATATTTTTTTTATTTTTAATTATGTAATATTTTTTATATTATTTATATTCAAAAAAACATTTTATTCAGTTATGTATATAATATTAATTAAATAAAAAAAACAATAAATTATGTCTATTTACCTTAAAAAGAAATTAATAGTAAATCTTGAATATCAAGGGAGAAAAATAACAGTAGAAATTCCACCATATAGACAAATTAAATATTTAAAAGAAATAGCAAAAAATTCTTTTTATATTTTAAATTCAAAAATTTCATTATTATATCAACATAGAGATATAATAGAACATGAAGAAAGCTTAATAGGAGATTATTTTAAAAAAAAAAGCCAAGTTTCAATTAAAGTAACAATAAATCATAAACAAAATGGAAATAATTTAAAAAATGATATGATTACTTTTTTAAATTATCAAAAAATAAATTTAAAATGCCAAATTTGTAAATTTAATTATATAGAAAATTATTGTAGAACATGTAAACAATTTATTTGTAATCAATGTCGTTTAAATAATCTTCATGAATCACATAAATCAATTCAAGTTAATATTGATAATTTAATTGATTCAGTTAGATTATATGCAATTACTTTACAAAGTGAAATTTTATCCAATCATAAAGTTGCAAGAGATTATGTAACCAAATATAAAGATAAAAAAAAAGGAAAAAAAATAAATATTAATGAAAGATATAATATAATTCAAGATAAATATAATAAACTTTCAGATATTTTTAATCAATTAATAAATGATATTGATATTAATGAAAAGAATATTAATGAAGATGATACTATTATTTTAAATGATTATATTAATAAAACAAATGGAGTTACTAATGAAATAGAAATGTTATTAAATGAAATACATGAAAAGTATATTTTACAAAATAAAAAAATGAAAAAAGAAGAATTAGAAAAATATTTTAATGAATTAAATGATAAAGAAAATTCTTTAGATATTAAATCAATAAATATTTTAGAATATAGAGTTAATGCTGAAATAAATAATAAAATGAATCAAATTTATGATGAATTAGAAGAAATATTAGATGAAACTTTAAATTCTAAAAATCCTTTAGGAATAGATTCACATGTTAATTATATGTATAATTTTGTGAAGGAAAAAAGAAAAAAATTATCAAAAAATAAAGTTGAATTTGATGATAAAAAAGAAGAAAATATTAATCTTAAAAATGAAAATAATAATAATATAAATAAAAACAAAGATGAAAATTTAGTTAATTTAGATAATGAAAATAGAAATGA
>JAEEGK010008504.1_pt1 | contig 24188 bp, 16 predicted proteins | sample 8958771 | NCBI WGS metagenome assembly JAEEGK01 (sample SAMN16246547, study PRJNA631951) | gut metagenome | biome: gut microbiome; feature: rumen; material: SC-attached | host: Bos | place: Iran: Karaj | collected 2018-10
CTAAGTCGAACCACTTCTTGAGTGTCGTCTCGATGTTCATCAGAGTGAGATTTGTCCTGAATTCGTTCACGCGGAAAGCATAAGCGACAAGCTCTTCCGTGGCATTCAGGTTATCGACCCAGCTGTGTATCCTCGTGATATCCAGATCCGTCAGGTGCTTCCTCATGGTCTTGCTGCAAAGCTTGACCAGACGTTCCTTCAGAGAGTTCTTCTCAAGATACTGCTCCAGCCTGTCAGCGGTCGTATAACCCTTCTCAAACCAATGCGAAGCGACTCCCGCCATGGCATTGTATTTCCTCAGGATACCCCTCTGGTAGCCCTCCTCGAAGAGCTTATAGCATACCGTTCCTTCAAACCTGTACTCGTAAAGGCACTTATCTATCAGGCGGTAATAGTTGTAATCCATAAGTCCGCGGAAAAAAGTCCTGGAAATGGAAGCCGCAAGCATCTTATGCTCTTCAGGATCGCTCATCATGCCGGGAACGTCCCCTGCTTCGCCCTTGGCCTTGCATACTGCCACGTAGTCCTTAACTTCACGTCGCTTAAGATCTTCAAGAACGAACTTGTCTCCCGAAGAAGCGATCAGTCCTTCGCCCAGAAGCTCGGCCATGGTCTCTTTTATCTTGGATTCGCTGATCACCCTGTATGACTTAACGGTCTCTTCGTCGAATTCTTTTCCGGCAGAAGTCATGTTAAGCCAAAGATAGACCACGACGGCTTCACGGGACAGATCCTGAAGGTATCTGACCACGAAAATATCATCCAGCTGGCTCTGTGATATCACAAGCTCACTGTAGTCTTCATTCATCCGTACGGGTCTCCGTTTCAATTGTTTAGATAGGAATTTATTATAACATGTTTGCACGCGCCGTACGGCGGCGGAGCAAATATTGACCTCAAAAACAATCCCGGCCCGGAATTGATCCGGACCGGGAAAGATCACCCTGAAGTCTGATCTGAATCAGACGTTTATTAAGCCTCGTTTGCCTTCTTTACGTAAGAAGCATAACGGTCTCTGGAATCCTGATAGCATCTCTGGAAGAGGCCGTCAACAACGTCAGCTTCATACTTCTTGTAGAGTGAGTTGTAACGTACTTCTGCCTTGAGGAATTCGAAGAAGTCTGCTGTAGGCTCCTTGGAATCGAGAGTGAAAGGATTCTTGCCTTCTGCTGCGAGTGAAGGGTTGAATCTGAAGAGGTGCCAGTAACCGCACTCAACAGCCTGCTTCTCTCTGAGCTGAGCAACCTTGAGGCCGCCCTTGATACCGTGGTTGATACAAGGTGCATAGCAGATAACGAGGGAAGGTCCCTGGTAAGCTTCTGCTTCTGTGAATGCCTTGATGAGCTGGTTCTTGTCAGATCCCATGGATACCTGAGCAACGTATACGTAGCCGTAGCTCATAGCCATCATACCGAGATCCTTCTTCTTAACGTGCTTACCGCCTGCAGCGAACTGAGCAACAGCACCTTGAGGTGTGGACTTGGAAGCCTGTCCGCCTGTGTTGGAGTAAACCTCTGTATCGAGTACGAGAACGTTGACATCCTCACCTGTAGCGAGAACGTGGTCAAGTCCGCCGTAACCGATATCGTAAGCCCAACCGTCACCACCGATGATCCACTGTGATCTCTTCATGAAGAAGTCCTCATAATCGAGAGCCTTCTTAGCAGAATCAGAACCTTCAGCCTTGAGAGCTTCAGCGAGCTTCTCTGCGATCTCACGTGTATTCTCAGCAGAATTGTAGCCGTCGATCCAAGCCTGAGCTGCTGCCTTGAGGTCCTCAGAAGCTGTATTAGCTACTGTCTCCTCAACGAGCATCTTAGCTCTTGATCTGAGCTGCTTGTAACCTAAGAACATACCGAGACCGTGCTCAGCGTTGTCCTCGAAGAGGGAGTTGCCCCATGCAGGACCGAATCCTCTGTAGTTTGTTGTATAAGGCATAGAAGGAGCAGAACCACCCCAGATTGAAGAACAACCTGTAGCATTGGAGATCTGCATTCTGTCGCCGAAGAGCTGTGTAAGGAGCTTAGCATAAGGAGTCTCTCCGCATCCTGCGCATGCGCCGGAGAATTCGAGGAGGGGCTGCTCGAACTGTGAGCCCTTAACTGTAGCCTTGTTCATCGGGTTATCCTTGTGAGAAAGTGCTACGCAGTAATCCCAGTTCTCAGCTTCCTTGAGGTTATCCTTAAGAGGAGCCATTGTGATTGCCTTTTCCTTAGCGATACAAGACTCAACGCAAACACCGCAGGAGAGGCAGTCCATAGCGGAAACCTGGATCCTGAACTTCATGTTGTCGTAAGGCTTCATACCCTGCTTTGTCTCGAAAGGTGCGTTTGCAGCCTCTTCCTCTGTGAGGAGGAAAGGACGGATAGCAGCGTGAGGGCAAACGATGGAGCACTGGTTACACTGAATACACTTGGAAGCATCCCATACAGGAATGTCTACTGCTGTACCACGCTTCTCGTAAGCTGCTGTACCCTGAGGGAATGTACCATCTTCCATGCCAACGAATGTGGATACAGGGAGCTTGTTACCTTCCTGTCTGTTCATTACGTTAACAACCTTCTCGATGAACTCAGGAACAGCCTTCTTCTCAACCGGCTTATCCTCAGCTGTCTTCCAGGAATCAGGAATGTCAACTGCAACAACTGCATCAACACCTGCGTCGATAGCAGCATAGTTCATCTGAACGATATCGTCACCCTTCTTACCGTAAGACTTGAGAGCTGCCTTCTTCATGTAGTCAACAGCCTGGTCAACAGGAAGGATTCCGGAAAGCTTGAAGAATGCGGACTGGCAGATTGTGTTGATTCTTCCGCCGAGGCCGATCTCCTTAGCCTTAGCAACAGCGTCAATTGTATAGAACTTGATGTTGTTGTTAGCGATATATCTCTTCATTGAGCCGGGGAGTCTGTCCTCGAGCTCTTCTCTTGTCCACTGAGTGTTGAGGAGGAATGTTCCGCCGGGCTTCAGTGTGGAGAGCATATCGTACTCATAAACATAAGACTGGTTGTGGCAAGCTACGAAGTCAGCCTTGTTGATGAGGTATGTGGAACGGATAGGTGTGTCGCCGAATCTCAGGTCAGAGATCGTGATACCACCGGACTTCTTGGAGTCATAAGAGAAGTAAGCCTGAGCGTACTTGTCTGTGTGGTCACCGATGATCTTGATGGAGTTCTTGTTAGCACCAACTGTACCGTCTGCGCCGAGACCCCAGAATCTAGCCTGAACAACGCCTTCACCGGCAACTTCGATAGACTCGGAGCAATCGAGTGAAAGGAATGTAACGTCGTCATCGATACCGATTGTGAATCTTTCCTTAGGCTGATCCTTCTTGAGTTCCTTATAAACTGCAAGAATTGTCTCAGGAGTTGTATCCTTTGAACCCATACCATAACGGCCGCCGATGAGCTTAGGAGCATTCTTGCCGACATAAGCAGCAGCAACGTCGAGGTAGAGAGGCTCTGCGTAAGAACCGGGTTCCTTTGTTCTGTCGAGAACTGCGATAGCCTTAGCTGTAGCAGGGATAGCCTCGAGGAGCTTATCAGCACAGAAAGGACGATAGAGGTGAACCTTAACGAGACCAACCTTCTCACCGTGAGCGTTGAGGAAGTCGATAACTTCTTCAGCTGTCTCGCAGACAGAACCCATAGCGATGATTACACGGTCAGCATCAGCTGCACCATAGTAGTTGAAGAGCTTGTAATCTGTGCCACGGATCTCGTTGATCTTATCCATGTAGTACTGAACCTGATCAGGTACTGCAAGATAGAAGGGGTTGGAAGCTTCTCTGCCCTGGAAGTAGATATCAGGGTTCTGAGCTGTACCACGGAGTGTCGGGTGGTTAGGAGAAAGAGATCTCTTACGGAAAGCCTTGATTGCCTCATAGTCAACCAATGATCCGAGTGTATCGTAGTCGATAACCTCGATCTTCTGGATCTCGTGTGATGTACGGAAACCGTCGAAGAAGTGGAGGAAAGGAACTCTTGTCTTGATCGTAGAAAGGTGAGCAACTGCTGCGAGGTCTGCAACTTCCTGAACAGAGTTGGAGCAGAGCATTGCGAAACCTGTCTGACGGCAAGCATAAACGTCTGCGTGGTCACCGAAAATGTTCAGTGCGTGAGCAGCGAGAGCTCTTGCGGAAACATGGAATACGCAAGGGAGAAGCTCGCCTGCGATCTTATACATGTTAGGAATCATCAAAAGGAGACCCTGTGATGCGGTATAAGTTGTGGTTAAAGCACCTGTAGCGAGTGAGCCGTGAACAGCACCGGAAGCGCCGCCTTCAGACTCCATCTCGACGATGTTAACCGTCTGTCCGAAAATATTCTTTCTGCCCTGCTGTGCCCATTGATCGGTGTGGTCAGCCATAGGCGAGGACGGTGTGATAGGGTAAATTGCAGCGTTCTCAGTAAATGCATACGAAGTATACGCAGCAGCCTCGTTACCGTCCATGGTTTTCTTTGTCAGTTCTGCCATAAACTTGATCTCCTTTGGAAAATTCTTTGCGAGTTCCCTCACCGAAGAGAGGGTTCTCTAATAATGACTGAATAATTATAAACCCATTTAGTCCAGAATGGGGACATAAAAGAGAAAAATTATATATTTATTTTTTATTAAAAGAGCCCCCTTCAAAAATGAAGAGAGCTCTTGTTGGTTTTCGATGTCCCGAAAGGGCTTGCAAGGATATTACTCGCCGCCGCCACCACCGTTTTCCGGCGGCGGATTTTCAGTTGCCTTTGTAGGTTCAGCTGCCTTTGTAGGCTCAACTACCTTCGTAGGTTCAACAGCCTTTGTAGGTTCCGGCTTTGTAGTTGTCGGCTGCGGTGCAGTTGTTGTCGTCTGAGAAGCCTTTGTAGGTTCAGCAGACTTTGTCGGATCAGCCTTCTTTGTAGGTACCGGTGTAGGTGTGGCATTCTTCAATTGACCTGTCTTGGGGTCAACCGAGTTGTACGTACCGTCAGCGTTTTTTGTTCCTACGGAGATCTGCTTTCCGTAAGCATTATATGTTGTTGTGCCGATGGTCTCGCGCTTGATCTCCTTGCCGTCCTTATCCTTCCAGATCTTGAACGTCTTTACAGTCTTACCCTGGTGAGCCTCTCTTGTTGTCTTTGTCTTTCCGGCTTCCATGGTCTTATCTTCAACATATTCTGTCTTGCCGTAACCGCTTGTGGAAACGACTTCACTTCTGAGAGCGATAGTCTGCTCTTCAGGGAATCTCTTTCCGTAGATCTGGGCATGAACTTCTCTCTTGCTGGAATCAAACCACATGAGGATGATGATCTGGTAATCGGTATTATTCTTGAACTTGAAGTCCAATGAACCGTAGTCAACAGTAGCATCGAGACCCTCAAGAACGTAATCTGAAGGCCATGCGTGCGGATGACGCTCAGTAATCTTAAGGTCAGACTTCAGAACTGCATCGTAAAGAGTACCACTGACCTGGCAGACACCGCCGCCAAGGCCCTGCTCGTAGCGGCCGCCGAGGATAACTGTAGCTTCCTTGAAGCCTGCCTCTCTTGATCTCTTTCCTACAACTTTATTGAAAGAGAATTCCTGGCCGGGCTTTAAGATGGTGCCGTTGATCTTCTTGCATGCCTGGGAGAGGTTAGTGTTACGGTTAGCGTTGTTGGATGCCTTTGTCGTGTGCTCGCCGCGGAGACCGAAGTTTGCCTTGAGCTTCTCTGTTGTGACCTCAGGCTCCTTAGTAACGGAAGGAACTACGACAGAACCTGTGTATTCCTCGTTGTCAAAGAGTTCCTTGACCTTACCGACAGCTGCATCAATATCGATCGTCATGCCTACTTCTTCAGGTGTGATGGTAAATTCCTTGGTTGAAGCATTGAACTCACCGATCTCAGCATCCTTTACAGTTGAATACTGTTCGATGAGGGGATCCAAGATATTGTGTACCTTCTCGGAAACGCCGTCGATCGCTACTTTATAAGATGTCTCATACTTTGCGGGAGTATTCTTGAGTGACTGCTTGTAGTTGTAGCACTCAATGAGCTTGGTGTAGTCTTCAGGATCAGAAACCTTGTTGATTCCGATCGTGGAGTCGATGACCTCTCTTGTGTTGTATTCGAACTTTGCATCGGAGAAATCAAGAGGATACTCCTTGCCGTCGAGCTTGAGAGTGTACTTTACGCTGATGGGGTTTCCCTCATCCTTGAGCTCCTTGGAAACTGCTTCGTAAGCCTGGTCAGCTGTCATTCCGCTTACATCGACATCGTTGATGAACGTGCCGGGGTAGAAAATGTTAACATCCTGGCTAAGCTCGGCATATACCTCATCAGCCATGAGGTTTGCTACAGTGCCGTCAGAATTTGTAACTTCTACATGCGGTTTGAAGTAACCTGTGGAATAAAGATATCCGTAATAACCGCCTGCGCCGAGGAGAAGAACGAGGACGATGACGGCGATAACTACGCCAACATGGCTCTTTCTCTTGGCCTTAACACGTCTCGGAGCTGCCTTGGATGCGGACTTGGATGCAGTCTTGGAGCTTCCGTTCCTTGATGCTGTCTTTGCTGCCACGCTCCTGGGAGCACTTCCGGTATGAGCAGGAGCTCTGGAAGCTTCCACTCTGACGGGTGCAGGTCTATTTGATTCGCCGCTTCTAACGGGTGCAAGAGCCTGGCTCCTGACCTCTGCGGATCTAACACTTGGTGCCTGTCCGGCTTTTCTTTTCATAAATTTACTAACCCCACTTTATTTGGACATAATTGTCCTTTTGATCCAAGCACAATAATATACATAGATATACAAACTTTCAACCGCAGTAAACCCGCAGATTGAAAGAAAAATAAGGTATATTTGTCATTCATTCTTGTAAAATCGTTTATAATCCTCATGGAGCATAACTGAAATATGACAAAAAAGTATAAAGCGTTATTAGCCGCGGATATGGATTATACGCTTCTTGCCCCCGGCAAGGACATACCCGAAGGCAATAAAGAGGCCATAAGGGCCCTTAAGGAATCTTCTGTAGCATTCACCATCGCTACGGGCCGTTCCTCTTTCCTCGTCGGTAAATTTGCCGAGGATCTGGGGATCGATGTGCCCATCATGACGAGCAACGGCGGCTCTCTTTTCGACGCCGCAGCCAGAAAACAGTTCGATTCCATGGATTTTGAGGACTCCAAGATAAGGGAGCTCCTGAGATTTCTCATGAGCAGGTCCGCAGATGCCACCCTCTATTCTGACGAGGGCATCTTCTTTACGCCCTCCTCATCCAGAAGAGCGTTTGTCAATTCCTACAACCAGGGACTTGAGCCTTCAAAGCAGTCCCCCATGATCGATATCGATATGGATTTTCTCGAGAAAAAGAAGCTCCCGAACTTCAACAAGATCCTTCTGATAAGCGCGGACAGCAAGCTTATCGACATGCTCTCCTCCGACAAGGACCTTGAGGTTATATCGTCCGCGCCCAATCTTTTCGACGTCATGAAAAAGGGCGCCACCAAAGGCAACGCCCTGTTAAGCCTGGCTGATTACCTGGACATTCCGAGGGAGAATACTTTCGCGATCGGCGACAGCGACAACGATATCTCCATGATCGAATCCGCGAGGTACGGCATCGCCATGGGAAATGCGTCTGAGGGAGTCAAGGCTGCCGCTTCTTATATCACCGCAAATTATGACAGCCTCGGCTTTGCCAAGGCTGTCTATGAATACATTATTCCGCTGGTGAATTCGTTTAGTTGAGCTTTGATTTAACGTAACCTTCCACCTGTCCCTTGATAGTCTCAAAGGACTTCTCCGCAGTGGCCTTATCAGAATCGTAAACACCCATGTAGATCTTGAGCTTGGGCTCTGTGCCTGAAGGTCTTGCGCATGCCCAGTCGATTCCCTTGTTGCCGCCGAGTTCATAGAGGAGAACGTTGGACTTGGGAAGTGTGATGTCTGATACCTTTACGCCGTCTTCAGTAAAGTCGTAGCGCTTGGATTCCTTATAGTCGCGGACAGCCGTAACTGTAGCGCCGCCAAGGAGGTTCTTAGCCTCAGCAAGGCTGCCGCAGCGTGAAAGCTCTTCCCTGAGCTCAACCATGCACTTACCGATCTTCTCGATGCCCTCTTTGCCTTCGAGAGTGCAGCTGATCGTCTGCTCGATGCCGTAGCCGTACTTCTCATAGAGGTGGTCAAGTCTGTCTGCAAGTGTCTCGCCCTTCTCGAAAGAAGCAGCAGCCATGTTGCAGATGAGCATTGCGGCAACGACAGCGTCCTTATCGCGGACATCGACGCCGGAGAGATAGCCGTAGCTCTCTTCGAAGCCGAACTGGAAGTGCTTGTCACCGAACTCGTCGTCGAGCTTGATCCTCTCGCCGATGAACTTAAAGCCTGTGAGTGTCTCCTGAAGCTCAACGCCATAGTAGTCGCAGATGCTCTTAACGAGCTTGGAGGATACGATGGTCGTAACAGCAAAAGACTTCTCGGGCAGTGTGCCGAGCTGCTTCTTGGAATCGAGGATATAGTCTAAGAGCATCAATCCCATCTGGTTTCCTGAGAAACATTTATACTTAACTTCGCCGTTCTCGATGACCTTTGCTGCCGCACCGATACGGTCGGAGTCGGGGTCTGTGCCGAATACCAGTGAAGCGTCTGTCTTCTTGGCAAGTTCTATCGCCATTGAGAGCGCCTCAGGATTCTCAGGGTTAGGAAGGCTTACTGTCGGGAATGCACCGTCGGGGAGCTCCTGCTCCTTAACGATGTGGATGTTCTTGAATCCGACTGCCTCAAGGATCCTTCTGACGGGCTTGTTGCCTGAACCGTGCAGAGGTGTGTAAACAATGCTCATGTCAGCCTGCCTGTCTATTGCCTGCTGGTCTACAACGAGCTTTGTAAGCATGTTTGTGAATGCCTCGTCGATCTCAGGTCCGAAGGAAGTTACGATGCCCTTTGCCTTAGCTTCCTCAAAGTCCATGAGCTTAACGCTTCTGATATCGGAAATAGCTTCGATATTTGCGAGGACTGCATCAGCTGCTTCGGGCGGTACCTGTCCGCCGTCCTCACCGTAAACCTTATATCCGTTGTACTTGGACGGGTTGTGGGAAGCTGTGATCATGACGCCTGCAAAAGCCTTGAAATATCTTACTGAGTAAGAAAGTACCGGAACAGGTCTTAACTCGTCAGAGAGCCTTGACGGGATTCCGTTTGCAGCCAGGACCTGAGCTGTGATCTGGGCAAACTCGGGTGAGAAATGTCTGGAGTCGTAAGAGATTACAACACCCCTCTTAATTGCCTCTTCACCCTCTGAGAGGATGTATTTTGCAAGGCCTTCGGATGCCTTAGCAACCGTGTAGACGTTCATTCTGTTTGTTCCCGCGCCGAGAACGCCTCTTAAGCCTGCTGTGCCGAACTCGAGATCTCTATAGAATCTGTCTTCGATCTCTTTAGTATCATCCTTTATCGCGATGAGCTCATTTCTTGTGCCCTCATCGAAAAAAGGATCTGTTGACCATAATTCATAAGCCTTCATGAAATCCATAATTAATACCTCCGCACTGATTCACTATAAGATACTAGTTTTGTTCTTGTTTTTCTTTCATTTTCGAGAGTTTTTTATCGACGATGACAAATGCCGCAAGAAGAACGATGCCCGCACATGTCACTAATGCGCCTGCCTTAAGTCCGGGAGCCGTAAATACGAGCTCTGCGGTGTGGCTGCCTGACGGAGCGTCAAATGAGATGAACGCATCCTGATAGAGCTTATAATCTGCGGGCACGCCGTCGATATAAAGCTGCCAGCCGTCCTCAGCAGGGATCGTTGTGATGACCGTCTCATCTGCCTTCAGGTCTGATATATCGAGCTTTGCATAACCGTCGGAAACAACTGAAGGTGTTACCTTCGATGTGTCGACCTTGGCAAACTGCGATGTGAACTTCTCATTGTCGAAGGCTGCAAATCTTATGTTCAGGTAAGACCAGCTCTCGACATTGCAGAGGAAGGATACCTTTACGGTCTCCCCTTCAGCAAAGCTGCCGATCCTGAAGATCTGCGAATAGAAAGCATTGGATGAGAATTCACAGATCTCAATGCCGTTTACGAATACCTCGCTGGAATCAAGGATCCTTCCGGATACGAGAGAGCAGTATATCTCCTTTGTGTCGGGAGCCTTGAACTCGTATTCGATGACGATCGGGATATTCTCATTTTCCCTGTAGAGCTTTGTGATATTGTCCTTGAGCTCTTTATCAACTGAATTCTCAAGACCCAGAGGGTCGGAACCCTTGCTTTCAGTATCGCTTGTGCTTGAGACGGAGGAATTCTTCTTGATGTAGTCTTCCCTTGTCAGATAATTGCTCAGGTTGAAGAACATGCCGTTAGTGATGGCCGGTTTGCCTGTAACGCTCTCGTCCATCTCGACAAAGAAATCCTCACTGAATGCTTCAGGGAACAGTGAACGGTACCAGTCGTTCTGGAGCGAATAGTAGTTCTTCTCGGAAGCGTCCTTTTCGAGCCTGTAGTAATCGAAATCATTCGCCGCCTTATTGGCTGCAAAAGCCAGAGGCAGGACATTGTCATTGCCGTAGAACTCGAGGCCTGAATCGTATGAATCCTTTCCGTCGTAACGGTACAGGGTGTTGTCTCTCTTGGCGGATAACGAGCCGATCGAGAAGAATGAATCAACGGAAGGACATGCAAATGTGTGTCCGACCGCGAAATAGTTGTAATTCGTCTGAAGACCGAGCTGCTTTACAAAGCGGTGCATCTTCTTGTTGGAATTCGAGTTGAAGAACGACAGGCCGTTATAGTTGCCGTAGAACGCCTCACCTTCGGAGACATAATACTTCGTGGTGTATTCGGGCGCATTCTCTGTCTCGGCTCTGAAAGCTTTTGTCTTAACGGCATTGTTCTTTGCATATTTTCCGAATTCCTGCTCTGCCTTTATGGAATCGGAATATTCATTTGCGGGGCCTCCGAAAAGCGTCATCGACTCAATGCCGTTGGAGAGCATCGGTCCTGCAAAGATAAGCTCGAAAACTACAATGAGCGAGAGCATGGGTGAGATTAGCTTATTCGTGTTCCTGAGCTGCTCAGGCCACTTCTTGACACTGTAGCCCATCATGAGAAGAGCATATGCCGCTGTAAGGAGAACATTGTAGATGACTGCCTTCGATTCACCCTGAAGAGCGCCGAAGGTAAAGTCGATCACAACAAGCACATAGATAACGAGCGCTGCCTTGATAATGTCTTTTTTTGCAACTTCCTTAAGCCTGAAAAGCGCCCTCATCGATATGATAAGGAACAGCGGCAGGAAGACAAATGCATGTCTGTGCCAGAACCAGTTGGGATCGTCAAATACCTGCCATGCCTTATCAAGAGGATAAACGAGAGTCGACAGAACTGCGCCAAGAACGCAGACGGCGTGAATCGTTCTCTCCCTTCCCTTGAACACAGGGCTGATAAAGTAGATGAGAAGCAGGATAGTAACAGGCAGGCACATGAAAAGGAACGGATAGTTTGAGATCAATATATCCGAGAACTTTCCGGGCTCGCCCAAGACCATCATGTGAATGAACGTGAGAGGTGAAAATGTCAGGATCTGTCCGCCTCTGTCAGATACAGTCTGGTCAGCATTCCTGATAGTATCAAGTCCTACGGGAACCAGCATTACAGCTGTCATAAGAGCGGTAAAACCTGCCGCAAGACAGAATCTTACACAGATGCCGACGGCCTTTTTGAGCTGGACCTTCTCTGCAAAAAGTCTGATGCAGAGATAGAAGAAGCATGCAAGACCGGCCATATATGCGATGTAGTAATTCGAGATAAAAAGAACGAGAAGTGAAAGAACAAGTCCCAGATACTTCTGCTTCTTTATGAATCTTTCCGTGAAGAAAAGGATCAGGGGAAGGAGCATATAGCCGTCGAGCCACATGATCTGGAAAATGAATGCCTGTGAATAAAGCGAGAACGCATACATAACGCCCAGAAGGACAGGCCACAAGCTCTTCTTGTCTTCAGTGCGCGTTCCGAGGAACAGGCACATGAATCCGGATGCGAAGCTGAGCTTCAATGTAACGATCGCAAGTACTGCCGCATCGATCTGCGATGCATCGAAAAGCAGATAGATAAGATTAAACGGGCTTGCAAGATAGTAGCCGAATGTGCCGATAAAATTCTTGCCGAGACCGAGCTTAAAAGAATAGCTGATGTATGAGAGCAAATGTCCCTGGGGTACTGTGCCGAGCTCAGTGATCTTGCTCCTCATGAGAGCCAGGAAGGGCGCATACTGTGCCTTCAGGTCACTCTGGAGGAATGAATACTCACCGAGCGGATGCTTATTGCAGAGCAGGATCGTAATCACATAAAGTGCCAGCGCAGACAGGAACGCATATAAGGGACGGAGATCCGGCTTACCGCGGCTTTTAGAAGAGATTTTAAGTGATGGTTCAGTGGTCTTGGTTTTTGAGGACTTGCCATCAAGACTCGATAGCTCTTTCATTAGTGTTCCGCCCTTTCTTCGGCTAAAATTATTGTAACTGACAATACTTTTTGATTATAATACAAACAGAATATTTAATCTATTTGCGGCTGCGTCTCACTTCGTTCGCGCAATTACCGCAAATAGATTAAATATACTGACAAGCAGACGTGGAACCTGAAGCGTTTGCATGATCAAAGGAGAATTGCGGTGCTGATCAGTCTTATCGTTCCCTGTTATAACGAAGAAGCTTCCCTTCCGTTCCTTTATGAAGCACTGTGCGAAGTCAGGAAAACTGACGACGCAGACAGGAATTACGAATTCATTTTCGTAAACGACGGAAGCCGCGATAAGACAGCAGAGGTCATCAAAGAACTCGCCGCAAACGACAAGGGCGTTAAGTACATTTTCTTCTCAAGAAACTTCGGCAAGGAAGCCGCTATGTATGCCGGCATGGAGAAGGCAAAGGGCGATTACATCGCCATCATGGATGCCGACATGCAGGATCCCCCGTCACTCATTCCCGAGATGATCAAAGACCTGGATTCAGGCGAATACGATATAGTCGCAGCAAGACGTGTTACACGTAAGGGCGAGCCCAAGATCAGGAGCTGGTTTGCACGCCGCTTCTACAGGCTCATCAACCGCATGTGCGACGTTGAGATCGCAGACGGTGCAAGAGATTTCCGCCTCATGAAGCGCGAAGTCGTTGATTCGATATTAAGCGTTACCGAGCGCCAGAGATTCTCAAAAGGTATCTTTGCCTGGGTAGGCTTCAGAACCAAGTGGGTAGAGCATGAGAACGTCGAGCGTGTTGCCGGCGAGACCAAGTGGAGCTTCTGGAAGCTCTTCAGATATGCAGTAGACGGCATTGTGGCATTTACCACCGCCCCTTTGCGTATCGCCACATACATGGGCTTCTTCTTTGCGTTCGCGGGCTTTGCTTATATGCTCTACTACTTCATAAGAGCTATAATCGGACGGTTCTGGATGGATGCGAACATCATGGGTTACCCTTCACTCCTCTGCTTCATCCTCTTTATCGGCGGACTTATCCTGATGGCATTGGGACTTATCGGTGAATACATCGGACGTATCTACATAGAGGCCAAGGCAAGGCCGATCTACATTACTTCCGAGGAATCAAAAGACTAAAACAAAAGGCGGTATCTACCGCCTTTTTTATTTTGCAAAATATCTGTAGAAGAAGCTTCCCTCATAGCCTTCCGCGAAGAACTGCTCCTCTATTACTTCCGCGTATTCGGCCTGCCTGATGTTTCCCAGTGAACCGATGTTTTCCTCATTGCCTTTATCGCCCTGGATCATTGAACCGAAGATAACGAAGAGATTTAAAAGCGTCGGGAACGTCATGAGGATAACCGTGAGCATTATTGCCGCGGACTTAAGCCAGCCCTTCCTGGTCGTCGGTGTATTCTTCTGATCCATTACTTCAGGAACGACGCCGCACATGAGAATGCAGAAGAAGAACAGCGCCGGCATAGAGCCTCTCATCGTGAAGTCATTCATTTCGGAGACTCTGTAGAAAGGCAGGATGAGAAGTGTCGCAAGGGCAGCCAGGAATACAGGGTTATTCTTTTCGCGCTTATAAAGGATCAGGGCAAAAGGAATAACTTCGATCAGAATGAAGACGAGATATGCGAGGATGAACCAGCCGGGATTGGAGAAATATTCCCACGCAAAACCCTTAAAGCTGACCGCGCCGGAATTGGTCATGTAATAGCTTCCGAATATCGTAAGGATGAGAACTGCCGAAGCGATATTTGCAGGGCTGAATGCGTTGGAGAGTGTTTTGGTAAGCTTTTCTGCCCTTAAGTTCTTTCCAAAAAGGAAGGCAAGAACCATCGGAATGATTCCAAACACCGCCCACGGCGAATAGCAGAAAAGGATGCCGGCGGTAAGTCCCATCGACCTCGTGTTGCAGGACAGAAGAAGGACCGCGACCACAAGGAAACACGGGATCATCTGGTTGAATACGCTCGCGAGCTCCCTGAAATTGCTTACATAGGACATCGACGTAACGAAGCCTTCGAACCAGCGCCAGTCGCTGTAATGGGTCAGTTCATATACAAGGTTCGGGATGATGTCGAGGCCGGAGAAGAATACAAAGATGAAAGGTACCCACGCGGTAACTTTCTTTATCACGGCGCCCGCAGACAAAAGGCAAAGGAAGATGCCTATAGAATTCCATATGAACAGGACAAAGTTGCCCACATCAAATCCGAATGCTTTTCCGGCAAGTGCCGCAGGCATCCAGTAGATGAAATAGTAGGAGAACGCCCTCTGCCCTGAAGCCATTCCGAAGATCTCTATAACTTCAGGATTTGTCTGGGTGTTGTAGTTATAGATGACCGGCCAGTCGTAATTGATAAGGTCCCTTAAGATCGCACGTCTGAATTCGTGATCCTGAAGAGTGTAGATATATTCCCCGACGCCGGACACGAATGATACAGCCAGCGAAGTGACTGCGAATCCGATGAGATACGCCAACGGGATCTTAAGATCTTTGTCTGATCCGGAAAGCTTGTTTCCGTCAGGGCCGTTCATGCAGTCAGAGACGCAGAATAGAACGATCCCTGCAAAGATCAGCGTTAAAGGGATGCTGACAACAAGTCTTAGATATCCCAGAAAAAACATAAACAGCGGGATCGTAAGGAAAAGGACGATCGAAGCATAAAGCCAGGGGTAAGGTATCGTGATACTCTTTGCTTCTTTGGAAGACCTGTCTTTTGATACGGTCTTCTTAGTCTTTGAAGTATCCCCTAACTGCTTAACTTCTTTCATTATCCTTTCCTTTAACCCTCCGCCGTCTACGTTTTAAGTTAAAGTCTTATTTTAGAGCTGGACAGTCATGAACTCGATCTGCTGGGGTTCTAACGGCTTGTCCAAATAGTCAGTTCTGACAGAAGCGATCTTATCGACTACTTCGATGCCTTCGATGAGCTTTCCGAAAGCTGCGTACTGACCATCTAATGACGGGTAGTCCTCGTGCATGATGAAGAACTGTGAGCCTGCAGAATCAGGATCCATAGCACGTGCCATGGAAAGAACGCCTCTTGTGTGCTTCAAGTCGTTCCTGAATCCGTTGGCAGAAAACTCGCCCTTGATGCAGTAGCCCGGGCCGCCTGTTCCGACTCCGTTAGGGTCGCCGCCCTGGATCATGAATCCCGGGATGACTCTGTGGAAAATGAGGCCGTTGTAAAAGCCCTTGGATGCGAGGTCGATAAAGTTCTGGACGGTGATGGGCGCGATCTCCGGATAGAGCTCCGCCTTCATTACGCCGCCGTCTTTCATCTGGATTGTGACAATAGGATTAGCCATGTTTTTTACTCCTTATCTTCTTCTGTAAGATCTCAAGATGTCGTCCTTGATCTTCCAAAGCTTAGGTGACAGGTCGACATAGTAGTTGTGAGGATTCTCGAATCTCTTAACGGAATCCCAGAGTGAATCGAGCTCTGTCGTGCAGTAAGCTCTGATCTCGCCGATAGTAGGCTTGTTGTAAACGAGCTTACCTTCCTTGAATATCTGGACCATGATCTCTCTGGTTCTGTAGTTTTCAAGCACCTTGGACTTCCATGTGTTGTCAGGATCGAAGATCTCATAAGGTTCGCCGTTAGGGATTTCTTCGTCAGCGATCATAACAACGTCAGCCAAAGCCTTGCCCGTAGCATTATCGTAAAATCTTACGATCTTCTTGCTGCAGGGATTTGTGACCTTGCCGATGGAATCGGAGATCTTCATCTTAGGAATGATAGTGCCGTCATCAGCTTCAACTGCAGCGATCTTGTATACGCCGCCGAAAACAGGCTCTGCCTTGGATGTGATGAGTCTCTCACCTACACCGAACGAATCGATGCAAGCACCCTGGCTTATAAGATCTCTGATGAGATATTCGTCAAGAGCGTTGGAAACAGTGATCTTACAGTCTGTAAGTCCTGCCTCGTCGAGCATCTTACGTGCACTCTGAGTCATGTATGTGAGGTCTCCGGAGTCGATACGGATGCCCTTGAGTCTCTTGCCCATGGGCTCCAAGACTTCCTTGGCACACTTGATCGCATTCGGAATACCTGAACGGAGAACGTCGTATGTATCTACGAGCAGGAGTGCTCCGTCAGGATATGCGAGTGAATATGCCTTGAATGCTTCGAACTCGTTGTCGAAAAGCATTACCCAGGAGTGAGCCATTGTTCCGGAAAGCGGAATGTTGAACTGCTGTCCGCAGATCGTGCAGGATGTGCCTGCTGCGCCTGCGATATAAGCTGCTCTTGCGCCAAGAACGGAAGCGTCGAAGCCCTGCGCACGGCGTGCACCGAACTCCATGACGGGTCTGCCTTCAGCTGCTCTTACGATCCTGGCTGTCTTTGTGGCAATAAGTGTCTGGTGGTTGATCGTGCAGAGGAGTGCGGTCTCAAGGAGCTGGGCCTGGATGATAGGACCTCTTACCTTAACAAGGGGCTCTTTGGGGAATACAACAGTTCCTTCCGGGATAGCCCAGACGTCACATGTGAATTCAAAACCTCTGAGATAGCTGATGAACTCTTCGTTGAAGTGATAGTTTTCCTTCAGGAAAGTGAGATCATCTTCTGAGAACTTGAGGCTCGAGAGGTAATCTATTACCTGCTCCAAACCTGCCATGACAGCGTATCCGCCGTTCTCGGGGATATTTCTGAAGAACATATCGAAATAAACGATCTTGTCCCTGTTGCCGCTGTTCAGATAACCGTTAGCCATAGTGAGCTCATAGAAGTCTGTGAGCATACTCATGTTGGTTCTGTCATTCCACATACCGTAATCCATACGATTTTACCTCCGAAGACTTTTAAGTCTTAAATTATGATTTTGCAATCTCTTTGATTGTAGTTGTAAGACCTGCAATGCCCTGAAGATCTGAAGGGATGATGATCTTTGTAGATGCGCCCTGGCCTACCTTTTCGAGAGCTTCAAGGCCCTTGATTGCGATAAGTCCGTCATCAGCGCCGACATCCTTGACCATCTGAAGACCCTTAGCTGTAGCTTCCTGAACTGCGAGGATAGCCTGAGCCTGACCTTCTGCTTCTCTGATTGCAGCCTGCTTCTTAGCTTCAGCTCTTAAGATAGCTGCTTCCTTCTCACCCTCTGCGACTCTGATTGCAGATTCCTTTTCACCTTCTGCGATGAGGATCTTTTCTCTCTTCTCACGCTCAGCCTTCATCTGCTTCTCCATCGCTGCCTGGATCTCCTTAGGCGGGATGATGTTCTTAAGCTCAACACGGTTGACCTTGATTCCCCAAGGGTCTGTAGCTTCATCAAGGATCTCTCTCATTCTTGTGTTGATGATGTCTCTTGATGTAAGTGTCTGGTCGAGTTCCAAGTCACCGATGATGTTACGGAGAGTTGTTGCCGAGAGGTTCTCGATAGCAACGATAGGACGCTCGATGCCGTATGTGTAAAGCTTAGGATCTACGATCTGATAGAAAAGAACCGTGTCGATCTGCATTGTAACGTTATCCTTTGTGATAACGGCCTGAGGTGCAAAGTCAGCAACCTTCTCCTTCAATGAGATCTTCTTTGCAACACGGTCAATGAAAGGGACTTTCATGTGGAAGCCAGTCTCCCATGTTGTTCTGTATGTGCCCAGACGCTCGATGATGAACGTTGTTGCCTGCGGAACGATCTTGATGTTAGGTATGATGAGTACCAGGATAACGATGATTCCGATAGCTACTCCTACGAGTGTTCCTGCTGATGCTGCGATAATAGGTAACATTTTAATTTCCTCCCCTTTTATTGTGCGGGCCCGATAACGAGCTTAACGCCTTCAATTGCCAATACTGTGATCTTTGTGCCTTCCGCGTAGTCCTGGTCGCCCTTTGCGCTCCAGATCTGGCCGTCTACTTTGACCTGGCCCTTTCCGTTTATGGCGTTGAGCGGCACGATTACAACGCCTTCCCTTCCGATCAGGCGGTCAGCGTTAGTCTTCTGAACATTCTTCTTGCGAAGTGATTCGAGCTTAGGCTTGACCCAGATCATGCAGAGAACAAAACAAACTATGGACACGAGCGCCATAACTATGATCTGCGCTTCGACCGATGCGCCGCAAATGTCCATGATCATTGCAACAATGGCGCCAACAGCGAACCAGAGCGTTGCAAGACCGGTGGTCACAATCTCAATAACGAGCATGATGACCGCAAAAATGAGCCATATTATCCACCAATTGATCATTTCTATAATCCTCCCTATTTAAATTAATGCGGGTATTCCGGCCCGCATTTCAATAATTATATCACCTTAGAAATCTTTTATTAATATAAATCGGTGCGATTGTTGCGGGTATGGCTTTGTCCTTTGTATATCGCGTCGCCGGCCTGTGACGATTTGTGCAGGAAAAGCCTCATCACCGGCCTGTGACTCCGGGCGTGACTATTTCCGCCAAAAAAGTCTCAAATTCAGTCACAATGAAAAAAGGAAAGTCAGATAAACACTTCTTCCAGCGTGAGTCCCTTTGCGGGCAGAGTCTTTCCTGCCTGTGACCTGTCGCCGCCTTCGATAATGGAAGCAACTTCAGAAGGCTCAATCTTGCCCTGGCCGACGTACAGCAAAGTGCCTGCGATTATACGGACCATGTTATAGAGGAATGCTTCACCCGACACTTCGATCTCGATCTGACAGGGATCGTCACCTGCGGCCTCTACCTTAACCCCAAAGAGCCTTCTTACAGTAGTTTTCTGAGATCCGCCCGTTGCGCAGAATGCTGCGAAATCATGCTCGCCGGCGAAAAACTCCGCCGCGGCCTTCATTTTCGCGATATCAGGCAGAACGGGGCAATAGTACGACGTCCTGTCGAGAAGAGGGCTTCTGGTCGGTGAGGAATAGATCCTGTAGATATATCTCTTGCCCTTGATGTCGAACCTTGCCGAGAAATCTTCCGATACGTAAAACGACTTCTTAACCGCAACGTCGTCAGGCAGGAGCGCATTCATAGCGAGAGGGAATTTATCCTCAGGAATAACAAACGGGACGTCCGCGTGACTTAAGTGGCATTTTGCATGCACACCTGCGTCTGTGCGGGAGCACCCCGTAAGTCTGATCTTGGTTTTATATAATTCTTCCAATGCCATTTCGAGGACATCCTGAACAGCCCTGGCATTCTCCTGTGATTGGAACCCGGCGAAATCAGTGCCGTCAAACTCAGTGATGAAGGCTATCCTCGGCATGGCTTTAATATTACTTGCCGTTCTTGCCGTCGTCTACGCAGGACTTGCCCATCATGGCAGCGCCTACGATACCTGCATCGTTGCCCATCTGAGCGAGCTCGATGCGTGTCTTGGCGACTCCGGGTCCGAAATAAGGACGTGACATTGTCTTCTCACGCATAGGGATAAGGAGCGGATCGCCTTCATTGCATACGCCGCCGCCTACAACGAGGATCTCAGGCATGAATGCATTGATGGCATTAGCAAGACCGTCTGCAAGATAATCCGTGTAGCTGTCTACGACTTCAGCTGCAACCTTGTCGCCCTGCTTCATAGCGACGAAAGCGATCTGGGCATTCCACTCGCCGAAGTCTTCCTTGACCTTGTTGAGGAGAGAATCGGGATTTGCCTCAGCAGCTTCCCTTGTCATTCTCGCGAGAGCCGTAGCGGAAGCATACTGCTCGAAGCAGCCCTTTCTGCCGCATCCGCACTGGACGCCGCCGGAAACGAGGACTGTATGGCCGAACTCGGAACCAGCCTGGTTGAAGCCGGAGAAGATCCTTCCGTTAATGATAACGCCAGCGCCTACACCTGTTCCCAATGTAATGGTAACAGAGTCCTTTGCGCCCTTGGCTGCGCCTGCAACTGCCTCAGCCATAGCTGCGCAGTTAGCGTCATTATCAATATAAACAGGGAGATCTACGACTTCCCTGATAAGCTTTCTCATGGGAGCTTTGTTGAAAGGAAGGTTGCTTGAGTATACGAGAAGACCTTCTTCGTTGTCAGGTGTTCCGGGTGAACCGATACCGATGCACTCGATATCCTTTACTTCAAGACCTGCATCCTTGATGGCATCAGCAGCGAGCTTACCCATGTCGTGGATGATCTCTTCCATTGATCTCTCAGCACGTGTCTTGATGGACAGCTTGTTAAGTAGCTTGCCCTCACCGTCAACTATACCGGCTTTGATATTCGTACCGCCTAAGTCGATTCCGCAATAATAACCCATTGATTATTCCAACCTTTCGCTATTTCGTTAGCAACTTGCATTCTAACACAGCAAGAAACTTATCTCAAAGTCAAATCAATAACGACAACAAGTACTGCTAAAAGCGTAAATAATATTCCGCAAAGCACATCTTTTGCCGTGAGCTTCAAGGGATTAAGCTTCGTTCTTCCCTTGCCGCCTCTATAGCACCTCGCATCCATTGCCACCGCGAGTTCGTCGGCTCTTCTGAAGCTCGAAACGAACAGCGGGATCAGGACCGTGATATATCCTTTTATCTTGTTTATGAATGAACCTGTATCGTAATCCGCACCTCTGGACTGCTGCGCCTTCATGATCTTACGGGTCTCAGATGCCAGTGTCGGGATGAATCTTAATGCGATGGACATCATCATGGCCATCTCGTGGACCGGAACCTTAATGACCTGCAAAGGTGAGAAGAGCTTTTCCAAAGCATCGCTCATCTTAAGAGGCGTCGTCGTCAGTGTAAGCAGAACGCTCGTTGAAACGATAAGGAAAATAAGCCTTATCGCCATTATCGCGGCGCGGCTTATTCCGTATCCTGTTATCGTGATTATCTTCCATGAGAACAGGACATCACCCTGTCTGATCGTAAACACGTTGATGGCAAAGATGAACAGTGCCAGAGGAATGATCGGCTTTACCGTTGACCAGAGAATGCCGGGAGTGATCTTTGCCATTATGAGCTGCAGGATGATGACTCCTGCAAGCACTGCGATCGTAACAGGCTCCTTGATGATGAAGATCGCCACAAGGTAGACCGCATAAAGGATCGTCTTAACTCGGGGGTCCGTATCGTGCAGGAATGAATGTGCGGGATAGTATCTGCCAAGGCTTACGTTATCAAGCATTTCCGCCACCTGCCTTGCAGACTGCCGCAACTATTGCCTTCGCTTCCTTCTCGGGATTGAAGTAGTTGCCGGCAAACTCAATATCCGGATATATCTCTTCGAGCTCAGTCCTTAAGACCGCTGAGAATCTTGTGATCCTCGGAAGCTGGACTTTCAGTTCATCTGCTCTCTTCTTTACAAACAGTTCCGCGGGCGTGCCGACAGCCTTGATCTTTCCGTTATCAATAAGGCAGATCCTGTCGCAGTTAACGGCAGCCTCGTCCATGTTGTGTGATACGAGGATAATCGTGGTTCCGCTGTCACGGAGGCTCTTGATGATCGCGAACATCTCCTGTCTGCCCTTGGGGTCAAGGCCGGATGCGGGCTCATCGAGAACGAGGATGCCGGGTCTCATTACAAGAACGCCTGCCATTGCAGCTCTTCTCTTCTGTCCGCCGGAAAGCTCGAAAGGAGATGCATTAAGCTCTCTTTCCGTAAGTCCGACCTTCTCAGCAGCCTCCATGATCATGGTCTTCTGCTCTTCTGCTCCGACATTCATCTTCTTAAGGCCGTACGCTATGTCTTTGTATACGGTCTCTTCGAAAAGCTGGTATTCAGGATATTGGAAAACAAGACCGACATTCTGTCTGATCTTCATAGTGTCTTTTTTATTGCTGCAGGATAAGTCGCCGTCCTTTGTGTGGATGATGACGTCGCCCTCAACAGGTCTTATGATCGCATTCATGTGTGAGATCAAAGTCGTTTTGCCGCAGCCGCTCTCGCCTACGATGCCAAGCACTTCGCCTCTTCTGATGTCGAGATTGATATCGTCTATGGCCTTAGTATCGCTTCCGCCGTATGTATATGAGAGACCTTTTACCGACATGATGATGTCAGTCTCGTCAGGCTTTTTCCTGTCGACGATAACATTGCCTGGCTCTTTAAGTCCGGGCTTTGTGAGCATCTTTACAAGGCTTGCTACCAGAGTCTCATTGCTCTTTAAGTCTTCCTTGGTAAGCGTGCTTCCTGTAAGCTTTGCGATCTCAAAAGCGAAATTGAACTTAACGGGTCTCTTAAGACCATATTTCCAGAGGTCCTCAGATAAGAAGATCTCTTCAGGAGTTCCCTCCAAAGCGACCTTGCCCTTGTTAACGATAATGAGCTTGTCGCATCTTAAAGCTTCGGTCATGTCATGCGTGATCGTAATGAGGGTCAGGCCCTTTTCGACTCTCATCTTCTCAACGAGCGTAAGGAAATCGTCCCTGCTCGTCGGATCCAGCATAGCCGTTGCTTCATCAAGTATCAGGATATCAGGCTTCATGGCAAGAGCGCCCGCGATCGCGAGCTTCTGCTTCTGGCCGCCTGACAGAGCCATGGTCTCCTTATGCCTGAACTCATAAAGTCCGACATCTTTGAGCGCCTGGTCGACGCGCTGTCTTAATTCAGGATTGGGGATACCGAGATTTTCCGGACCGAAGGCCACGTCTTCTTCGATCATGGTACCTACGATCTGGTTGTCGGGATTCTGGAAAACGCAGCAGCAGTGCTCTCTTATCTCCCAGAACAGATCATCATTGGATGAGTCTTTGCCGAAAATAACGACTTTGCCGCTGTCAGGAACTTCCAGGATATCGATGATCTTCGCAAGTGTGGATTTGCCTGAACCGTTGCTGCCTAAGATAGCTGTGTATGAACCCTTTTCGATAGAGACGGAGATACCGTCAAGTGCAAGCCTTGGCGCTTTTCCCGAAGTCTCATCCGATACGTCGTATGAGAAGCTTACGTCCTTTACTTCTATCCTGTTCTGGTCTTCCGGCAACTTAAATCTCCACAAAGATTAGTTTTGTAGCAACATTTTAATGACAACGGGGAAAGATGTAAACCTTTCCCCGTGACTGTTTGACAATTATTTTTACTGTTTTTGTTTGTGTATTATTACACGAACTCAAGAATAGCCATCTCGGCACCGTCACCACGTCTTGCGCCCAAACGGATGATTCTTGTGTAACCACCGTTTCTGCCTGCATATCTGGGTGCGATATCATCAAAGATCTTGTTTACAGGATTGATGATGTTGCCCTCTGCATCGTGGCTCTTGTTAACCCACTTGATCATGGCTTTTCTAGCTGCGAGACGTGAAGCGTTATCAACCTGAACTGTCTTTGTCTTAACTTCACGGTCAACTACTTCGTACTTCTTGCCTGCCTTAGAAGTCTTTGTCTTTAAGACCTTCTTGCCCTTACCGTCGAGCTTAGCAGCGGAAACTGTGATTTCCTTTGTTGTGTAGTTGTCCTGCTCCTTGATTGCGGAAGATACGAGCTTCTCTACGATAGCGCTGATATCCTTGGCACGGGCAACTGTTGTCTCAAGCTTACCGTTTATAATCAATGTTGTGACCTGATTCTTCAGAATTGCAGCACGCTGATCTGAAGCACGGCCGAATTTTCTGTTAGGCATTTATATATCCTCCAATTACCTTAATCTTCTGCTTCTCTCAAGTGCAGACCCATGTCTTCAAGCTTCTCGATGATCTCCTCGAGGGACTTCTTACCAAGGTTTCTTACCTTGATCATCTCGTCCATAGAACGTGCAACAAGATCACCAACTGTGTTGATCTGTGCTCTCTTGAGACAATTGTAAGTACGTACTGAGAAATCCATGTCCTCAATTACACCGGAAAGCTTTGAATCGTGCTCGCCGCTCTCTTCGATGTTCT
>JAEEGK010008506.1_pt1 | contig 24186 bp, 24 predicted proteins | sample 8958771 | NCBI WGS metagenome assembly JAEEGK01 (sample SAMN16246547, study PRJNA631951) | gut metagenome | biome: gut microbiome; feature: rumen; material: SC-attached | host: Bos | place: Iran: Karaj | collected 2018-10
AGTTATCCATAAACTTAATTGCAGGTTGTTTACCGCCTTTAATTGTTATAGACATTACTCCGCTTTGACCTTTAGGCAAATATTTTTGTGCTAAATCGTGATATTTGTTGCCTTTAAGTCCCGGATAGTTTACATGTTCTATTTTAGGATGTTTTTCCAAATATTTTGCTATGGTTATTGCATTTGAACAATATCTTTCCATTCTGACTGCAAGCGTTTCAAGACCGAGATTTAATAAAAATCCGGAATGTCCTGAAGGATATGCACCGAAATCTCTCATAAGTTGCATTCTCGCTTTTATTATATACGGAGCAAAAGGATACTTTTTCGTATAAACAGTTCCATGATAAGATTCATCCGGTTCTGTAAATTCGGGAAATTTTCCGCTTGTAAAATCGAATTTACCGGAATCTACAATTACTCCGCCACCTTGTACCGCATGCCCGTCCATATATTTTGTTGTTGAATGAATAACAATATCAGCACCGTAATCTATAGGTTTACAAAGTATAGGTGTAGCAAAAGTATTATCTACTATTAACGGAATTTTGTTTGCATGAGCAACTTTTGCAAATCTTTCTATATCGAATACTTGTAACGACGGATTAGTTAATGTTTCACCGAAAACCGCTTTAGTGTTGGGCTTTATTGCTTTTTGTATTTCTTCTTCACTTGCATCCACATCAACAAAAATACATTCTATTCCCAACTTTTTAAGCGTAAAAGCAAAAAGGTTTATCGTTCCGCCGTAAATTGCGGATGCACTTACAAAACTGTCTCCTGCATTGCAAAGGTTAAGTATTGAAAGCAACGAAGCCATTTGTCCCGAAGATGTGCACATTGCAGCAACACCATGTTCAAGGTCTGCGATTCTTTTTTCAACAACATCTACGGTGGGGTTGGTAAATCTTGAATATATGTGATTTTTTGTAGGATCATCGAACACTTCCGCAATTTCCTGCGTGGAATTGTAACGGAATGTTGTGCTTTGATATATAGGCATAACTCTCGGTCCGCCGTTTACGGGTGTGTACCCTGAATGTAAACATTTTGATTCATCTTTCATCTTTTGTACTCCTTATCATAAATATTGTATTGTTTAGTATTTCTGTGATTATATAAAATTGAAAATTTAAAATAAACCAAGAAAGCACAATAAAAAAGCGGCAGAGATTTTATTCTCTGCCGACTCTTATTTATAATTTTATGTTTTATTTCAAACTTTTATATGTTTCCGATATTTCCTTTAATAAACTTGGAATATCAAGCTTTTGAGGACACTTTGCTTTACATATTCCGCAATTTATACATTTATCTGCTCTGTTTTCTTCCTTAATGGCTTCATAAGCTATAATAAATCTGTCTTTCCTTTCGGTGGCTTTATATTGGTTATATATTAAGAAATTTTTAGGTATATCTATTCCTACAGGGCAACCGTCACAATATCGACAATAAGTACATGACACTGCACCTGAAGAATTGTAAACGGTAATTGCATTTGCAAGAACTTCCTGCTCTTTATCGGTTAAAGGTGTAAAGTTTGTAAACGTTTTAACATTATCTGTAACCTGTTCCGGTTCCGACATGCCGCTTAGAACGACAAAAACATTAGGCAAACTTGCTGCATATCTCAAAGACCACGATGACAGGGAATCATGAGGATTTTCCTTTTTTAATATTTCGGCAGATTTTTCGTTTAATGTTGAAAGTTGTCCGCCTTTTAACGGATTCATTACTACTACCGGAAGTCCTGCTTTTGTCGCAATTTCGTATTGTCTTTTTGCATCAACGGTTTTCCAATCTATAGGATTTATGGGAAGTTGAACAAAATCCCATTTGTATGTGTTTACAACTTCTTCCAAAAGTTCGGGTACATCATGAATTGAAAAACCTAAATATTTTATTTTACCTTCTTTTTTCTTCTCAAGTAATTGTTCGTAAACATTACATTGTTTTAATATTTCCCACTCTCTTTTGTTTATGTTATGTGTTAAATAAAAATCAAAATAGTCTGTTTGGCATTTTTTTAATTGTTCTTCAAATATAGGTATAACTTCGGATTTATCTTTTAATATTCTTAAAGGCATTTTATCTGCAAGATAATAACTGTTTCTCGGATGCTTACTTAATACCGTACCTGTTGCAAGTTCGGATTTTCCTCCGTGATAAAACCATGCCGTATCAAAATAGTTTATACCGTGTTCTATTGCATAATCAACCATTCCTTGAAGCTTTTCAATATCCGGTTCTCCGTCTTTCAAAGGAAGTCTCATCATTCCAAAACCTATCAGAGAAACATCAATATCTTTGTACTTTTTTGTAAAAACTTTATCAGCTAAACTTTTTGTTGCTGTCGTAACTTTTTTACATGCCGACAGAACCACAGCTCCTATCGTCGTAAACAGTGCGGATTTTAAAAATTGCCTTCTGTTCATAAAAAAATTCCCCCGAATTGTTATATTTTTTTATATTGTTTTCTTATTTTTCTTCTATTTTTTTTATTACTTCATCAATCGACAAATTTTGTTCCTGTGCGATTTTTGATATATCATCATACTCATATTTTGTTTTTGTTATTCCGTACCCCGAGGAAACTTTTTTCCTTACAGGTCCGAAAACGGTTTGTATTTGTTCCTCTTTTCTGTTAAGAGTATATCTTTCGCTTATATTTCTTCTTATACCGAGAGTAGTTGTATGTTTAAAAATTAAACTTACAATTTTATCTTCCGCTTCTTTTTTGCACATAACGGAAAGAACTATACCCGGACGAGACTTTTTCATACAAACATTAGTCGTATATACCTCTAAAGCTCCCGCTTCAAAAAGTATTTTCGTTGCAAATCCTACTTTTTCGGGAGTCATATCATCGATATTGCATGTAAGTTCAACAATACTGCTTGTTTGTTGTGCGCTTCCAATCATTGCTCTTACACAATTTGCATAAATAAAATCCTTTTTCCCCATTCCATACCCTGTTTTATCCACTTTTATAACAGGCATATCGGCAAATTCCGTTACAAAATATTTAAGTAAGGCTGCTCCTGTAGGAGTACACAACTCTTCTTTAACAGTTCCGCTGTAAATCGGTATATCTTTTAAAATAAAAGCCGTTGCAGGTGCGGGAACAGGTAATATTCCGTGTGCACAATGAACGTGACCTCCGCCTACATTTATAGGCGAAGATATAATTTTATCCGCTTTAAGTTTATCCGTTAAAACACATACTGCCGTAATATCTGCAATTGCATCCATCATTCCTACTTCATGGAAATGAACTTCCGTTACGGGAACACCGTGTGCCTTGCTTTCTGCTTCGGCTATTAATTTATAAACAGCAACGACATCATCTTTTATTTTATCGGAAACCTTTAAAGAATTTATAATATCCGTAATTTCTTTGAAACTTGCATGATGATGTGTGTGGTTATGTTTGTGTTCATGCTCATGATTGTGCTCGTGTACATGGTCATGGTGATGATGATGATGTTCATTTTCAACACAAGCACTTTCTTCTTTTATACCGTCAACGGATATATCAATACGGGTTCCTGAAATTCCGCATTTTTTAGTTTGTTCCACGGACAAACTTGTTTTAGGAATTCCGATAGTATTCATTTGGTTTACAAAATCTTTTTGTTCACTGTCACTTAATAATTCATATAAAGCAGCCGTAAGCATATCACCGGCAGCCCCCATAGAACAATCTAAATATAATATTTTCATTTTTTTGTCTCCATATGATTAATCATGTTAGCAATGTAACCTGCACCGAACCCGTTATCTATATTTACTACAGATACACCGGCAGAACACGAGTTTAGCATAGATAATAATGCAGATATACCTTTAAAAGATGCACCGTATCCCACACTTGTAGGAACAGCAATAACCGGGCAGTCCGAAAGACCGCCGATAACACTTGCAAGAGCACCTTCCATCCCCGCAATTGCTATAATAACGGATGCATTCATTATATCATCAATATGTGCCATAAGTCTGTGTATTCCGGCAACACCTACATCATATAATCGAACAACTTTATTTCCGAAAAATTCCGCGGTAATTGCAGCTTCTTCGGCTACGGGAATATCACTTGTTCCGCCCGTTGCAACAACGATTGTTCCTGCTCCGTCAGGTATTTCCGTTTTTCCTATAATTCCGATTTTTGCATCACGAAAATATTTTATGCGGTATTTTTTTGAAATAATTTTTTTCTTTTCTTCTTGAAGACGAGTAATCAAAATATTGTTTTGTTTGTTTGAAATCATTGTCTTTATAATACCGATTATCTGTTCGGCGGTTTTTCCGGCACCGTAAATAACTTCATTTGTCCCCTTACGAAATTTCCTGTGTAAATCAATTTTTGCAAAATCAATGTCTTCAAACGGTTTTTTTTTAATTTTTAATATTGCATCTTGCACGGAAAGTTTTTTATTTTGAACTTGTTCAAGTATTTGTTTTAATTCACTGTTCATTTCTTGCCTCCATATCAAGGCAAACAGCTTTATAATCTGCCGACAACTTTTTAAATATTTTTTCCCTGTTTGAAAGCATCAATGGAAATTGTTCTTTCCTTATTTGAATTTTTGCCGTATCGTTAACGGTTCTTACTCTGAAATCAACAAAACCCAAAGAAAAAAGGTATTTTTCCGCTTTTTCCGTTCGTTGTAAAAGATGTTTGTTTATCTTTTGCCCCGTAATAATACGAGTTGCAAGACATGTGTAAGATATTTTGTTCCATGTGGGCAACTTTTCTTTTTTCGATAATTTACGAACATCTGCTTTAGTAATGTTACATAATTTAAGAGGTGATAAAACGGACAATTCCTTAAGTGCTTTCATACCCGGTCTGTCACTTGCTTTGTCGGAAGCATTTGTTCCGTCTAAAACAAATTTAAATCCGTCTTTTGATGCTGCTTTATATATTGCCGAAAAAATTTGTTTTTTACAGAAATAGCATCTGTTTTTTGGATTTGCAACAACTTTTCTGTCCGATAATACACTCAATTTGATGACTTTTAATTCTATACCGTAGTCGGAAACAAATTTTAAAGCATTTTCAAACTCAAAGCCGGGTTGAAATTCTGATTTCACGTAGTAAGCTTTTACTTTTTTGGCATATTTTTTTGCAGCATATAAGAGATAAGAAGAATCAACTCCGCCTGAAAAAGCAACTGCTACTTCATTATATTTTGAAAAAAAACCTTTTAAATTCATAAATATATAGGTGATTCCAAAATTTTATTAAAATTTTTTAATTCTCAGACGGAACTTTTTTCTCTTCAATTTTTTTAAACAATTTTTCTTTAATAACACCTTTCGGATCGGTTATTAAAACATTTACTAACCAAATAAGAAGGCCTAAAGCTACTACTGATAACCCTAAATAAGTGTCGTTCAACATATCCAACGGAGCGGGATTAAAGAATTCAGCTTTTAATTCCGCATATTCGAAAATTGCATCTACAAACCACATAATAGATGCTCCCCAATATAACCAACACAGGAAACCGACCTTCATATTGCTTTTATGAGCTCCTGCATACCAAATCACGGTACATATAATTGCAGCAAAAACAGTAATTAAAAGTGTCATATTTATAAAGCCTCCCTGCTAAGTTTAACTTCACGAACAGCTCTTTTTTCTATAATATTTGAAACTATCAACATACAAACCCATACTGCCGTAACTAAAACCGCCATGGTAACACCGGCACTGCTCATTTCCGCAAGCATGTCAGCTGTTTCTCCGTTCTGAACAGCTGTAAGAAACGGGAAAAAAGGAACTACTTCTCCGTGCCAAATATGTTCAAATGCAAGGAGAGCAGAACCGCCCCACAAAAGATTACTTAACCATTTAAGTTTTGCGGAAAATTTAACTTTTTTTACTTCTTCGACAGTTCCGTCGGACAAAGAAACTTTTACTTTTTCTTCTTTTTCTGTTGATTTAACTACCTTTGTAACAATTGTTGTAACAATTGCTTCTGCAGCTGGAACTAAAAAGCATGCCATAGTAATACTCTCCTTTATGTATAAATTTTATTTTTTTATATTATAGTAATTCATTGAATTAAGTTCAACGAATATATCTCTGAAATTTTAATGTTTTTATAAAAACTATTTTAAATTTTTATATAATTCCGCAACATCTTTTAAAAGTGTCGGAATTTCCAATTTTTGCGGACATTTTGTTTTACATATTCCGCAATTTATACATTTATCTGCTCTGTTTTCAGGCTTAATTTTTTCATAAGCGGAAATAAAAATATCTTTTTTATTATCGGCTTTATATTTATTATATATACTGAATACTTCCGGAATATTTATCCCTACGGGGCAACCGTCACAATATTTACAATATGTACATGTAATTGCTCCCGAAGATTTATATACGGCAATTGCATTTGAAAGGACTTTTTCTTCTTTTTCCGTTAACGGTTTAAAGTTTATAAAAGTGTTTACATTATCCACCATATGTTCCATTTCCGTCATACCGCTTAACACACAAAAAACATTTTCCAAAGATGCAACATACCTTAAAGACCACGAAGACGGCGAAGCATCCGGATTTTCTTTTTTCAGTAAATCAACGGCTTTAGGACTAAGTGAAGATAACTGTCCGCCTTTTAACGGATTCATTACCACTACCGGAATACAGGCTTTTGCCGCAATTTCATATTGTTTTTTTGCATTAACACCGTACCAACCGCTGCTGTCGGTTTTTTCCCAATCTATTAAGTTGATGGGAAGTTGAACAAAATCCCATTTGTAAGTGTTTAAAACTTCTTCCAAAAGTTCCGGTGTATCGTGAATGGAAAATCCTAAATATTTTATTTTACCTTCTTTTTTCTTTTCTAAAAGTTGTTCATAAACATTACATTTTTTTAATGTTTCCCACTCACCTTTATTTATGTTATGTGCAAGATAAAAATCGAAATAATCCACCTGACACCTTCTTAACTGTTCATTAAAGAATTTTAAAACCTGGTCTTTTGTATCAAGAAGTCTTAAAGGAAGTTTGTCTGCAAGATAATAACTGTTTCTCGGATATTTCTTTAGTACTTTACCTGCGGTAAGTTCGGATTTGCCGTTATGATAAAACCATGCCGTATCAAAATAGTTTACACCATGTTCTATTGCGTAATCCACCATTTTTTGAGTTTGGGCAACATCAGGTTCACCAAGCTTTTGCGGCAGTCTCATAAGACCGAATCCTATGGCTGAAATATCAAGGTCTTTAAATTTTTTCGTATAAACTTTACCTATAACTTTTTTTGTTTCCGCAGTAACTTTTTTGCATGCGGATAATACAACTGCTCCGATTGTCGTAAATAGTGCAGATTTTAAGAATTGTCTTCTGTTCATAAAGGCCTCCGATCTGATGTTATCCGGTCATTTACTTCTTTAAATTATATAACTTAGAGCAACTCCAATGTCAACAAAAAAAATTAAAACTATTTACATTGTATGAAACAAACATACAATAGCTGTGATTGCCAAAATTATTCCCATTATATTGATAATATTTATTTTTTCTTTAAAAAATACCGTTCCTGTAATTGTACCGAGAGATATTACTCCCAAATTCATTGCCGCAAAAATCAGCGTGGGATTATTGTTGTATGCTTGATGAGCACGAAAATAGAAATAAATATTCCCGAAATTCAAACAACCTAAAATTATTCCGCCCAATATACTTCTTGCCGTCCATTGTGTTCCGCGGATTATTAAATATGTAAATAATAATATTGCCGCGAGAATAAAAACAGCACATAAATTGGTTGCTGTCATTGCTACATTTTTTGATAACTGTTTAAACAAGATATCAATTATTCCGTATCCTAACCATACTCCAAGCAATGTCCACACGGCACCTGTACCCGATATTTTACTTTTAGGTTTATAAACCAATGCCGATAACGAAATAATTGCCAAAATAACAGCTAAAATCTTCCCTGTAGACAAAACTTCGCCGAAAATTAAAAATGCTGCTATTATCGGCAAAAACAAAGATAATCTCTGTGCGGCATCCGATTTTGCTATTCCGGCACGATTAACACATTTGCCCATAATTATAAAAACACTCGGCAACAAAATACCTAACGGTAATAAAATCTGCCATTCGGACAATAAAACATTGAAATTATTGCCGAGATTCGGTCTAAATAAAACAAATGCACTAATTGCCGCTACGGGATAGTTAACCGCTACCGCTTGATTAATTGAAATTCCACTGTTTTTAGATATTTTTAACAATATAGATACAGCTACACTGCATACAATACTTAATACTAAATAAGTCATATTAATTTCCTTTCTGTTATGAATATATTTATTATATAAAATCAGAACAATTTTTGCTTTATAAAAATTCAATTTGATAAAATATATGTTAAACAAGTTAAAATATAAAGTATCAAAAATATAAAAATATTAGGAAACATAATTATGATTATAAAAGCGGTAAAATTTTGTGAAAACGGATTTATGACACAACCTTTCGCTTTCGGCGGTGAAGAAGGACCGGACAAATTTGATTCGTCAATAAAGTATCGTTCAAGTTTACAAAACTATATCATAGATACAGGCAGTGATGTTATTCTTGTAGATACCGGTTTACCTAAAGAAACTCCGGAAATGGTTCCCGACGAATTTAAGAAAACAAATACAATAAAACAATTAAAAGTTAAATTTAACAGAGAATCTTTTTTGAATGATGTTTTAACCTGCACAACATATAAAACGGATACTCCGAAATTATATGTTCATAAAATAGAAAAAGACGGCATTTCCGTTTGCGACATTTCCACATTATGGGAAGAAAAAACAGATACCTCTACCATCGTGGATTATCCGTTAAAGATTAAGGGATAATATTATATCAATTCGACTTTGCCGGTGGTGTGTGAAAAGTGGCATTTTGCAATGTACAATTTGTCGTTATCAACAGCTTCTTTAATTATTTTGGAATTTTCAAGCAGATACTTTTCCACCCATAAAGTATGTTTTCTTGCAAACTCGTTATTGCAATCAAATTTACCTTTACCGTCTATAACGGGATACACACATTTCAATATCGACTGAAAATGTTCCGGCATTTCCGGATACTGTTCGTTGGCATATTTCATAACACCGCAATCGTCGTGACCTAAAAGTATTAACAACGGAACATGAAGTTTTTTAACTGCATATTCTATACTTTCTTTAACATTGGGGCCTACTGCAATTCCTGCAACTCTGACAACAAAAAGTTCGCCTATACCGCAATCAAAAATTATTTCGGGTACTACTCTGGAATCGGAACAACTTAAAACACAAGCATAAGGTTCCTGATAAAGTGCAAGACTTTGCAATGTCTTTAAACACATGTTTTTCGCGGTAGGTTTTCCTTCTATAAAATTCTTGTTGCCTTCCAATAATTTGTTTAATTCTTTTTGTGCAGTTTGTGATATCATAAAATTTACCTTTTACTTTAATAATTCTTTAATACAATCTTCTACAACTTTCATATCTGCCGTCGGCTCAAATCTTGCAACGACATTACCGTTTTTATCTACAACAAATTTTGTAAAATTCCACTTTATATCACTGTTTTTTTCAAAGTCGGGATCTATTTTTGCAAGATGCTGATTCATAAATCCTGCCATTTTCCCTTCGCCGAAACCTTTAAATCCTTGTTGTTCTTTAAGATATTTATATATCGGCAACTGATTATCTCCGTTAACATCGGATTTTTTCATTTGCGGAAAAGTTGTGTTGTAATGTAATGTGCAGAACTCATGAATTTCGTCATCTGTTCCCGGAGCTTGAGCTCCGAACTGGTTACAGGGAATATCAAGAATTTCAAGTCCTTTTGAATGATAATCTTTATACATTTGTTCTATCGGTGCATATTGAGGTGTAAAACCGCAACCTGTCGCCGTATTTACTATCAAAACAACTTTGCCTTTAAAATCTGCCATCTTAATTTCTTCACCTTTTGCACTTATAACGGAAAAATCATAAAAGTTTGCCATTTGCGGTTCTCCTTTTTCTTTAATAATTGTATTATTTACGGAATATATTCTTAATGTTATCAAACATAAAACAATTAATGCAAATAAAATTTTCTTCATGTTTTTAATTTTTGTTTTACTTTATCTTTTCAAATCTCTTCCGGTTTGCCGATGGTTAACACCAACAAATTTTTATTTGAATCTTTTGCGGCTTGTTGTTCCGCTTTTAAAGGGTCATCCCAACTGTGTTTTGATAATGTATATTTTGAATGATGAACGGTAACATATCGTTTAGCATTAAGTTCCTGCATTTCTTTTGTAAGTTCTTCGGGCATTGTGTGTATTTGGTTCCAATCCCGGTTATATTGTCCGTTTTCAAGTATTGCCAAATCCATATTGGGAAAATGTTCCCCTATATATTTAAAGTGCGGTCCGTAACCGGAATCACCGCCGATATAAACTTTTTTACCGTCGGCAAATTCCACAACAAAAGATGCCCACAAAGTTTTGTTTCTGAAAATACTTCTTCCCGAAAAATGGCGGGCGGGCAAACAATAAAATTTTGTGCCGCCGATTTCAGCTTCTTTATACCAATCAAGTTCGGTAATGTTGTTTAAAGAAACATTCCAATATTCAAAATGTTCACCCACGCCTAAAGGAACAACTATATTTTTTATTTTTGATTTTAATTCTTTAACGGTAAAATAATCCAAATGATCCCAATGGTCATGACTTATTACAAGAAAATCCACTTCGGGAATATCTTGCGGTTTGTAAATGTCCGTTCCGGGATAGGGTTTATTTATAAATTTTACCGGTGAACCTTGTATAAGAACAGGATCAACCAAAATTTTTATACCGTTAACCTGCAACAAATACGAAGAATGGCCGAACCATATAATAAGGTCTTTATCTTTCGGTAAAGACTTTAAATCTGTTTTAACCGACGGTACAGGTTGTGCCGGTGCCAAATCTTTTCTTTTTTCGGTTAAAAATTCCCACATAGTTTGAAAACCGCTTTTGTTGCCGGTCATAACTGTTGTGGGAACTTCATTTTGAAATTGTCCGTCTTTATAGTTTGGTGATTGTTTTATAAGTTCCAACCTGTTACCGCTCGGCAACTTTCCGAAACTTTCCATAAATTTACCGTCTGCAGTTTTATCGATAAATATATAACCGCCCGTTGCCGCACCTGCCGCAACAACTGTTCCCGCTATTAATGATTTTTTTATAAAATCTCTTCTGTTCATATTGTAAAATTATATAAATTAAAGCAACTATACTTTCTTGCTCTAAAAAAATTTATCCATCCTTTTGAATTTTTTTGATGCTGTTATAATACTGCATTCTGAAATTAACAATACCGCTAACAAATTTGCTTTCAATTTTTTAAATATGCCACTTCCTTATTTTATTTCTATTTATTTTATAGCTTTTGCAGGATTTCCAACAACTATTGAATTCGTGGGAACATTTTTTGTAACAACACTTCCGGCTCCGATTGTAACATTATCCCCTATTTTAATGTTAGGAAGAATAGTTACATTTCCGCCTATCCAAACATTGTTTCCTACACTTACGGGAGCAGCAATATCTATAACTTTGTTATTAACAAATCTTTCTCCGGGGTTTGTTGAATGATATGCGGTATATATGTGAACTCCGGGGCCAAACATTACATTGTTACCTATTTTTATTTCGGAACAATCAAGTAATACACAACCGGTATTAAAATAAACATTATCTCCTACGGAAATATTTATTCCGTAATCACAATAGAAAAATGGTTCAATATAAATATTTTCACCTACGGAGCAGAAAAGTTTTCTTATTATTTGTTCTCTCAAATTTTGTTGTTTATAGCTCGTTTTATTATATTTTTCTATTTTATCTTTACATTTAAAAAAAAGTTTTCTAAGTTCTTTATCACTTGCATCATAAGGCAGACCTTTTAACATTTTTTCTTTTTCCGTTAATTTCTTTTTATTCAAATGCATAATATTCTTTAACATCCTTTTAACATTTTTAAACAAACATATTTTATCAATTAAAGTAACTCTAATGTCAAGATTATAAATCCTTAATCCAATCTTTTTTTAAACATCCATGCTGCAAAAGATAATGTAATACAGGCAATAATTATTAATGGTATCAAATTCATTATAATATCTTCCAAAATCATGCCTTTTAAAAATATACATCTTGTTATTTTTATGAAAAATCTTAACGGATTGGCATAAGTTAAAATTTGTAAAAATTGAGGCATATCTTCTACCGGTGACACAAAACCGGAAAGCAAAACTGCCGGCATTTGAAATGTAATTATTCCCAAAATTGCCTGTTGCTGTGTTTTGGCAATTGACGATATTGAAAGACCTACACCTACAATTGAAAGTAAAGAAACCGCTATTGCTCCAAAAAGATAAAACGGATTTCCGGCAAACGGTATTTTAAATACTATTACAGCCAAAAAAGACATTACTGAAGTAACGGTTAACGCCAAAACAAACGGCGGTATAGTTTTTCCCAACAAAATTTCAAAAGAGCTTAAAGGAGTTATTATAAGTTGATCAAAAGTGCCTAATTCTCTTTCCCTTGCAACGGATAATGCCGTAAGCAAAAGAGTAACCACAAGAGCAAGAAGAGCAACTATAACAGTTAAAACATACCATCTGTATTCAAGATTAACATTAAACCAATTCCTAACCGATATATTCACCGGAGAAACGGATTTTGTAAGTTCCGTATTATATCCGTTAATTATTTGTGTTGCATAAGAACCGGCAATTGAAGCGGAATTTGTTTGTCTGCCGTCGGTAACAATTTCTACGGATACCGGTTTGTTTGCCTTAATGTTTTTTGAAAAATCGTTGTTTATATAAACACCTATTAAAACTTTTTGAGTATCAATTTTTTCTTTCAGTTCTTCAAAACCGTTAACATAATATATTTTTCTAAAGTATGGTGAATTATCAAACTTTTCAATTAAACTTTTACTTTCAAAACTGTTACTGTTATCCAAAACCGCCATATCAATATTGCGGACTTCCATTGTTATTGCCGCCGAAAAAACAAAAAACATCATAAAAGGCATAACCATAATAATGGCTCTTGTTCTTTTATCTTCCCAGATGGTAATAAATTCTTTTTTTATTAAAGATATTAAACGAATCAACATTTAATTCTCCAACCGCAGCGATGTTTTTTTGTAAACAACAATAAACAATATAAGCCCTAAAATACTTAAATAAACCGAATTTATTAAAACAATGTTCCAAATAGTTCCCGCCATAAATTCACTTTCAATAAAAGTAATAAAGTATCGCGGCGGTAAAATCATAGTTAAATATTGAAATATTTTAGGCATGGAACTTATAGGAAACATCAAACCCGATAACAGCAAAGCCGGTAAAAATCCCGCTGCAACGGAAATCATACTTGCAAGAAACAAACTCTTTGTAATTGTTGAAATTAAAAGTCCTATACCCAAACATGTAAACAAAAACAGTCCGCTGACAAAAAACAAAACAAAAATATTTCCTCTAAACGGAATAGAAAAGACAAATATACATAAGAAAACATTAAATGCCATAGATAACATTCCCAAAATAAAGTAAGGAACGTATTTACTTAACAAAATATGTATTTTTTTTATTTTTGTACTTAAAAGAGCTTCCATCGTTCCCCGTTCCCATTCTCTTGCAATAACAAGAGCAGTTAACAAAATTCCTATAAGTGTCATTGTTATTGCCAATGAACCGGGCAAAATAAAATAATGGCTGTTCAAATCCTGGTTGTACCATGTTTTTAGCTGAACATTTATTAAACTTTTATTAACAGTTCTTAAATTTGTTGCATATTTACTTGAAGAAAGCCATCCGTTTATTATCTGCATGGAATAAGCATATACATAATTTGCAGTATTAACTTCACTGCCGTCGGTTACTATCAATACATTTGCAATTTTACCTTTTGAAAGATTTAAACAAAAATCCTGCGGTATAAAAACGGCTCCTTTTATTCTTGATCTTGCGATATCTCTTGTAATATCTTCTTTGTTATCATACACAACAGCTTTAATATATTTGCTGTTACCGAACGATTTTATTAACGAATGAATTTCGGAGCTTGTATCATCACTTTTTATTCCCATTGTCACAGACGGTGTATCGAGATTTATTCCGTACATATAAATCAATATACATATCAACGGCAACACAAAAGCAATTATTATGCTGCTGGGATCCCTTATTATTTGCAGAAATTCTTTTTTTATTAGGGCTGTTAACATACTTTTATCCTTATATCGACTTTAATATTTAACTTCGCTTTCCTTAATTAAATTTATAAAAGTTTCTTCCATGTTTTTTGCGCTTGCTTTTTCTTTTAATTCTTTAGGAGTACCTATTGCTATTGTTTGACCTCTGTAAAAAAGACTTATTCTGTCACAAAATTCGGCTTCATCCATAAAATGTGTAGTTATAAGAACGGTAACACCTTTTTTTGCAAGTGAAGTTATATGGTTCCAAAAATCTCTTCTTGCAACGACATCAACACCGGATGTCGGTTCATCCAAAAACAAGACCGGCGGATTATGCATAACCGCACAAGCCATGGATAACCTTTGCTTAAAACCGAGCGGCAACTCATCGGCTTTTTGTTTTAATACCTTTTCAAAATTAAAAGATTTTATCATTTCATCTATTCTTTGCTGCTTGTCTTTTTTGTTAAGTCCGTAAACACCTGCAAAAAAATTAAGATTTTGCTCTACTGTTAAATTTCCGTACAAAGAAAACTTTTGTGCCATGTATCCTAAATAACTTCTTGCTTTTGTAGGATTTTCTTTCATATCCGTTCCGAAAATTTTCGTTGTTCCGGAAGTAGGTTTTGAAAGACCGCACATCATTTTAAAAGATGTGGATTTTCCTGCTCCGTTAGGCCCGAGCAATCCGAAAATTTCACCTTTCTTTATTTTAAAAGTGTTGTTTTTAACGGCATAAAAATCTCCGTACTTTTTCACTAAATTATCGGCAAAAACGGTATATTCCATATCTATATCGTGCGGAACATAACTTTTGGCAACCAACGATTCTTCTTTTTTGTATCCGCCCATAAGTTCTATAACTTTTTCTTCAAACTCCTGTGCCGTTTTTGCCAACAAGTGCGGACTGCCTTTATAAATTATTTTGCCTTTATCCATTACCACGGCCGTATCAAAACTGTGCGCTTCATCCAAATATGCCGTTGACCACAAAACCGTTGTATCAGGCGAAATTAATTGCCTAACCATTTTCATTAAATCTCTTCTTGAAATAGGATCAACACCGACGGACGGTTCATCCAAAACCAAAAATTCAGGGTTACCGAGTAACGAACAGGCAAGACCTAACTTTTGTTTCATACCTCCGGAAAGTTTTCCGGCAAATCTTGTTTGAAATCTTTTTAAGTCGGTAAATTCCAAAAGTTTATCAAAATCGTGAGAAACATTTTTTAAATCGGCATATAACTTTAAATTTTCTATAACAGTTAAATCTTCGTATAAGCCGAACTTCTGCGGCATATAACCTATTTTGGTATTAAGAATGTTTTTTTGTTTTTCCGGATTTAAATCTAATGTGGAAATTTCACCTTTATCTGCAACAAGTAAGCCGATAACCAAACGGAGCAAAGTTGTTTTCCCTGCACCGTCTGCACCTATAAGGCCTGTAATTTTACCTTTTTCTATATCCAAAGATAAATTATCTATTGCAGGTTGTGTTTGTCCTTTAAAAGTTTTAGTTAAGTTTTTAATTATTACACTGTTCATTATTACCCGTTGCTAATTATTATTTAGGTTAATTTTAACGGTTACCGGCATTCCTTGTTTTAAATACTCGTCGGCATCATTGATATATACTCTTATTGCATAAACCAAACTTGTTCTTAAATTTTCCGTTTGAACGGTTTTCGGAGTAAATTCCGCAACAGAAGAAACATAACCTATATATCCGCTGTAACCCTTTTTACTGTTGGTTTGTTTGTCTATACTGTCGGTAACAATTTTTACTTCCATATTATTTTTTATATTACCCAAATAACTTTCTTCAATGTATGCTTTAACCCAAACAGGTTTTGTTTTGGTGACAGTGTATATTGTTTGTCCTTGTACAATATTTGCACCCGGTTCTTGAGCTCTTATCGTAATATACCCTTCATCCGGAGCATACAATTTGGTATATTCCAATTTATTTTTTGCTATTTTTTGGTTTACAAGAGCAACATTATAATTTGCTTTTGCTTGTTGATAGTTGTTGTAAAGAGTTGTTAATTCCTGTTCCGTAACGGAATCTCGTAATAACGGTTTATGTCTGTTATATTTAGATTCCGCTTCATTTATCAACACTTTTCCTCTTTCAACTTCTGCGGTTGCCATTTCGTAATTTAATTTGTAATCCGTATCATCCAAATATGCTATTGGTTCATCTTTCTTTACTTCATCACCTTCGCTTTTCAACATTTCTTTAATTTTTCCGGAAACTTGAAAACTTACATCAACCTGTCTTATTTCAATATTGCCGTATAATGTTAAATTATCTGTATCTTGTTTTTCATTAAATTTAAAATAAAGAAAAACACCTAAACAAACAACAACTAAAAGTATTATTATTTTCTTTATCATATTGCCTCCTTCGCTGCTATTCAAACATCACGGATATATATTTTTTCAAATTGTTTCTTATTATTTTTATATCTTCATCCGTAAAAGCTTTTTTATTTGCCATTTTTAAAGAAAAAGCAGAAAACAATTTAGGTGAATTTATTTGTGAAATGAAAAATATTACGGACAATATCACTTGCCTGTCAGTTTCTTTTTTATTCATGATACTTGCAAAAAGTTTATTCATAAATTTTAATGCGGGAACGTTTATTTGTGCTCTTGAATTTTGTTGTTCTCTAAACATAAACAACAACACGTCGTTGGAAATTTTGGTATAGAGAAAATCTATCATCTTGTTTCCGTAATTATAGAGAAAATCTAATTTTTCTTTTTTTGAAAGTTTGTTTAAATCCATATCAAAATCAACAAAAGTTTTTACATATTCCGTAAGATTTTTAGTTAAATTGTCTATTATGGCTTGATACAGTTCCTGTTTTCCTCCGAAATAGTAAGAAATCATACTTATGTTTATGTTTGCCTGTTTACAGATAGTTCTTATACTTACGCCGTCAAAACCGTTTTCTGCAAAAAGTTTTGTTGCCACTTCAAGTATTTTACTTCTTGAATTTTCATTTTGAACAGATTCTTTTATTTTTTTCATGATATATCTCCTTTCTCTATAGATAGTATATCAAACAAACGTTTGATTGTCAACAATTTTTTTTAAACAAAAAAAAGCAAGTGTTTATAACTTGCTTTCTTATACCGTGTAAGATTTTTAAATTAATTGTTTTCCGCTAAAATAACTTTTATATCTTTTTTGTCTAATACCGTTTCAATGTCTGCGGAATTTTCTATATGACCTATTTTTGTGTAACTGTAGGATGTAGTGAAACTTTTATAGAATATTACAAGGCAACTGTTACCGAAAAGCATAATGTCGCCTTTTTTGATATTTTTTACCGATTTTGAATCAGTAGGAAGTGTAAAATCCAAATAACAATATTTTTCGTTATTGTTTAAGTCCGACATTTCTAACGTTATCGGGAGCTTTTGATATAATTCTTTTACTGTTTTGTTGTTTTCAACAATAACCGTAAATGTTTTATTATCAATTTGAATATTCATTTTTTGACTGTTCCCCGTTTGTTGAGCATATACCGCAAAAACATAAATAAGCAATGCTCCCGATAACAATAATGAAAACAAAATACCTTTTATCTTCATTATTTCAAATATGTCTTAAAAAACTGTTCTATTTTATCAAAAGGAATTACATCAACGTTATCGTACAAATCTACGTGACTTGCACCCGGAATAATCATTATTTCTTTATTATCTTTATATTTGCTGCCTTCCCCTTGAACCATATCTATATAAGCATCTTTACTGAAATAGCAGGAATGTGCTTTTTCACCGTGTATCATTAACACTGCACTTCTTATTTCTTTAGTGAAAGTAAGTTCCGGTGTATTAATAAACGAAAGTGCGGATGTTTTGTTCCAACCTGTATTAGAATTCAAACTTCTTTTATGGTAACCTCTCGGTGTTTTATAATATGCATAATAATCTTTTACAAATTGCGGTGCATCTGCAGGTAACGGATCAACAACTCCGCCGGCAAGTTCATATTTTCCGCTTTTAAAATCTTTTATTCTTTGTGCATTCAATTCCTGTTTTAAAGCATAAAGTTCATCTTCTGTCATTTGGTCGAAATAACCTTTATGGTTTACTCTGCTCATGTTATACATTGTGGATGTAACCGTTGCTTTTATTCTTGTATCTATACTTGCAGTATTTAAAGCATGTCCGCCCCAACCGCAAATACCGATAATACCTATTTTGTCAGGATCAATATTATCTTGAACGGATAAAAAATCTACTGCTGCTTGAAAATCTTCCGTATTGATATCAGGTGATGCCACATATCTCGGTTCACCTTTACTTTCACCCGTATATGAAGGATCAAATGCTAATGTAATAAAACCTCTTTCAGCCATAATTTGTGCATATAAACCGGAACTTTGTTCTTTTACCGCACCGAACGGACCGGAAACTGCAATTGCTGCCAACTTTTCACCTTTCTTATATGTTTTAGGAGTATATAAATCGCCTGCAAGTTCTATACCGAATCTGTTTTTAAAACTTACTTTTTTTACATCTACTTTATCGCTTTTAGGAAAAACTTTGTCCCAACTTTTTGCTTCTGCCATACTTATTCCTCCTGAAATTAATAAAAATGCCAACAAACTTACCGCCAACCTTTTAAACATAATCCCCCTCCTTATTTTATTTCTATTTGTTTTATAACTCTTGCAGGACTTCCAACCGCTATTGAATTCGCGGGAACACTTTTTGTCACAATACTTCCCGCACCGATAATCGCACCGTCACCAATTTCAACTCCGGGCAAAATTGTAGAATCCGAACCTATCCAAACATTTTTACCTATCTTTACGGGGCTCGGATGCAAATTTGCTCTCTTGTCAGGATTAAAATCGTGGTTCAATGTTGCAATTGTTGTATTGTGTCCTATTAAAGAACCGTCACCTATTTCTATGCCGCCCTGATCCTGAAAACGACAACATGCATTTATGAAAACATTTTTGCCTATCTTAATATTCTTACCGCAATCCGTATAAAAAGGCGGAAAACATCTGAACGATTTATCTACTTGTGTTCCGGTAAGTTTTGAAAACAATTCTACTATTTGTTCCGGAGTATTATATTTATTGTTTATTTCACTTGTTATTTGTAATGCTTCCTGAGCCAACTTATGAAATATTATAAACATTTCGGATCCGTCACAAATTTCTTCTTTTGTTGCCATTACTTTTCTAAACTGTTCTATATTTATTGTTTTTTCATTCATAGTATTTTCCTTTTTTTATTATTATCCGTTATTTCTTTAAAAATAGCAAATACTTATATTTTATAATTAGATATGCTTGAAAAGCATAACAGAAAATTGTATTATTTATGTATGGATATAAGAGTTTTAAAATATTTTTTAGCCGTGGCACGGGAAGGCTCCATAACAAAAGCCGCTAATGTTTTGCATGTTACACAACCTACACTTTCCAGACAACTGCAGGACTTGGAAAAAGAATTAAAACATAAACTTTTTGTCAGAGGTCAACATTCCGTTTCACTTACCGAAGAAGGACACATTTTAAGGCAAAGAGCCGAAGAAATTGTTGATATGGTAGAAAAAACGAAAAACGAGTTCCTTTCAACGAAAGATATTATAAAAGGAACTGTTTATATCGGCAGCGGTGAAAGTGATGCCATAAGTTTAATAACCAATATTGTAAAAACGGTTCAAACGGAATATAAAGAGATAAAATTTGATTTTTTAAGCGGAAATGCGGACGATTTATGCGAAAAGTTAGATAAAGGGTTACTTGATTTTGCCATTCTAATAGAACCGGTAAACATATCCAAATACGATTATATAACTCTGCCCAAGAAAGACAGGTGGGGCATAATCATGAAAAAGAATTGTTCTTTAGCAAAGAAAGAAAATATTAAATTTGAAGATTTAAAAAGTTTACCGCTTATAGTTTCAAGCCAATTACTGAAAAAAACTTCCGTTAACGACATATTTTTCAAATGGTTTAAAGGAAACTTAAAAAATTTAAATATCGTTGCAACTTACAACCTTTTTTATAATGCGGGATTAATGGTAAATTCAGGTATAGGATATGCTTTAATTTTAGATAAACTTGCAAACACGGCATCAAGTTCGAACTTAACTTTTAAACCGTTAAGCCCGAAACTTGAATCAAATTTAAATATCGTTTGGAAAAAATCTCAACTGTTTTCCCCCGCCGCCAAAGTGTTTTTGGAAAAGCTGAAGGAAAGGTTTAGTTAAGAATTACTAATCAATTAAAATCTTAATTTTGCTAAAGGTTTATTACCAAAATAATCACAAATTATTTGGTCTAATTGGTTTGAAATTTCTTTAAACTCTTTATTTAAATCGAGAGTTTTAACTTGAATTTTATTTCCACTCATTACATATTTTTCATCTGGAACAATATCTTCATTTGTTTTTGCATACAATAATATACCTGAAACTTTACCAGAATTGGAAACATCTTTGTTTTTTACATAAGTAAAAATCTGATATAAATTAATACTATGCAGCGTTTTCTTATCATCATACCGTGATAATGTCATGGTATGAGAATAATATTTTGTATCAATAATTAAGGTGTTGCCATTATCATCCCATATTGATATATCCGATTGCATTGTTGGTAAAAATTCTCTATTATCACCGGATGATAAAATCCAATCAATTTGTGAAGAATTAACATATAATAATCCTTTATAGTGTATTTTATAATACTCAAGAACAAATTTTTCGTACAAACGAGCCATATTTTCTTCTGAAAATTGTCTAAACGTATATTTCCCTTCTTCCGTGGTAGGAATTAAACAATCAAACAAAAAATAACAAATATACATTAACATTTTGTAACTTTGATTGTTTTTTTGAAAGACTAATCTTTTCCATTTGATAATCTTATAATTAACAATATCAACATTAGAAAAGAACATTAATATTTGCTTCAGTTCATCTTTATATTCTTTTTTAATAGTTTTGTCTTTTATTAAATATTCACAGGCTGTTTTTAATATTTGATTGAATATATTATTTTCAGATAATTCATCATGTTCACAAAATACTTTTTGCTTATTTTGTATTTTATTGTTTATAGTTTTAGTAATATTTATTTTACCTTTTACCACAGAAAGGTTTTCTTCATAAGATATGTATTCTCTATACAAACCTTGCTTTAGCTGTTTAGAAATACCTTTAGATAAAATTTCAGCAAAAAGATTCTGTATATTATCAAACTGCTCAGACATTATATCTTTATAATTGTCTTGCTTTAACACTTGAAAAGCATAAGTTAACATGTAAAAGATATTCTTTATTAAAATACCTTTATCATTAATCATTATTAAATACCTTATCTAATTTTTCACAGCATTTTTTATAGTTACTATCATTATCAAACCAATATTCTTTTAACATAGGTTTAATTTCATAATTTACAACTAATTTTAATTTTTCTTCAGTGCATTTGTTATCTTCATTGTTATAATTACAGAAATAACTATGTCCTATACAAAAATCTTTTCCTAATGAATCATCTTCAGAAATGATTGTATTTATTTCTTTAATACATTTTATTAATCTATTAAAAAGATTATTATTTAAATTATCTTGATATTTTTCAAATCCGTCAGAATTAAAAGCAGGTTCCAGTGTAAAGAATGAAAATCTTCTTCTTAGTGCATAATCTATCATAGCCAGACTTCTATCTGCCGTATTCATTAATCCGATAATATACAAGTTTTTAGGCACATCAAAAGGTTGTTTGTCATAAGACAATGGTATCTTTTCACCTCTATAATCTTTCTCTATTAACATCAATAATTCACCAAAAATTTTACTTAAGTTTCCTCTGTTAATTTCATCTATTATAAAAAAATAAGGTTCAGTTGGATTGTTTCTTGCTAATTTACAAAATTCATAAAATACTCCATATTCCAATTTAAAACCTTCTTCATTAGGTTTGTATCCCATAACAAAATCTTCATAAGAATAATTTTGATGAAATTGAATAAGTTTTTTATGAGAATCATCTTTTTTACCCATTATTGAATAAACTAATCTTTCAACAGAAAAGGTCTTTCCTACTCCTGGAACACCTTGTATAATCAAATTGTTTTTTGTTTTTAATATTGTTGTTAGTTCTTCATATTGTTTTTGTGATATGTATACTTCTTTTAAAAAATCTTCATCTGTATATTTAATAACAGTATTATCGGGTGTTATAATTGGATTGTCTTCTCTAATCAAATCTATAAGAAAACTATATTCTTCTGGAGTAAGTTTAAATAAACTTCCTTGCGGATTTTTTAAGTATTCCATATTTTCTAATTCTTTAGAATTTTTGATAGTTGAATATTCTATAGGATTTATTAAATCTTCAGTCTTTTTAAAATATAACTTTTCATCATCTTTTTTTGTTATTTTACCTAAAGCAACTATTTTTTGTGTAGGCCTCGACTCATAAATAATAATGTTATCTTCCGGTTTAGCATCTAAAAAGTTTTGAAAAATTCTTCTCTTGTTACCAAATTCATTATACAAAGTATAACTATGTTCTTCCCCTATTTTTTTGTCTTCAACTTTCCAATAATTAGGATTAGCATTTAAAAACCAATAATTTACTGATACTTGTTTATCATTAAATATTTTTTCTAGCTTTTCAATTGATTCTGTATGCTTTGTAATATTTGTAAGTGTTTTTTTATTTAGTAATTTATCTTCTTTTTTACATTCATATTCACATTTATGTGTCCATTCAATACTTCTAATATGCTTAAAACCATCTTTAATTGTATCATCATATACATAATTCCCCGTTACAATTCCCCTCCCAATTATAGAAACAACTCCTTTTTTTACAAAAACAACATCTCCAACTTTCATTTCGTTTGCAAAATCCCACAAACATTTAGATATATTATTATGACTTTCAGATTTTGAATTTTGGATATTATCTTTTAATTTTGAATCTATTTCTTTCCTGTTATCAAATTTCTTAATATTCCCAACAAACCCCCAGCCTATTCCCATAATATTTTTATTATAATATTCTTCCCATCTATCAGCATGTTCTCCGGGAGCATAAATCCAATATTGTTTTTGAGTAGTATCATTAATTTGTTTGTTTTGTTGATAAGCATAATCTGATAATTCATAAGGTTTCATATTTTTAAATTTTTCGTTTTCTTTTATTTCTTTTTGAAATTCTTTAAAACAGTCAAAAGTTTCTTTCTTAGCAAAGTTTGGAAATAATGATAATGTTCTTTTATCCATAGGATAATATTTTTGTGGAAATATTATAAATATGAATTGACTTATTTTTGTTACTCCTACATTAGGTATATCTAAAACAAGGTTAAATAAATCTTCTCTTATTTCTACTGTTTTATGAATTTCTACTGAAAAATTCCATAAAGTACCAATATCATCAATATTCTCTCTTTTATTTCCAAAAAACCACGCATTTTGATTATTAAAAGTAGGTATTCCTCTAAAATCTGTTGGTGTTTCGGATTTTAGATTTAATATTTCTTTAACTTTGTTACAATATTCAATTCTATCTGAATTATTTTTATTAATATTAAATTCAGCTATAAAACTTAAAGGATCAAACTCAAATATTTTATTTTCTTGTAGAACTTTCTTATCATCAAAAACTTTATATAGTAAATCTACTAAAGTATTTTTATTATACTTCTCACAAACTACATGAAATAATTCATTAAAAAAAGGCACCCAAGTAAATTTTTCTTTATTTTCCATTTCTCACTCCTTTCAAAAAATTGTAATTTCAAATATTATAATACAAACGAGTAATATTATCTACAATAATTTTAGTCCCACCAGCCAATTTCACCGTCCCATTCTGCAAAACCGTCACATTTGGGACATTTTAATTTTTCCACTTCGGTAATTTCACCAAA
>JAEEGK010008508.1_pt1 | contig 24182 bp, 19 predicted proteins | sample 8958771 | NCBI WGS metagenome assembly JAEEGK01 (sample SAMN16246547, study PRJNA631951) | gut metagenome | biome: gut microbiome; feature: rumen; material: SC-attached | host: Bos | place: Iran: Karaj | collected 2018-10
ACTGCGTGTTGCCGGCAATGGTACCCTCGTTCTGTCCCCATAGGAAGGGCCAGTCGTCGAAGTTCTCGAAGTGGTCGGGCTTGCGGAACAGCAGACCAGGAGCCACATTGCCAGGAATGGCAGAGAAGTCAGCGCGGTTGTTGCCGTAGAATACCTGCTTGGGACGGGCAGCACCTACCACCGCTACAAACGAGTAGTTATGATAGGGGTGACAGCCGTAGAGCCAGTTGGCCACGCGGTACACCTCGTCCTTGCTGACGATGTCGGGATAGTAGATGTGGGCGTAGTTCACGGTGATGCCGAAGTTCAGCACGGCATTGACGCCTGCCCAGTTGCCCAGACCGATGGGTACACCATAGGGATTCTGCTTGTCGAAGCTCTTGATGTACTCGGCATATTGCTTTACAGCAGGGCGCAGCTTATCTTTGTAGGTAGCGTCCTTCATGGGGATGCTGTCGAGCATGGTCTGCAGGTTGCGGATGACATTACGGGAGAACTGTGATGCACCTGTTGTGGTGCCGTCACCTATGCCTGTCAGCCAGTCGTTGTCAGCCTCGGCCTGACGGTCGCGACGATTGGGACGTTTGGCAATGAGTTCGTTAGCCTCCTTGCGCAGACGGTCGGCCTGCTTCTGTGCCCTTGCTGCCAAGTCGTCGTTATAGCCCTTGAGTACGCGGGCTGCTGAACTGAAGACTCCTGCTGCCTGCAGGTCGAGTCTGGGATTACGGGTAGTAAAGGCCCACATGTCATCAGGCGTTCCGCTACGCTTGCCGTCAGCGCTGATCTCATAGGGTTTCAGTGAGGGGTCGTAGTGCAGACCATCGGTAATAGAGGCGGCATCGCCCAGATGGTGGTAGTTGTCGAGCACTGAGTTAGAGAGTGTCTGTGACATGTGACCAATCTGTTCAGCCTGTTTCACGAGGTTCAGCACGCCGTGTTCGATGAACTGCAGAATGTCGGGTTTGCCGTCAGGACGGTGCAATTCTACGTAGCGCTGCTCCTGTGAGACAAAGGTCTCATCACGCTGGGGGTGGAACAGTTCCCAGGTACGGATGAAGTTCTGAACCACATTGATGTTCGAGCCAGTCTCGATGTCGAAGTCGCCAGCATCGAAGAAGCCACCAACGTTCAATCCGGGAATCAGTTCGTAGGGTTTGTACTTGGTGTCAGTGCTCTTTCCTTGACTGTGCAGGTCGAAGTGGTCGCTCTCCGGTGCCTGCAGGTAACCCTCCTTGAACGGCTCACCATGCCAGGTGCGGTAGCCCTCTGTGACGTACATGTGGTTCATGTGAATGGGTACCCACACGTCTGTCGTCGCATCGGTAATCTTATCATAGACATGCTCGTCAATCAGGAAGTCGTTAGTCTTGCTGTTTCCGTACTGGATGAAATAGACGCCAGGCTCCTTGACAGCCGAGAAGTCAAACTTCACATAGTTGTATTTATAGTATGGTCCCCAAGGCTTAACAGCGGCAGAATAGGCGATGGTGGTCGTGCCGTCGGGGTTGAGGCGCATCAGGTTGGCTGAACCAGCCTGTATAGGGTCGTTCTTGTCGAGTTCGATGACGGCGACCTTTGGTTGCTCAGGGATGTATCCTACCTGTGAGAACCCGATGTTCGGCTCACGAATCCAGCCAGGGATGGCGTGGGGTTCAACAGTCCAAGTGACCACCTTGCCTGTCTTTCCTTTAGGCAATACACTGCGCAGTACAAACCACCCATTCTGTGCCAGCATACGTCCATCGTAGAGCTTCAGTTCCGCATCGTCGCTGCTAATGCGGATCATACGCTCTGGCGTATCGGTAGCCAATGTGATGTCATGACCTGTCTCTAAGGGTAGGGGGTCTACAAAGCGGTCAGTACCTCTGTCGTCATAGGTCTTGAAACCCTTGAACTGACGGGGCTTCTCGCTATTAGGACGTGTGATGGTCTGGCTTGTAGCATAGCGTGGTAGACGTCCCAGACGGCCATCCATCGTGTAGGTCTTCAGCCAGTATTGTGAAGGCAGAAACTCGATGTTCAGGCCAGCCTCGCCAGCCAGCTTCTCGGGTACGGGCTTGTCGAGCCATACGGCAATCTCTACCGCCTTGCCTTTAGCAGTCGCGATGATACGGCTGTTGAAGTCGTAGTCTGCGTAGCGCAGTGCCACTTCAATGGTACCTTTTTCACGATTCACCTTACGGTCGGTCATCATGGGTACGAGGTCCCATTGCTCTGGGGTGTTGTTTAGACGCACAGCGCCTCCCTGTATAGTACGTACTCCGTGGTGGATGATCTCGATGCCAGAGTTCTTCTCGTCGTTGAATCCGCCATTGAAACTGTTGCTGAACACTAGGATGTTAACACCCTGACGTTCGAAATAGTCGAGGTCGTTCAATTGGAGATCTTGGGCACTCAATGTCGTTGTCGCCAGGAGTCCAGTGATAAAGAATAGTATTTTTTTCATGTTGTAGTCTAAATAGGTGTATAGTTTTTGTGGATTTGTAATTTGACGTTTCTCGAGGGTGTTTGTCAAAAAGGATAGGGCTCTTATTATAGAACATTAACATAAGAAATGGACTACGATGTGTACCGTAGCCCATTTTTTATAGACAAATGTGGAAAATTTTCTTACTTCACGTACTCGGCAAAGTCGGTCAGGTGCATGTCGCCCTTGCGAGCCAGCGTGTCGTGCATGGCAAAGGCGGCAGTGAGGTTGTGACGGGTCTGACCCATCTTCGAAATCTTCAGATAGTCCCACAACAGCTGCTTGTAGTCGGGGTGTGCACAGTTCTCGATGATGCACTCAGCACGCTGTGCAGGTGACTTGCCACGCAGGTCGGCAATACCCTGTTCGGTAACGATGATGTTGACATCGTGCTCTGAGCTGTCCTGATGAGAAACAAAAGGAACAATCGACGAGATGACACCACCCTTAGCCGTAGAAGGACAGGTGAAGATAGAAAGGTAGGCGTTGCGGATGAAGTCACCCGAACCACCGATACCATTCATCATCTTCGTACCACTGATGTGGGTAGAGTTGACGTTACCATAGAGGTCGGCCTCGATGGCGGTATTAATGGCGATGACACCTAAGCGGCGGATGATTTCAGGCGAGTTAGATATCTCGCTCTGGCGCAGTGTCAGGTGCTGCTTCATGTAGTCCATATTGTCGTAAACCTGCATCAGACAGTCGTTAGAGACGGTCAGCGAGCAGGCAGAAGCGTCCTTCACACGACCATTGAGCATCATCTCGATGACAGAGTTCTGGATAACCTCCGTGTAGATGTTGAAGTCGGGCACGTGCTTGTCCTCACCCAGGGCGCCAAGGATGGCGTTAGCGGTAGAGCCCACACCACTCTGCAAGGGCAGGAACTCCTTGGGGATACGACCCTTGTGCATCTCCTCCACGAGGAACTCAGCAGTCAGGAAACCAATCTTATCGGTAACGGGGTCGCTGTCCTTGAAGGCACGGGCCTCGTCAGGGATGTTACACTCTACGACACCCACCACCTTCTCCTTGGGGATAGACACATAGGGCACACCGATGCGGTCGCTCACCTTCTCAATCATGATGGGCTTGCGGTAAGGGGGATCCAGAGGCTCATAGACGTCGTGGATGAACTTGGCGTTGGGGTTGTGGAACGAGTTCAGCTCCAGGATGACGTGCTTGGCCAGACGAGCCGCTGTAGGAGAGATACCACCAGCGGCAGTCAGGAAGACATGATAGTCGTTGCCCACTTCTTCGATGTCGCAAACCTCCAAAATCGCCCAATCCAACGGACCATAGAAGCCATAACGCAGCTCCTGGGCCATGTGACTCAGGTGCAGGTCGTTGTAAGGAATCTCACCCAGATTGACGTGCTTGCGGAAGTCGGGGTTGGTGGTGTAGGGGGCACGATAGAGGATAGCCTGTGCATTGGCCAGGTCACCATCGGTCGACTGTCCGGTAGAAGCGCCCGTGAAGATAGCCACCTTGAACTCGCGGCCAGCCTCGTGCTCAGCCACAGCAATCTTTGCTAACTCCTTGGTGGTAGCCTTAGCCACACCGGCAGGCGTAAAACCACTCATGGCGATATGGTCGCCATTCTTAATCAGTGCTGCAGCCTCTGCAGCAGTCATACGTGTATAAGCCATAATTAGTATAAATTTGCAAATTTGCCTGCAAAGGTACAAATTAACAAGCAAAAAGCCAAAAGAATTATTATAAATATTCAATTAAGACGTCCCAGACTGCAATGATGTGACAGATGCTGCCTGCGAGGACGAAGAAGTGGAACACGGAGTGCATATACTTCTTCTTGTTCAGACTATAGAAACCTGCTCCTGTGATGTAGCAGACCCCCTCAGCGACAATCCACACGAAGGCGGCCGTGGAGACGCTGTCAATCAAGGGTTTGAAGGCTACCAGCACGCTCAGTCCCATGCCGATGAAACAGAATGTCTCAACGTTGGAGTGCTCCTTCAATCGGATAAAGCTGATAATGGTACCTACAATGGCACAGGCCCACACAAACGAGAACAGCGACCACCCCCAATAGCCTTGGGTGCGCAGGGCAATGAGTGTCAGTGGGGAGTAGCTGCCTGCTATGTGCCAGTAGATGGCAGCATGGTCCCATTTGCGGAACCGTTCACGCCATTTGGAACGCAAGGGAACGGCGTGATACACCGTTGAGGCCACGTACGACCCCATCATGCCAAACAGATACAGACAGACGCCCAGACGAGCCCACGGATTGTCACCCCTGAACGACAGCCACAGAAATATGGCGCCAAAGACAGCCCCCATGACGATGCCTCCAGCATGCGACCATGAGTTCCATAATTCTTCCTTGTGGGTGTATCTGATAGCCATATAGCGACGCTACACTCTGCCCTTTAGGTCAGAGAACGGCTGCAAAGATACACAATAATTATGAATTATGATGGCATCGCCACACTTTTTTCAAAAAGAATTATATTAATAACCCAAGGTTATTCGGCAATAAGGCACGCTTATTCTTCAATAATGTACGTTTAAAGCTAGCAATTGTTCGTATTAAGTGCCGCAATTGATTCCCAGTTTGGGAATTTTAGATTCCCAGGCAGGGAGTAAAATATTCCCAGGCAGGGAATAATCGTTCGTTATTCAATCTGTTTGTGTCAGTACCAGTCCCTAGACACACCCAAATCCTACCCTTGCAGACTGAAGTCAATTAGTGTCCGATATGAGTTCGATATGAGTTCGATATGACTTCAGTATGAGTTCGATATGAATTCGATATGAATTCGATATGAGTTCGATATGAGTTCGATATGTTTGACTTTGTAGAAGAGGGATCCTTTAGTTCTCCTTTAGTGTTCCTTTCGTCCTCCTTTAGTCCTCCTTGGCTATTCTCTTGGCTGCTTCTAAGCAAGAGATCGTTGGAATGGTCGTTCGTGTCGTGTATCAGGTCCCTAACATCCTTTTTTACGATTTTATTGTCTCAGATTGCGAAATTACGGAAAATAATTTTAAAATCCTGTTTTTTCCGATAATATTGTTGGAACATCCCCAAAAAATGATTAAATTTGCAGGCAATAAACGACAGAATCATTGCCCCCTTCAGTGATGAAGTCTAGTATTAACATATTAATATTGGAGGACCATAACAATGGGCATCAAAATATAACAAATATGGCAACGAAAAAAGCCTCGTGCTACTGCAATAGCACGAGACCTTAGGATTGCTCTCCCGATAGGCGTCTTAGTTGCCCACATTCTGGGAATCTTCATAGTTCCTTGGTGCAAAATTAAGGATTTATTCTTAAATGTACTACAAGATGGTTCTCATGTCGGGTGTTTTTTATAAACATTTAACTAACGACGTGGATGTGATTGTTGGCAGACCACCATGTCAAGGTATAACCCAAAATTGGATAATGATGTTATCACAATTTAGGAGAACCATTCCCTTTGAGGGTGGAAACATATCGTTCTCTTCTTCATATAATGACTATATGATTGAAGTCGAGAAATACATTCTCACTCTGCGTGGGCCAGTAGCAAATAAAGTAAGGCGCATAGAAAAGAGTATGAGAATATTTACTGAGAAGATCTACGGCTACTTGCCTACAGCGGGCGAGATGAAATGGCCAGTGCTGGAACCAAATTATAATGCAAATGTCACTCGACTCGTTCCTTTCCATGAAGCGTATTGCTACGACATTACCGATGCTGTGATTTACTTCTATATAGACGACTGCTTGTTCTTACGGATTTTTACTAATCCAGATAAGTATTTGCCGTTCTTAAAAAGATGCAAAGCCGTAATAGGTCCTGATGTGTCACAGTATACGGATATGCCAGCAGAAATGCGGTACCGACACGCATGGTGCAACACCACCATGTCTGCTTATCTTCAGGAAAGCGGTGTAATTCACTATCCCAATATCACCTGGTCAAGAAGTGATAGCTATTCATATAGTTTCCCTCAGAACCTGCACAACTCGGTTATTGCAATCAACAGCAATGCCGTACATAAGAGCGACTTGTCGCTGTATCGCTGGAAGAGAGGATACAAAATGGCAATACAGTCACTATCGCCATTGCATATCATACGATTCGGACAAGTTGTGGATGGTGAGGACACCTCCATTAGTACGTACTTTAGTAATGAACGTTTAAATAAATTGAGAAATGGGAGGAAACGGAAGTAAATCACAGGGAACGACGGAGACAGAAAAAGGACGCAGATGGAAGACTGTAGAGGTTCTGCCTAACGGGGTGGAGATTATTGAGTTCAAAAACAAGAAGACACCTACAAAAATGCCTGAGGAGAGCCATTCTCCTAATGCCATCTATGGGATGATGTTTAAGAAAGGGAATGGGCTTAAGAGTATCTCAATCTATGATTCGGACTGCAAGAAGATAGTTGAAATCCATAATGAAGACCATGACGGATTAGGACCACATTATCACTACTGGAAAAATGGCAGACCCGTTGGTGAACCTCAGCCCATTTCAACGAATCCTCAGTATCAACAGTTGCTTAACGAGACAATAAATCTATTATAATATGGAACCATACGATTATATCAAGAATGATTTGGCAGGATATCCGTTCAATGCGAAGTATCCTCCCAACTATGAGAAGAACGGAGGGTTGTATCATGGCTATAAGAACAACTCCGAGGAGACGTTCTTCTATGATTTTGCCGTTCAGAGGTACGACTTGCGCTTCAGCTACAAGGGAGTTGAGTATTATTTTCTTTCAGAGCAGGACTATGCCGCTCAATGCGATGAGCATTTTACTAATGAAATTCGAAGATTCAAGGATGGCAATGACGTCCTAGAGAATTTCGAAATTGATGGAAAGAAACTGATAGAGTTGATACCGCTGATAGAAGACTGTGAACCGTATTGACATTTGCGATGGATACAATTGTTAAATTTAAATATCCAAAAAAATGACAAACGAAATTGAAAGAAAGATTGCCATCAAAGACTATTATGGTAAAGGGAAACACGTTTACCAAGATGAGATGGGATTTCGGAAAGAGATGAAAGATGAAGCTCGTTCATTAGTGACTCGCGAAGTGTTTCGCTACCACATAGAGCAAATCGGTCTCAACTTGGGGTTCTATTATCCACCCACAGATACTTTTTATGCAATCTATAACGATGCACGGCCTGTAGAAGTTTATACTATGCCACGTGACAGACGACGCTCTGATCTCGTTGGTTGGCAATGTGACTGTGACCCTCATGACGAGGACCAGCTTATAGCCACCTTCGAGGAAATTACCGACGTTTGGGATGGGTTGAAGATTGACGGAAAAGACTTTGAAGAGGTCATCAACCATTCTTACATCGTGGCATTGAACTGAATTAAACTAAAGATACAGGGCTCTCAGTCAGGGCCCTGCATCTTTTTTTTTTCATTTTATCCTTTGCACTTCTTTCGAGAATACATTGTAGAAGATAATAGTTTGTTCCACCATCCATTCGAGGGTTTCTTCTACTTTACCAGGATTTGTCAGATCCGTCTTATGATTCAGGCCGATTGTCTTATCCTTAGCCGAAGGATTGCAATCCCAGACTGGTTTGCACCCCAAAGCATTGTTTATCTCGTCTTTCTTTGCCTCAAGTATAGGATAATACTTATCCACGACAGTATTCCTTATATAAAGACGTACCCCTACAAAGTTTTTCTGTGTATTACATAACATGTTCAGCATGATGTTTGAACATCCAATTCTGACATTGTACCAGTTGTGCGGCTGTGGCGTCTGTAAGATAGGAATCCTTCCCGTTGCCTCCAACTTGGCTTTGTATTTTGTCCAGAAGTCCAGATGGAACTCGCTTGGGTTTGTAACCCTGTTTGCATCAAAACTGCCTTCTTTCTTAGGTGTATCACTTTTGACACGATACACATTCAACTCACGTCCCTCTGCATCTTTCCACTCTTTCCAGCCATTTGCTGAACCTCCAACACAGAACAAGGCAGCTCCACTAGGTGTGTCAAAGCAAACATCTTCCTTAACGATTCTTTGTCCATCTTTCACCTCTGTGTATTTTGCCAACTGACTATCACGTTTTTTCCTGTCCGAATCACTAAACTTGGGAACATGAACAGGATTAACAGTACTGCCTTTCAGAACCGTCAGCGACTGGTTTTGGGGATTAAACATTCCCCTTGCATTGGCATTTCTGGATAGAAAACACTTGATAAGATTGCTCTTTGGCTTAGGTTGAATCTTAGGAACAACTACCTTTGATTCATGTTGGTTTCCCTCGGCAGAGGCGGTAAAACGCATCATCGCCAACATTCCCTTGATTTCTTCTTCCGCGAAGCTACCACTGTATTTCTCCATCAAATAGGGTCTCAGGCTTTCTGCTATTTGTATTTGAGCATCAGCAATCAAACTCTCCTTTATTTCATTCAAGCTATTCTGACGTTGTATCTCCTGGAGTCGTTCTTCACAGAAACCCACAATGGACTCTTGATTGAAGTTCTCTTTATCGAACTGTTCTACAAACTTTGCTCCTAACTTGTTATTGATTTCCAATGGAACCTTCATTACAGAAACAGCTTCCTTACTTGAAGGCATATCATAAAAGACCTCAATGTATTCACCTATATATATGCCCACATTAAGTTTCAAGATACGCATATATGATAGCAGTTGATCCACATCCTTCTTAATCTGTTTATGTGATGGGCGTTTTACCTCAATTACAAATTCATCTTCGCCATCCCTCTTTATCAGGATGTCTGGTTCAATGCGATTACTGTTTCCAAGATGAATATTTTGCTTATGACATATCTCGCCCTTGAATTTTGCCCACCCCAAATGCTGTAACTGAGTCTCTATTAGAGCATGAAAGCTATCCTCATCAACATCCTTCTTCTTGGCTTCGCATAGGTCATATACAAAGTAGTTCCACTTTTCTATCATAGTATAGTCATTTAGTTATTTTGCTCCTTTCCTCCTGTTACACTCCTTACACAGCATCTGACAATTCTCTGCTGTTGTTGTACCACCTTCTACCCAGGGGGTTATGTGATCACCTTCCATCTCTTCCAACTCGAAATGCTTACCACAGCGAGGACAGATACCACCTTGCCGCTCATAGGCTTCGCGCTTTTGTTTCTTATCGAAAGTTCGGAATGAGAGATCACGCAAGTCACCGCTAAGTACATAACTGTAAATACCGGACTTCTTCATAATTTCATCATCCTCCATCAAGTCATGTATGCGATTTTCCAATTCTGCGGTGTCGTAAATCTGTTCATGATAAGTGTCATAAAGCAATCCCCAATCCAAGCCTTTCATCTCTTTACGATACTTGATGAACGTAGAACGCACCCAAGTTACGATGGCAGAGAAGTATGCCCAAAGTTGGTTGGCATTGGGATCATTCTGATGCAACGACATGTATTCACTAACCTCTTTAATTCCATCACGACGGGCAGCCCAATGTAGTATTGTTGCCAGATAGGCTTGTTCGATAGCGTTACCATTCAACAAGTCGTTAGCCATTTTGTAAGCAGGGCATCCATTCTTAGAGAAGTATCGACGAGCATCGCTGATAAATGGTCCCACATAGATAGCATTCAATAGTTCCTGATCAAGCAGACGCTCGCCGGCTATATTGATAACACGAAACCAATCAAGCTTCTCTTTGTCAGTACCTGTACAGAAATATACGGATAGTTCATAATCTAGGAAACGCTCTCTTTCCTCATCTGTCAATGAACCAAAGAACAGCACTCCACGTTCAGGGTCAACGATATTGAAGTCGTGATAACGGTATTCACAAATGCTTAGTGTGCGTTGCTGACCATCTATCATTTCGAACTTATCATCCCCAACCACACTCCAATACATGATGTTGAGTGGAAAGCCTTTCAATATTGTGTTTACAACAGCCTGCTTTTGTTTTAGGCCATAACGGAACTCACGCTGATATGGAGGTCTGATATCAAGTCGTCCACCATAACCCCACACACCTTTGTCGGCATCGTTTTCGTAACCTGTAACAAGGTCACAAACCCGGATTGATTGCAGTTTGATTTCCATGTTATTTCTTTCTTCGGATTAGGATTCTACTATATGGGCATTTGTGTTTGTCATTTATTGTATATGCCAAATCTGTACGGCCTCTGTAGTTTTTTGTAACACCTGCCTGCTTCGCTAAATCGCCACTACCTAGACCCATAATTTCAAATTGATCAGGATTCAGTTGAAATAATAATGTATCAGGCACTCCCATTATACCATCATAATCACAAGGGATTTCTTCTTTTTTTCCTACATCAATAGCATCTAGATTGTCATATTTGGGGTAATATTCTGGCGTATAATTCTTATATAGTATCATCATCTCGTGACGTTTCTTGTGATCAAGATTGGTAAACCAGCACACATTACCCATACTACGCCATTTTTGACCAGATTCGTCTTGCCAATAACGAGTTTCTCGAGGTTCATAGTCACTCGGGACTTTAAATGACATATCGCCTGCACTATAACCAAGCCACAATTTGTTTTCTTTGATGAGTGGAAAGATTTCCTTGTAATGGATAGCATTCTGAGTTCCAATAATCAAGAACTTCTTGTCATATTCCATCAACTGTGCCACATACTCGCGAAATAATGAGAATGGTGGATTTGTAACTACTATATCTGCCTGTTTCAGCAACTCTATGCATTCCTTAGAGCGAAAATCACCATCACCTTTCAATGGATGAATCCCTATTTCCTCTGGATCTGGAATGTTATTACCATTCTTGTCACCGTCATAAATCAGATAGATGGCCTGTTCACAATTATTCTGACTGAACAGGTCCATGTCTTGGTTCTTATAGCAAGTTGTTATAAGCCGTTTCAAACCAAGGAATTCAAAGTTATATGCAAAGTAGGTAAAGAAGTTTGAAACACGAGGATCATCGCAGTTGCAAAGAACAGTCTTCCCACGAAAATGCTCGCGATAATGCTTCAATTCGTTATTGATGTCCTCCAACTGCGTATAGAACTCATCCTTTTTTGCAGTTTTAGCCGCATTAAGATTTTTATTAGCCATACGCTATGCATTATGCGTATTGCTTATCTTCGGAGGTAAGCATCTACAACAAGAAAGCATGGACGATATTCTCACCCATGCTCTGAGGTTGTAGGATACCCACCAAACCGGATAAGTCACGCCCATGCATAACGCACAGACGTCTGCGACTTATTCTTACGGTTTGATATTTGAAACTTCCTACATTTCAGAGCAATCCCGAATAACAGCAAACGCTTGTTATAATATTCCAATAAAAACATACCGCCTCCCTGCGCTCAGGGAACATGCTGAGGCATGCGTCAATTAAGACATCATGGCGATATCTATCTGCAAAAGTACAAAGAAAAGTGAAAAGATAAGAATGAATAGTGAAAAAAAATTCTGCGGAAGTCCCTTTTCATTTACTCCAAGCTGGCAGGCTGCCAGGCCAAGCCGAACAGGCAGTCAGCAACAGAACAACAAACACTTTAAACTATAAAGGGTATAAACAACAAGTGAAACAAGTACATAACAATCCCCTTGCCTCCTGCTCACAAAAAAAATCCCTCCTTTCAAGGAGGGCTATAGTGAATCTTTTGGAGGTCTGAAGAGAGCAAGCCTGTACTTATTCTAACTGGTAACCATAGGATTTCATGGCACGGTCACTCTGGCGCCAGTCCTTGTCAACCTTGACAAAGACTTCAAGGTAGATGCTCTTGCCGAAGAACTTCTCCAGGCTCTTGCGGGCCTCGGTGCTGACGCGCTTCAGCGCTACACCCTGATGACCTATGATAATACCCTTCTGACTATCGCGCTCCACATAGATTACGGCATTGATGTGGATGCTCTTGTCCGTCTCCTTGAACTGCTCCACCACTACCTCAACGCTATAAGGGATTTCCTTATCGTAATAGAGGAGTATCTTCTCGCGGATAATCTCGGTGACGAAGAAACGGGCAGGCTTGTCGGTCCACTGGTCCTTATCAAAGTAGGCGGGGCTTTCGGGCAAAAGTTCCTGAATGCGCTTGAGCACTACATCCACATTAAACTTGTGCAGGGCGCTGATGGGGATGATTTCCGCCTTGGGCAGAATAGCATGCCACTTCTCTACAATCTCGGCAAGCTGCTGCTGACAACTCCCCTCGCCCTTCGGAGAGGGGTTGGGGGTGAGGCTGTCTATCTTATTAATCAGTACCAGAACGGGGACGGTCATACGTTGTACCTTCTCCAGGAACTCGGCATTCTTGTCGGGTGTCTCCACCATATCGGTTACATAGAGCAGGACATCGGCATCCTGAAGGGCACTCTCGGAGAACTGAAGCATCTGCTCCTGAAGCTTGTAGTTGGGCTTCAGTACACCGGGGGTATCCGAGAAGCAGATTTGCATCTCGGGTGTATTAAGGATACCCATAATACGGTGGCGTGTGGTCTGTGCCTTGAAGGTGGCAATACTGATGCGCTCGCCCACCAGAAGGTTCATGAGCGTGCTCTTTCCCACATTGGGATTGCCTACTATGTTTACAAATCCTGCCTTATGCATTTCTCTTAGCGTACCACTCCTCGCGGGTGATTTCACCTTCCTTATAGAATTCAGCGGGTTCCTTGGCTGCCTCGGCTGCGCCGTCATAGCCCCAGATCATGTAGCTGGCTCCCCAGGTGAAGCCGGCACCGAAGGCGGTGAAGACCAGTTTGTCGCCCTTCTTGAGCTTAGGCTCATACTCCCAGAGGCAGAGGGGAAGGGTTCCGCCGGAGGTGTTGGCCATGTGGTCTATGTTAATCATGATATGATCCTTCTCAATACCGATGCGGTTGGCCACGGAGACCTCGATATTGATATTGGCCTGATGGGGAATCACCCAGGCGATGTTGTCCTTGTTAAGGCCGTTACGCTCGGTGAGCGTCTTTACGGCACTGCTCATATCCAGCACGGCATGCTTATATACGGCACGGCCTTCCTGGTAAACGAAGTGCTCGCGGGCATCAACGGTTTCGTGGCTGGGCATCTTGGCCGAGCCGCCGGCTGCCATGTGAAGATTCTGAAATCCCTTTCCGTCCACACGGTAGTAGCCGTCCATGAGCCCCACCTTCTCGGTAGTGGCCTCCATCATCACGCAGGCTGCACCGTCACCGAAGATGGGACAGGTGTTACGGTCCTGATAGTTGGTCATGCTACTCATATGGTCGCCTCCGCAGATGACGATACGCTTGTAGCGTCCGCTGCGGATATATGAGGCGCCTGCCTCCATGGCATAGAGGAATCCGGCACAGGCGGCCTCCATGTCGAAACCGAAGGCGTTCTTAAGCCCGCAGTTGCCGATAACCAGGGATGCGGTAGAGGGGAAATGATAGTCGGGCGTGGTGGTAGCGCATATTACCAGTTCAATGCTACCGGGGTCAACCTGTGTCTTACGCAGCAGCTGCTGTACGGCACGGGTCATCATATATGAGGTTCCACTGCCCTGTTCCGGCTTAAGGATGTGACGTGTCTTGACGCCGATTCGTTCCATAATCCACTCGTCAGAGGTATCTACGATGGTGGACATTTCCTCGTTGTCAAGAATATAGTCAGGGACGTAACCTCCTACGCCGGTAATAACGGCATTAATTTCTTCCATTATACAAATTGGTCTTTTAGAACAAAAAATAAAGCCGCGTAAGTCCGGAATCAGATGAGGACCTTAGCGGCTTATTTCTCTACCCTTGAAGATTAAGCTTCTTTCTCGATAGCAACCTTGCCGCGATAGTATCCGCAAGCAGGGCAAACTGTGTGATAGATGTGGAACTCTCCGCAGTTGGGACATACTGCCAATGCAGGAGCTACAGCCTTATCATGAGTTCTTCTCTTAAGGGTTCTAGTCTTGGACTGTCTTCTTTTAGGATGTGCCATTTTCTTTTATTTTTTATTGTTATCTAATATTTTCTTCAATTCGCTCCAACGGGGGTCAATGGGTTTCTCTTCCTTTTCCTCTCCGTCCTGAGCCTGGGATGCCGCCTCATACAGCTGGCTGCACTCTCCGTCGGGGTGTACATGACGCAGGGGTATCTCTAATGCGGCGAACTCGTATATGTTCCATGCTACATTGAGGGTACCGTCCTCCTCGGGAACGACAATCAGGTCGCCGTCATCGGCATATTCATCTCCTAACTTCGCACGCAGAACGTGCTCGGCGCTGATGGGGCAATCCATCCATTCCAGACAACGGTCGCATAAGACTTGTACCGTGCCGTCTAACTGGAATACCAGTTCATAGGCTCCGGCTGTCCGCTTCACCCGTAATGCGACATCCAGCTGACCTTGCTGAATTTCAGGACCCTGAACAGCGGAGAAGAAGTCATCCTCTACATGCCAGCAGTACGACACAGTACCGTCCGCCATGCCTTTCAGATCCACTTTATAGCTATCCAGTTTCTCCATCGGGCTGCAAAATTACAAAAAAAACAAATAACGACGCAAGAAATTCATTTAAAAAATGGTGAATTAGTGCATTTTGAGCTCAATACGGAACGTAGTGCCTTTCCCGAGCTCGGAGTTTTTGACATAAATGCGTCCGTTATGATATTCTTCCACAATTCTCTTGGCCAGTGAAAGGCCTAACCCCCATCCACGCTTCTTGGTGGTGAATCCAGGGGTGAAAACGGAGCTGAAATGGTTCTTGGGGATGCCCTTGCCGGTGTCTGTTATCTCTACCGAGAAGCAGTTGGCTTCCTCCCTGGCTACGAGGGTAATGCTGCCGCTGCCGTCCATGGCATCGATGGCATTCTTGCACAGGTTCTCAATCACCCATTCGAAGAGGGGGGCGCAGATATTGACAATAAGCGGCGCCTGGGGTAAACGACAGGTCATGCTAACGCGGTTGCTGGTTCGGCGGTTGATGTACTGGACCACCTGTTCTATCACGTCGTTCAGGTTCTCGGGCTTGGGCTCAGGCTGGGAGCCTATCTTGCTGAAACGCTCGGCAATACGCTGCAAACGCTGCACATCCTTTCCCATTTCGGGCAGAAGCTCATCATCCGGGTAGGTCTCACGCAGCACTTCCTGCCAGGCCATCAGGCTGCTGATGGGGGTGCCTAACTGATGGGCGGTCTCCTTGCTAAGGCCTACCCAGACCTTATTCTGCTCGGCTTTCTTGCTGCTGAGAAGGGCAAAGATGGCTACCACCACAAAGATGAGGACAATGCCTAACTGTACGTAGGGCCACCAGGCCAGACGCCAGAGGATAAGGCTATCATCGTAGCAGATTTCCATGTAGTCGGAAGGGGGCAGGTTAATGCGCACTACCCTGCCGGACTGGCGCATACGCTGGGACTTGGCCTTTACTACCTGCATCTCGTTCTCCCGCTCGCGGTCTGAAAGGGGGATATTGCGGTAGTACTGTACATTGCCGTCACTATTCAGCACGGCCACGGGGATGGTGTTATTGCTGTTCAGGACGGTCCATACCAGGGTAACATCCGTATTCTCATCGGCATTGTTCAGGCTGCGCATGGCCTCGGCCCATATCTCCATCTTGCGGTGCTCTTCCTGCTTAAGGTCACGCACCAGGAAATGGGACACAACCAGTGAGGCCACACTCAGTACGATTGCGGCTACTACCAGTATAATCTTGACCTGACGAATCCTATTTATCCATTGCATTATGTTATAATAACGGACAAAACGCCTTTCTTATTGTGTAAAAGCCAAAAATTGAGCATAATGAATTATAGAAAAGATTATGAATTATGAATTAAAATTACTACCTTTGCACCCATGAAATTGAGATTTATACACCTATTTATATTTATAGGGACAATTTGGGCCTTGTCTGCCTGCAGCGACAGCATGGAATTTCCTGAAGGTGACGGCAATGTTGCCATTGTGTACTGGATGGGAGACAACTCGCTGAGCGATAATGCCCAGAAGGATATAGAGGAACTGATGCGGGGAAGGGAGAACATTCCGGCTGACAGCAAGATTATCATCTATGCGGACAAGGCGGACATGAAGCCTGTTATCTACCAGCTGGATGCCATGAACGGGCTGCAGATATGGAAGGAACTTCCTAAGGAACAGGACTGTACGGACTCGCTGACCATGCTGAAAAACCTGAAGGACATCATCATGGCCTTCCCTGCCAAGAAGTACGGGCTGATAATCGGTGCTCACGGAACCGGCATGCAGATAACCAGACGAAGGGCTTTGGGACCAGACCAGAGCAACCGCGAGAACTGGATGAACATACCTACGCTGAGAGGGGTGCTGGAACATCTGCCCCACATGAGCTACATATTCTTTGACGTATGCTTCATGCAGGGCATTGAGGTGGCTTATGAGCTGCGGAATGTTACGGACTGGGTGATTAGCTCTCCGGCTGAGATTCCGGCCCCGGGTGCTCCCTACCACCTCATGACCGCTGAGTTGTGCAATGGTGACATCAACGGGATTGTGGAGAAATACAGCAACTACTACCCGGTAGGCAACTACACGGGGGTGGTGCTCTCGGCTGCCAAATGCAGCGAACTGCAGACTCTGGCCCTCAGTACGCGGCAATATCTGGAACAGCGGTTTGCCAACAGGCAGACTATCACGGAGGATGACATCAGGGCCATCCAGCGGTACTCGTCGGAGTTCGCCTCCTACACATACTGTCTGGACATGAACTCGGCCATGGCACGAATCCTGCAGGAGGAGGATTACCTGCAGTGGCTGGAGTCGTTCAACAGAGCCATGCCCATCCGCAACGCCAGGAATGACCGCTGGTTTGCCCGCTTCTGCGACAAGCCTGTCATCTATGACAAGGAACACTTTGGCGGTATCTCAATGTACATTCCCCTGGACAGCAACGAGGGCGAGAGGAAGAATCCGGAGCTGAGGCACTATCAGTGGTACAAAGCGGCCGGATGGAACAGGACAGGGTGGTAATTCATTTCATTCATAATGGAGAACAGATAATGCTTAAATCATAGTTTATAATAAAAAAACTGACATGCTATTTGACAGACATACATACGTTCAGCGCCGTTCTGTTCTGAAGGAGCAGGTGGGCTCGGGTATTATCCTGTTGACGGGCAATAACGATTCGCCCGCCAACTACCCTTCCAACACATACCGTTTCCGCCAGGACAGTACGTTCCTGTATTACTTCGGGCAGCACCGCGAGGGGCTGGCCGGTATCATTGACATTGACAACAACCGAGAGTATCTGGCTGGTAACGACATTGACATTGAGGACATCGTATGGTTCGGCAGTGTGGACAGTGTGGCCGACATGGCAGCACAGAGCGGTGTGGAAAACACGCTGACGATGGCGCAGATGGCTGACTTCCTGAAGAAGGCCAAGAACGAGGGCAGGGAGATTCACTTCCTTCCGCCCTACAGATATGACCTGATGATTCAGCTGATGGACATCCTGGGCATTCATCCCAGTGAGCAGCGTGCCAAGGCTTCACTGAAGCTGATTATGGCCGTGGTGAACCAGCGTGCGGTTAAGACACCTGAGGAGATTGCCGAGATTGAACGGGCCTGTGCCATCGGATACGAGATGCACACTACGGCGATGAAGATGTGCCGTCCGGGTGTGACAGAGCAGGAGATCAGCGGCCGTATCAGCGGCATAGCCAGCAGTAAGGGCTGTATGGTATCGTTCCAGAGCATCGTAAGCATGCACGGCGAGATTATGCACGGATATCCCAGCCCCCGCCCTCTGGAGGCAGGACGCCTACTGCTTTGCGACGCGGGAGCGGAGACGAATGAGAACTACTGTAGCGACAATACACGTACCACTCCTATCAGCGGTCGTTTTACCCAGCGGCAAAAGGAGATATACAGCATTGTGGAACAGTGCCATGACTACGCACTCTCACTGGCTGCGCCGGGCGTGAAATGGTGGGATGTGCACTTTGGTGTCTGCCGTCTGATGACGGAGAAACTAAAGGAACTGGGCCTGATGAAGGGCGACACCGAGGAAGCCGTAAAGGCCGGTGCGCATGCCATGTTCATGCCGCACGGCTTGGGACACATGATGGGAATGGATGTACACGATATGGAAGGTCTGGGCCAGACGTACGTAGGTTTCGACGAGGAGGTACAGCCCAACCTGGAGCAGTTCGGCACAAACTGTCTGCGCTGCGGACGTCGTCTGCAGGAGGGCTTCGTGATGACTGACGAACCGGGTATTTATTTCATTCCCGCCCTGATAGACGACTGGAAGGCAAGCGGTCACTGTTCGGAGTTCCTGAACTTTGACCTGCTGGAGACTTACAAGGACTTCGGCGGCATTCGTATTGAGGATGACATCCTGATTACAGCTGACGGCTGCCGCTACCTGGGAAAGGAGCGCATACCTTATCATATCAATGATGTGGAAGAATTTATCAATAAATAAAAAAGTATTTTATGAAGAAGTTTATGATTATGGCTTTGGCTGCACTGGCTATCATGCCTGCCGAAGCTAAGACCAAGAAGAAGGAAGTTGACAAGGACAGTCTGATCTTCACCACTATTATTGCCAACCCTGTAACCAGCATCAAGAACCAGAACAGCAGCGGTACCTGCTGGAGCTACTCTTCACTGGCTTTCCTGGAGAGCGAGGCAATCAAGAAGCACCCTGAGATGAAGGATGACCTGGACCTGTGCGAGTCTTTCCTGGTTAGCAAAACTTATGTGGACCGTGCCGACAAGCATGTCCGTACACATGGCGATGCCAGCTTCAGCCAGGGCGGTTCATTCGAGGATGCCCTCTACTGTATGGAGCACAACGGTCTGATTCCCGAGGGTATCATGCCCTACCCCATCACTGAGTATGGTGATTCTCTGTTCAACTTCGGTGCGTTCTTCCCCCCAATGGAGGCTTATCTGAAGAGCATCTCCAAGGGCGGCAGCAAGAAAATCTACCCCAAGGCTTGGAAGGCTGCGCTGCAGACGATGCTGGACAGCTATTTCGGCAAGTGCCCCACTGAATTCGAGTACAAAGGCAAGCGTTACACACCTCAATCATTCGTAAAGGATTACCTGACGCTGGATCCCAATGACTACGTGAGTCTGACCAGCTATACACATCATCCTTACTACAGCACATTCGCCCTGGAAATCGAGGACAACTGGCGCTGGGCAAGCAGCTACAACCTGCCCCTGGACGAGTTTATGCGTGTAATGGAGGAGTCCGTAAAGAACGGCTGGACCTTTGCATGGGGTGCCGACGTAAGCGAGGAGGGCTTCAGCCGCAGAAGCGGTAAGAACAAGAGTGTGGCCATCGTTCCCAATACGAAGGAAACTGCCGGTGTAGGTAGCGACCAGGCTCGCTGGACAGGCGAGAAGGCCGGTGCCAAGATTGCCGAGAGCGACAACAAGGGTGAGAAGACTATTACTCCCGAGATGCGCCAGGAGGCTTATGACAATTGGGAGACTACCGATGACCATGGTATGCAGATCTACGGTCTGGCTAAGGATCAGAACGGTAAGGAGTATTTCATGATGAAGAACTCTTGGGGCGAGACTGGTCCCTTCAAGGGTTTCTGGTACGTAAGTAAGCCTTACGTTGCCTATAAGACAATGAATATCGTTATCAACAAGAACGCTGTTCCTGCTGACATCCGCAAGAAGCTGGGCATCTAAGATTTAGGGGAAGCCAGTCTGATAAAAGGTCCGTCCGCCACCAGTTCTTCCTGGGCACGCATGTAATCCAGTGCCCAAGTAAGGCTGTGCGGGCGGATTCCTTTTATGTCCAGTTCCGAGGCTTTGATGGGGCCGTGCTGTAACTGGCCGAGGATGTGTGACCTGATCTGCAGGTACTCCTGCTCGGTTATGCCGGAGGCATCTTCCTGCTCACAGACATCACATACACCGCAGCGGTCAGTTTTCGTCTCACCGAAATATTGCAGCAGCAGACAGCTGCGGCATTCCCGGGTGTTCACGCAATAGGACTGCAGGGCACTCAGACGGGCAACGTAGGCTTCCTTTCGCATCGCATAGACCGCATAGGGGAACTCCAGTTCCTCCTTCATGACCCTACGCTGCCTGAAGGTTATCAGCGGAATATGCTTGCGTGGCACATAGCTGATCATGCCTCTGCGCGAGAGTTCCTTGAGTTCCTGATAGATGATATCCGCCGTCAGGCCGGTATCACGGCCTATCATATCCTCGTCAATAAACACAAAATCCACAAAGATGCCTCCGTATCGCCTCAGCATGGCCAGGATAATCCGCTCACCCTGCGCATCCAGAATACTGAACAGCTGATTCCGGGTGGCGTCGATTCGCAGGCGGCTTGTCCCTTCCTCGGCATCGCGGTACTCAATATAACCGGCCTTGTCCAGGATATCAAGGGCACTGGTCAGCATCAGCGGATGGTAATGGAAGGTGACACAGAAGCGTTCCACATTAAATTCGCGTGTGACGTTCATGCCGTCCCCAAGGGCTAACTGCAGGAAGCAGCATACATCTTCATATACCCTTCGGACAAAGTCCAGTTCGGGGAAGTTCTGCTTGACCCTGCGCTTGGACTGCTCCAGCTCCTTGCCGTCCATGACAATTACGGAACTGGCAGGCCTTCCGTCGCGCCCTGCCCTACCGGCTTCCTGGAAGTATTCTTCGATGGAATCAGGCAAGTCCACGTGTACCACTAACCTTACATCCGGCTTGTCAATTCCCATGCCGAAGGCGTTGGTGGCAACCATAATTCTGTATTTTCCTCTTAGCCAGGCATCTTGCCTGTCATCTTTCTCACCTGCCTTCAGTCCGGCATGATAGAAGGTAGCGGTATAGCCGTAGTCACTCAGCTGCTTGGCCAGATCGGCACACTTCTGTCTGTTGCGGGTGTAAATGATACAGGAGCCTTCATATTCGTTCAGTAACTGAAGCACCCCTAAGAGGGTAGCATCGGCATGCAGTACTTTGTAGGCCAGATTAGGACGGTAAAAGCTCATCCGGAAGACGTTCTCCTCCCTGAAACAGAGGTTCTGCTGGATATCCTTCGTCACCTCCGGTGTGGCCGTGGCCGTAAGGGCCAGAATGGGACAGCCGGGTTTTACCTTACGTATCCGGGCTATCTGCAGGTAGGACGGCCGGAAGTCATAACCCCATTGGCAGATGCAATGCGCCTCGTCAACGGTTATGAAGCTGACGTTCATGTGCCCTAACTTCTTCAGGAACAGTTCGGAACCGAGCCGTTCAGGCGACACATACAGGAACTTGTAGGCATTGAAGACGCTGTTCTCCAATATCACAAGGGTCTGCTCATGTGAAAGACCCGAATGAATACAGGCGGCCTTAATACCGCGGCTGTTCAGAGCCTCCACCTGATCCTTCATCAGGGCAACAAGGGGTGTTATCACCAGGCACATGCCGGGTCTGGCAAGGGCAGGTACCTGGAAGGTGATACTCTTACCGCCACCTGTGGGCATCAGACCTAACGTATCTCGTCCGCTGCCTATACTTTCGATAATATCACGCTGAATACCGCGGAAATCATCATATCCCCAGTATCTTTTCAGGATAGAGAGATAAGTATCCATCTTCTTCCCTCATTATAAAGCGGGCTTGATATCCTCAATCTGTAGCTGAACCTCGCCGCGCTTGTGACTGTTTTCCTCAAGTGTATAAACAATATCAAAGGCTTGCTTGGTCTTAATATAACGGGCCTGGGAACTCTGACCGAAGGCGATACCGTTCATTACACGGCTGCTCTTGCTGTCAACCAGTTCCAGTTTGATGTGCTCCTGCTCGCGACCTACAACCCTGCTGGTTCCGTAATCGTAAACCTGCTCGGTACAGAAGACGGGCTTGGGATTCTCAGGCCCAAAGGGTCCGAAACGCCTGAGGTCGTTATAGAAACGGTAGTTTATATCCTTGAAGTCAATCTTAGCCTCATAGGTCAGTACAGCGTTTGTCTGTTCAGGAAGGATATAATTGTCAACGTATTCCTCAAATCGGCGTTTGAACTCGGATACATTCTCTACTTTCATACTCAGACCTGCGGCATAGGTATGGCCGCCGAAGTTCTCCAGTAAATCCCTGCAACTGTCTATCGCACTGTAAACGTCGAATCCGGCTACGGAACGGGCCGAACCGGTCACGATATCTTCTGTACGGGTCAAGACTACAGCGGGACGAAAATATATCTCGGTAAGACGAGAGGCCACAATTCCGATTACACCACGGTGCCACTCCTCGTTGTACAAGACAATGGCCTTATGTTCATGCTGATGATCCAGTGAGGCTACAATCTGATTGGCTTCCTCAGTCATGGATTTGTCCAAATCCTTACGCTGCTCGTTATACTCGTTGATGGTAATAGCCTTCTGCCTGGCCGCCTCACTGTCTTTCTCTATCAGCAGGGAAACGGCTTCCTTACCGTTCTGCATTCTGCCGGATGCGTTGATGCGCGGACCTATCTTGAAGATGACATCATTCAGCGATAATTCCTTACCGGAAAGACCGCATATATCTATCAGCGCCTTCACTCCGGTACTGGGACTCTGGTTCAGCTGGCGTAATCCGTGATAGGCAAGAATCCTGTTCTCACCCATAATGGGAACAATATCCGAGGCTATACTAATGGCGCACAGGTCAAGGAGGGGAATCAGGTTGCAGAACTCAATTCCGTTGTTGATTGCAAAACCTTGCATCAGTTTGAAACCCACTCCGCAACCGCATAAGTCCTTATATGGATAGGTACTGTCATCACGCTTGGCATTCAGAATAGCCACTGCAGGGGGAAGTACCGGATCAGGTACATGATGGTCGCAGATAATGAAGTCAATACCCAGTTCCTTGGCATAGGCAATCTCATCTACAGCCTTAATACCACAGTCAAGAACAATAACCAGACCGACACCTGTTTCATGAGCATAGTTGACTCCCTGACGGGAAACGCCATAACCCTCGTCATTTCTGCTGGGGATATAATAATCAATATTGGAGTAATACTGCTGCAGGAATCTGTAAACCAAAGCAACTGCGGTACAGCCGTCAACATCATAATCGCCATAAACCAGAATACGCTCCTTCTTACCTAAAGCTTCGTTCAGACGGTCCACAGCCTTCTGCATATCCTTAAACAGGAAAGGGTCCAGAAGATTGGTAAGCTGGGGACGGAAGAACTTACGGGCCTCCTCTTCCGTACGGATACCTCTATTAACCAAGAGTGTACCCATTACAGGATTGATTCCCAAGCTGTTAGCGAGTTCTGAAGCAATGCTTTTATCAACTTCCGAAGGTTCCTTATATTCCCAAATATAACTCATAGGGTGTAAAATTACAATAAAAAAAGGACATTTCCCGTATAAGCCCGTATTAATTGTTTTTTTTTAACAAAATAGGTTAGAAGACCCTTCCCAACCCTCCCGTGAGGGAGGGAGTCCTTGGGGCAAGGAGCAAGGGGCAAGACAGTTGATAGTTGATAGTTGATAGTTCACTAAACACTAACCGCTAACCACTAACCGCTTAAACGCAGAAAACCCTCCGAGATTGCTCTCGAAGGGTTTCTTCTCTAAAAAACGGCGGCTACCTACGCCCCTCCGTCGCCATAAGAGGTATGGCTCCCCTCATCGGGCACGGAAAGACGTTCAGTCTTTCCTCTGAAGACCCTCTTCGCCCACGGACCCGTGAGAGAGCAGGTGGCCGCATAAAATGAGAAAGCCTCCACATCTTTCGATGCAGAGGCTTCTCACATTTTATAAAAAACGGCGGCTACCTACTCTCCCACGGGTGTGCAGT
>JAEEGK010008509.1_pt1 | contig 24181 bp, 32 predicted proteins | sample 8958771 | NCBI WGS metagenome assembly JAEEGK01 (sample SAMN16246547, study PRJNA631951) | gut metagenome | biome: gut microbiome; feature: rumen; material: SC-attached | host: Bos | place: Iran: Karaj | collected 2018-10
AATCGTACCAGCTTTCGGGCAAATGGGATTGGGTACCCAATATAAATCATATGTTAGTGTAGAAACACTCTTAAACCGTGGGATTATAAGGCCGATAGGAGGCTGATGTTTATGAATGTTTGTGAGCTGCTTGAAAGATTAAAAGAAGAAAGAGTACCTTCGCACTGGTTTTCTATCAATGATGATTTATCTTCAGATATATATGTTTTGAGAAATGTACATGATTACTGGGAATGCTTTTATGTTGATGAAAGAGGCAATCAAAACAATGGCTATAAGCGTTTTAATAGCGAAAGCGATGCGTGCGAATATTTACTAAAAAAATTGTTATATGAAAAAAATATGAGTAGTATCTAAAAAATTAAATGAACAAGTATATATTACCTTTTCAAAAGTGCTTTTGGTAATATGTTTTCTAAATCTACAATTAAAAAATGTAGTTGAATGAACAAACTAATTGCAATACTGCATCTAAGACAAATACATACGTTTGGGACGCCAACAATCTTGTAAAGGACAATTCCGACGTCTACCGCTATGGGCTGTCTGCGATTTCGCGCAATAATACATATTACCTGCATGACGCCCACGGCAGCGTGGTGGGCATGGCAAACACAAGCGGCAGCATAACCAAAACTTACGCCTATGACGCTTTCGGCGTTGAGCTTTCGCCCGTGTCGTCCGACGCGAACCCCTTCCGCTACTCCGGCGAATACTTCGACGCGGAGTCCGGCGATTATTACCTGAGAGCGAGGTACTATAACCCGCGCTTAGGCCGCTTCCTGACGGAAGACCCCGTCCGCGACGGCAATAACTGGTATGTGTATTGCTTTGGTAACCCCATTTTGCTTATCGACCCGAGCGGAAAAATAGCGGAAGGCGATAGGCCTATCCTTGCGAACATGGCGATGAACGCCATCACAACCGGAAATTGGAGCGGCGTTCCATCAACCGGAATACGAAGCTTTGCAGACAGTGTAAGCAGAGCGCTTAATGGAGATCGCGATTACTTATCGGTAATTGTGGGACTGTTCATCCAAAACGATGGCAACGTCAGCAGCGCCGAACTTGTAAACGCCGGAGTTCCAAGCGGTTTAGCAGACAGCGTTTGCGCCGACGCGATTCTTGCCTACAATGCTAACGTAAATACGGACGGCGGCATCTCTATGTTCGTGTTTGCATACGGCGCAGAGACATTTGATAGCCCAAATATGGCTGTTGTGGCTGGCGGATTAGGCGGCGTGGGCGGCGGGAAAACTGGCGGAAAAAGCAGCGGTGCGGCGGGTAATAAGGGAAATAGCAATAATAGCAGTGCAAATGCATTAAAAAGCGGCGATTCAAAAGCGATTAGTGGTATGAGCAAAAAAGAACTGCAAGCGAATTTGCCAGAAGGTTGGACTTATACAGAGCATAATGGTAGAGTACATATTAAAGATGAAAATGGTGCTTTTAGAGTCCGTATAGCCCCCCCCGGATAAAGTGACAAATTATCAGCACATGCATATTTTGGATGCGACTGGAAATGTCTTGGACATTAACGGAAATGTTGTTAGCCCAAAGAGTCCAAATGGGCACATTCCATGGAGCAAATAATCGCAACAGGAGTGGGATTATGAGTAAAATTAAAAGTATACAAAATAAAATTGATCAGACAGAGTATTGGGATCTGAATGTCCTTGATTTTCAAGCAAAATTTTTTGGTGATGAAGTAAACATTTATTTTACTAATGACGAAAAAACAAGTTGGAGAATTCTGTTTTCATCATGTTATAAAGTTTCTTATGAGACGGATGCTACGTGGCGAACCATAAAACATGTGCATGATATGAAGAAACCGCAACTTGGTTATTATGGCCAAAAAATATTAGTAAAAGATAATAATGATTTTGAGGGATTTTACGATGTCACAATAGATTTGACAATTCTAACTGCTGAAATTATTTGTAAGGAGGTCAGCGTCGAAAAAGTATCTAACGATTCAATAAGCGTATTTTGGCGGGAAATGAATAGTTTAGAAGCTGATTAACAGCGCCATCCAATATCCGAATATGAATACAATAAACTATTAAAATGATATTCTATATTGGAGGCAGTAAGTTATGCTAATTAATAATGAATTATTTTATCCCGGTAATGTCATTTATAATGCATTTAACATCGACTTTGATAAACCGTATATAGCACAATTGACTGAACTGAATGAAGACTTAATTCAAGTTGAATATAATGATAATTACTTACTTGATATAGGCTGGTATCCTGAAGGCGACGAAAACGGGAAAATGATTATTCAACTAATTCATATTAATCAATGGGATAAACCGATTATACGGGAAGAAATAAACAATATCGATGAGTTGTTCAAAAACATTAATAAAATATTGGCATTTATAAAACTCGCTACAGAAAAATGAAATATCTGCCAATAGAAAAAATGCACCTATACTTACAATAACCGCAGGAGAATGACGGCGCAGAGCGTCGGCGGGATAAGCCGCACATACAGCTACGACGCGAACAACCGCCTGCTCAGCTCGTCGGACGGCAAGAGCTACACCTACGACGCAAACGGCAACACGCTCACCGAGCGGACGAACGGCACGGTCAGGATACTGTCAATAGTTTTTCGCAAATTCAGTATTATACTTAACCGCCTTAACCACAACACACCGGTAAAGCCCCTTGCGCGTCATAGGTGCTTGCACGAAGCCTGCCCTTAGAGAGCGAGATATTACGCGCTGGGGCTGGGACGCGGTTCCTCAGCGAAGACCCCGTCCGTGACGGCAATAACTGGTATGCGTATTGCAATAACAACCCGGTTAGGTACGTTGACCCGAGCGGCGAAATTGCAGGTGTAGACGATGCGTTAGTTTTTATTGCGATAGTGTTTTAGTCACTGGCGCAATAGTCACCGTAACCGCTGAATGGCTGGCCTCGCCCGAAGGACAGACGGCGCTGAACAATGGTGCTAAGATTATTCACGACGCAGCACAAACACTTGTTGAAGGTGTCCAGGCCGGAATAGAGGCTGTAGGTGAATATTTAAGCGATGCCGCAGATGCTGTCAGCGAAGCGGCTAATGCTGTTGGCAATTGGCTTGCGGATACTTTTGGCGGCGGTGGCAGTCCCAATCCGAATAAGCCGGATGATGATAAGAACAATCAAAATAATAAGGAAAATAAAGAATCATCCAAGAGACAAGATGAAAATCAAAAGGCTCTACATGATCCTGCTAAGGAGGCAAAGAAGAACGGAGATACTTCATATGAAGAAGCAGAGATCTTAAAAGAATGGGCTAAAGAATACGATGTCCCGAATCAAGGTATAGAGGTTCATCCTAACAGACCAGGACCTGCAAGCAACATTCCTCATATTCATATAGGAAAGATTGGGCATATACCGGTAGTTGGAGATGTTCCGCCATGGCTAATGAGGTAAATCATGATTGTGAATTGCTTTTACGATGAAAACATGGAGTTTGCTGATATTGTCTATATTCCAGATTGCATTAAATGCAATGTCGAAGAGCTACAAAATAGTTTTTTCAATTGGTTATTTGATGAAAATAATGATCACGACTATTGGATTATAATAAACGGGAAAAAACAGGCTTGCGAGTATGGAATTGACGCATTTGTAAAATGGATTAACGATACGATTTGCATTGCTCAATCCGATAAAGCGCAAATAATTGAAAGCAATGCAAAAGAATGGGATAGTGAGCATATCAATCTAATTTTTTGATATAATGTCAAGCGCAGTACGCTTAGTACTTATGACGCCCTCGGCAGGCTCACGAACGAGCACAGTACGGGCGCGAACGCCTACGACAAAACCTATACTTACGACGCGCGGGGGAACAGAGCAAAGCTCATAGTCGCGGGTGGTGAAACCGTCACCTACAGCTACGACGCAAACAACCGCCTGATTTCGTCCACGGACGGTAAGAGCTACGCCTACGATGCTTTCGGCGTGGAGCTTTCGCCCACCTCGTCCGACGCGAACCCCTTCCGCTACTCCGGCGAATACTTCGACGCGGAATCCGGAGATTATTACCTGAGAGCGAGGTATTACGCGCCGGGGCTCGGGCGGTTTTTGACGGAAGACCCCCCATTGGAATGTTAAGAATTGTATCTATGGGGATAATTCCGAGAACAAGACGCCCGACATTCTTGCCATACGGCAGAATGGAAACCGTTATATTTACTGCGGCGGAAACCCTATAATGTATCGTGATGATAGCGGTGAGTGGATACATATTGCAATTGGTGCACTTGTTGGTTTTGCTTTTGGAGGAGTGGTTTCCGCAGTAACACAATATTTTGAAGAAGGAAAAATATCTTGGGGTACGGTTTTGGTTTCAGCGGGTGGTGGAGCCTTAAGTGGAGCCTTAGCAGCGACTGGTGTAGGACTTGTTGGTCAAGCAATAGGCAATGCCGCTATTTCAGTGGTTACTGATGTTGGAACTATGGTCATTGAGGGTGAAATTAATACAGCTAATATTGTGGATTTAATGGAAACAGCAGCCATCGGAGCCCTTTGCGGTTTGGCGGGCGGTCCGGGAGGCAGTACACGTCATTTGAGTTCGGCGGCCAATAACTTGTTTTCGAAAACAGGAAAAATAATTCAATCATCGGTAAAAAGGTCAAATTTTGACAATACAGCGAAAGATATAATAAATGCATTTAAGTATTATTACAAGAATGCTGCGAAAGAAGAAGGTAGAATTGTGAAATCAGTGTTAAAATCATTTTTGCCGCTAATTGGGATAGAAATAGGCGATGCTTTTGATTGAATAGCAGCGTGGAGATAGTGATTAGTTATGTCTACAAATATTTATACTCGGTTGCTTGTCATTTACTTTGGCTATATATTCTTAGGCATAGGTTCATATAGTGCTTTAAAAGTTGGAATAGAAAAGCGCGTATTTCAGGGACACAGCAAAAGCTTTAAGAAAAAGATAAAATCTAAATATAATTTGTCACAAAAATTCAGCTTTTCTTATTTGAAATATGAAAATTTTAGCGACTATAGAAAACAGGCAATATTGCTGACTTGGATTTATTGGATATGTATAATAGTTTCGGCCGTGCTTGAAGTATTGTCTGTTCTCAACCTGTTGCCACGAGTTGTTAATAGAAGCGGCTTGTTCCTGTTTGCGTTAACTGCCATATTGTCATTTCTATACTTTAGACTCGATAGTTGAATTATGGGCTTGAACGACAATCGAAAATTGGATATTGATAATATCAAATGATTTTTGTTAAACGTCGGCTATACTTACGGCTATTACCCCAGCGGCCTGCGCCGGACGAAGACCGGGCGTAACGCTGCAACGAACGCGGTCATATCTACAAATACATACGTTTGGGACGGCAACAACCTCGTCAAGGACAATTCCGACGCCTACCGCTACGGCCTGTCTGCGATTTCGCGCAATAATAAATATTACCTGCACGACGCGCATGGCAGCGTGGTAGGCATAGCGAACACAAGCGGCAGCATAAGCAAAACTTACGCCTACGATGCCTTCGGCGTGGAACTTTCTCCCGTGTCGTCCGATGCGAACCCCTTCCGCTACTCCGGCGAATACTTCGACGCGGAATCCGGGGATTATTACCTCCGCGCGAGGTACTCCGCGCCGGGGCTCGGGCGGTTCCTCAGCGAAGATCCCGTCCGCGACGGCAGTAACTGGTATGTGTATTGCAATAATAATCCGGTTAGGTTTATAGATAGCTTTGGACTCTCTCCTGTAGCAATACGAGATTATACCGAAGGATATGCCGGAGCGGTTGAATGGGACGAGCGGTTAGGGGTAGCAACTTTTAAACTAAACGATAATGTATTTTATTCAACTGGCTCTGGTTATAACTTGGAGGGCTTCACAGTCTCTAATATAAATGGAAAGTTGTATGCTGAAGACAGTGATTTAAACTATTTCTATTTTGGAATTACCCCATCTGATACAGAAGCTGGTGTTAAAATATCAATGTATGATGGTAAGGCATATATAGATATTAGTGACCCTGTTTCAAATTCACTTGACAGTAATTACATAAACTTTAAAAGCTTAAGCGGAAACTATTGGAAGTTTGCTGAATTGGTTGGAAATGAAGGACCATGGAATCTTAAATATCGAGATGAGAATGATCTTAAAAACCCGTTTCATTGGGAGAATGCTTTAGGCATTACTTTTTGGGGGTATCAAACAAAGATGCTTTTAAATGGAAGGCTTGTAACCGTTGAACAAGTTGGAAATATAACTTATGGTTATATAGCGACGGTTGCAGGTATAGACAGATTCTTGATGAGGGCAGGGCCTGCTGTTAACCATTTTTTAGGTCACTTTATTTTCGCCTGGGATAATGAATTTGCAGACCAAGCTCTTTTTACGTTGGGAGAAAATTGGTATAGAACGGGAGTAATGCAATGAAAAAGAATAAAGCACCGCTAACGATATTCTCAATTATTGCCATATTCGTAATACTGGCTTTTGTAATCTGCTGGAAGCTTTTTTATATTGGCGAGAACAGGTTCTTAATTGCTCCAAGCTATGATAAAGCGGATAGTTTATTAAACAACAATTATAAAGAGTTATCATATGTTTTTGATGAATTATCCGATTTAGACTACGACAGTGTATCAATTAGCGAACTGTTATTCGTTGATGGAGCATGGAAGAATAATGATGAAAACAAAATGTTTATGGAAGTTGAACGCAAATCAGAAAATTATGAAGATACTATACCTGTTCCCGATGAATTGTGTGCGCATATAATAGCTCTTCATAAAAAGGGCGTGAGGGATATTTCTTGGTCAAAAAAATCTGCTCGCTTAACAATTTGGAATACTATGTCTGAAAGCCGAGGTATAGTCTATTCTGAAAGTGGTGCTCCTGATGGAGAACAACTTGTCGAGGTTAAGCAATTGCCAATAGATAATTGGTATTACTATGTTCATAATTATGAGAAAGCCAAAGAGATGTATCCCGAACGTTTTATGTAGCTATTTATCTTTAGTATAACATCCTCTACGACGCGCGGGGGAACAGAGCGAAGCTCATAGTCGCGGGCGGTGAAACCGTCACCTACACCTACGATGCCTTCGGCTTGGAGCTCTCGCTCGTTGCGAGCGACGCGAACCCCTTCCGCTACTCCGGCGAATACTTCGACGCGGAGTCCGGCGATTATTACCTTAGGGCGAGGTACTATAACCCGCGCCTTGGCCGCTTCCTGACGGAAGACCCCGTCCGCGACGATGATAACTGGTATGTGTATTGCAACAATAATCCGGTAAGATACGTTGACCCGAGCGGAAAAATAGCGGTAGTAGACGATGCGTCAGTTACGTTAGTGTTAGTCACTGGCGCAATAGTCACCGTAACCGCTGAATGGCTGGCTTCACCCGAAGGACAGAAAGCGCTGAACAACGGTGTTAAGATTATTCACGACGCAGCACAAACACTTGTTGAAGGTGTCCAGGCCGGAATAGAGGCAGCAAAGGAATTCGTAGGTGATGTTGCTGATGCTGTAAGTGAAGCGGTTGACGCAGTCGGCAACTGGTTTGCGGATACTTTTGGCGGCGGTGGTAGTCCCAATCTGAACCCGAAGAAACCAGACGATGATGACAATCATCATATGATCGGAGAAAATGGGACAAAGACAAACGGCAGTAAAACACTTTGGAGAAACGGAAAAACAGAACGTATAGATGTCGAAAATCTTGCACCAGGAAAAAGACCGGGACAAGTACATTATCACGATGCAAATAATAATTATATTTTTGATATTGCTAAAAAGGCGTTTTATATAGAAGGTTCTGATACATTAGCTCCAAGAGCAATTCAAAAATTGTTAGACAACCCTGAATTTTATAGACACATATTACAAGGTTTAAAAATACTAGGAGAACTATAATGATTTATGTAGACAAAAACGGCTATATGCGTTCGAGACAAAAAGAATCTTTGTCGCCCAAAGCGATTGAATTAATTGAAGACATTGTTTCTAAGACTACGGAAATTAAAGGTTGTTTGCTGTACAATATAGAAAACATGATAGATGAAATTAAACTTAACTTTGACAATATTTTAAAATGGCATGTAGACAGAACTGGATATGAACATTCTGTAAATGAGATACAGCTTTTTGCCGATACAATTGATGCTTCTCAACTTGATGTGTTTGCTGAAGAATTAGGAATGAAATTACATGAAAAATTCGATGTTGATATAGTTATAAACATTTCTTATTTTGAAAATAATGATGATATTATTCTGGAAAATGAAGAAGATGATGATAGTCATTTGGATTGGTATGACTTGAGATTTTTCGCATATCGTGAAAGCGAATATAAACTGTTGTTTGGGAGTTTAAATGAATTCACATTGGAATCTGTAATGTGTTGTATAGTAAGGAAGAATGATGCTTTGAGTTATTAAGTACTATTAGGACGGCAAGAGCTACGCCTGCGACGCAAACGGCAACACGCTCACCGAGCGGACGAACGGCACGGTCAGCGCGACTTACGCCTACGACGCGGAGAATAAGCTTATAAGCTACACCGCGGGGAACGTCGGCTATACTTACGGATATTACCCCAGCGAACTGCGCCGGACGAAGACGGCGCTGAACGCTCAGACAAACGCTTCGACGCTGACTAATACCTACGTTTGGGATGGCAACAACCTCGTCAAGGACAATTCCGACGCCTACCGCTACGGCCTGTCTGCTGTTCGAGTCGGGCGTAACGAGCCACAGAGTGTCGGGAGATAACGACCAAAAGTAGCCGGAAAAGAAAAAGCCACTACCGAAGCTCTTTCACATCCTGTAAACTGGAAAGTGCCAACAACCCAGCAGAAAGGAGCGCAATGAAAGAGTTTATGAGTAATGGCTTTGCAGACAGTATATCACAAGCCATTGAAGAAATGAAAGCAGAACAGAGAGATTCATTCTCTTTGGAAAAGATCAATCTGGCTGAACTGGAGCGCCGTACCGGTGTGCCGCGCGGTAAGCTTCGGCGCTTGAAACGGAATGGATTTCAAGATTTCCCTCGTAAAAACAAGGGACGCAAACACAAAGTTACAAAGCTCAGCGGTTATACAGGACTGATCGACAGCCTGTTGAGACAAGGCACGAAGAATTCATCCGTCGTTCTGGATCGCATGCGGCAGGCTGGATTTGAAGGCGGCGCAACCATAGTGAAGGAGTACATTGCCGCGCACAAGCATCTTCTGCCGGCCAAACGCCAGCTGGTCGCGCCGCAGGGCAACCGAGGCCGTCGCTATACAACCGAGCAGGGAGAGGCATTTCAGATGGATTGGGGCTTCACAAAGGTTCTGAATCCAGACGGTGTTGAGTTTCAGGCAGCCTGTTTCGCTATGATCTGTCACCATTGCGGGCAGCGGTATGTGGAGTTCTTTCCCAATGCCAGGCAGGAAAACCTCTTCATCGGTATGATCCACGCCTTTCAGTACATGGGCGTCCCGAGATTTGTTCTCACGGACAACATGAAGAGCGTGGTCATTCGCCGAGACATGGAAGGACATCCTGTATGGCAGAAGGATTATGAGGCATTTATGAAGACCGTGGGCTTCGAGACAAAGCTCTGCAAGCCGCGGCATCCTTTTACAAAGGGCAAGGTCGAACGTCTAGTCCGCTTTGTGAAGGAAAACTTTCTCGTTGATCGTGTGTTCAGTAATATTACCGATCTGAACTGGCAGGCGCTGGAGTGGTGCAACCGTCAAAACGGTATTTACTACAAGGCTGTAGACGGTGTACCGCAGCAGCTTCATCTTAGTCTGTGCGGCGAGCACCTGAAGGAGTTGCCGAAAACGGATACGATCAGGTTCTATCTGTGTCCGGAACGAAAGATCTCTTTCGACGGTTTCGTCAACTATGAGGGACGGCGCTTTGGAGTGCCGTACAGCTATTTAGGCGCGACAGCCAGAGTATCCCGCAGCGGAGACACGCTGTACATCTATTCCTTCGATCTGCGTGTGCTGCTGGCGACCCATGATGTGACGTGGGGCCGCAGGGACAGCTTTTGCGAGGGGCAGTATGAAGATCTGAAGCAGCCGGAAGAGTTGCCAACGGCTCCTGTTAAAACACAGATCCGTCAGCTTCCAAAGCCGTACATGGATATCTCCTTTGCCAAATTCAACTTTGACGAGGAGGGTTCGGTATGAACGAAACTGCGTTTGAAACGATTGCCTCAGCAGCGTCAGTGCTGAAACTGGACTTCTCCTCAGAGGAGTTTGCGGGTTTCGTGGAGGATCACGGCTTGTCTGAAGACGCTATTGAGGCGGTAAGGTCTGTCTTTTCCTATCTCAAGGACAAAAAGCAGCAGACGACAGTTAAGACCTTGTTGAAGATGAGCCGCTTGCCAACAAAGGTACCAAAGACTTTTGAAAACTTCGACTTCTCCCTATTGAAAGGCAAAGATGTGGAGCGCGTTAAGGCACTTCCGTCATTGTCGGCAATCTACTCTCATAGGAATCTCGCTTTCATCGGCCCCGCCGGAACCGGGAAAACGCATTTGGCACAGGCTTTTGGTTACTCCTGCTGCCAGCACGGGATGAAGGCCTATTTCATTAAGGCCTCCGAGCTGCGTGACCGCTTTACAGCCGCAAGACGCACGGGAAAGACAGATTCCTGCCTTAGTGGTCTGGTACGGCCGAGCTGCCTGATCATTGATGAGATAGGTCACTGCGCCTTTGACAAGGAGAATACCAGACTGTTTTTTGACCTGATCGACAGGCGCTACAACAAGGAAGGCAACTTCAATATGATCTTCACCAGCAACAAAAATCCGGCTCTCTGGCGTGAAGATTTCAACGAGGACGCCACATTGCTCTGCGCGCTGGACCGCATCTTTGACGACGCTACCGTGTTCAAGCTGCGCGGTGAAAGCTTCCGTGGAAAGAAGCTGGAGACCGTCTCACTGCAAACGGGCAAGGTGCAGGCGGTAGAGCTCCTACCCTCGCAAGAAGAGTAAACTGTTGTTTATGCTGGGTTGTTGGCTCTTATTTACCCTCCATTGGTTCATCATTTTCCGACAATTATTGGTTCGTTTCTTCCGACATTTTATGGTCGCGATCTCCCGACGCTAACACTGCGATTTCGCGCAACAATACGTATTACCTGCATGACGTGCATGGCAGCGTAGTCGGCATAGCAAATTCCAGCGGCAGCATAACCAAAACCTACGCCTATGACGCTTTTGGCGTCGAGCTCTCACCCGTGGCGAGCGACACGAACCCCTTCCGTTACTCCGGTGAATACTTCGACGCAGAAACCGGGGATTATTACCTGAGAGCGAGATATTACAACCCGCGCCTTGGCCGCTTCCTGACGGAAGATCCGGTGCGCGACGGCAACAACTGGTATGTGTATTGTGGTAATAACCCGGTTAAGTATGTTGACCCGAGCGGCGAAATTGCCATCACAACGTTAATCCTGATTGGCTCGGCGGTAATAGCACTGGTTGCTGCCGGAGCTACCGCCTATGACAGCTATAAAACTACAGGAAAAGTCGATTGGGTAAACACAATAACTACCGGTTTGATGTGGTTTACGATGGCCTATACCTTGGGCACCACGGCATATGGTCTTTATCTGAGTTATTGCGCGTATAAGGGAATTACACCTGTTGCTGAGGTGAAATTCAATTCGAATACCGAAATTGGAAGCAATGCGGCGAAGAGCACAAGCCAGGGTGGAAACGGTAAAACATTCAAATCACAATATGATATTCCTACAGATGAAAGTGGATATACTAAATCAAATCTTGAATTGGGAAGGCAAGTACATAAAGAATATAAAGCTGGTGATGTTGATAATATTACTTAATTCAAAGAATATATCCTTCCAAGAGGAAAAAGAGTGGATTTTATAGATTTTGAATTAAAAACAGTGTATGAATTGAAACCGAATAATCCTGAACAGATAAAAAGTGGAACGAAACAGTTAGAAATCTACCTTAAGGAGATTGAGGAAGTATTTGGAGATGGATGGACATCCGTTTTTGATACGTATTAAAGGGGAAAAATGGATAACATTGAATTCAACAAAACGCTACAAGAGTGTTTAATTAACTGCGGATTTATATTAAAAAATAAAAACTACTACAATAGTACAGATGATTTAATAGTTGTTGTAAGTGCACAAAAATCAAATTATGATAATAGCTATTATATAAATTATGCTATCATCGTAAAAGATATTCATTTAGGGGTTGATTATCCCAAAACTCAAGAAGGAGATATTAGAGGACGATTTCAATATGATAGTGGTGGGAGGATGACGGATAATTATCCTATAACTATAATGGATAAAAATGAATTACAAAAAAATCTAAATAATAATATACAATCCGTTATAAAACCTCTACTTGAGGATGGATTAAAACAATATCTTGAAATATATCCTAAAGCTATATATACAGCTACTAAGAAATTAAAGGAATACTTATCGGTGCAATTTAAAATGATAGTTAGTGATATTAACTAAAGGATAATTCCGACGCCTACCGCTATGGCCTGTCTGCGATTTCGCGCAATAATACGTATTACCTGCATGACGCGCATGGAAGCGTGGTGGGCATAGCAAACACCAGCGGCAGCATAAGCAAAACCTACGCCTACGACGCCTTCGGCTTGGAGCTCTCGCTCGTTGCGAGCGACGCGAACCCCTTCCGCTACTCCGGCGAATACTTCGACGCAGAATCCGGGGATTATTACCTGAGAGCGAGGTATTACGCGCCGGGACTTGGGCGGCTTCCTGACGGAAGACCCCGTCCGCGACGGCAACAACTGGTATGCGTATTGCAATAACAATCCGGTTAGGTATGTTGACCCGAGCGGGAAAATAGCTGCTGAGATTGCTAACGAACTTTACTATGAATTAGCCGCACTTGGTACAGCAGCCGCATGGCTCGCTTCACCCGCAGGCCAAAACGTAATAAACAACTTGGCTAAGGGCATCCATGATGCAGTAGAAACGGTCGTAGATGGTATTCAGGCCGGAATTGAGGCAATTGGTAACTTTATAGGCGACGCGATTGATTCTATTTTCAATTCTTCTGACGCAAGCGGCAGCCCCTCGCCACAAAAACCGAACGATGATTCAGATGCTGTTAAGAAAATAGCTAAAAAATTGCGAAGGGTATAGCGGCAAAAGAAGTTGCGAAAACAATTATAAGTGGTATTAGCGGGGAAAACAGTGCAATTATTGTTAATTATAATGGGTCGAGTTCTTATGTTTATAGGGGAGGAAGTAACTTTACGGTAAGAATCCAAGATGTTCGCATAAATAAGTCTACAGGTCTTGTGGACCCAAGATATGGAATTCCGGTTAACGTTAATCCGGATGCCGTTTCACAATTTGGCGGCGCGTATAAGATTGAAAGCATTCCTGATGGTTTAAAAATAATACAAATGGGGGGACAATCCCAAACATTATGAAATCGTTCCGGAATATGAGATGTCAATAGATGATTATCAAAATCTTTTAAACCAGATTAAAATATCAGGACCATATTAAGAGGTGTAATATGAGCTATAACATTGTGTATGAATATGATAATGAATATGATAATGAACTTAATGAGTTTGAAGCAATCCAAAAAGGGTATAGACGAGATGTTGTTGTTAATATTGACAACAAAAAATTCAAGCTTTATATTACGGATATGACTAGACTGCACCAAGACTATGATGCAGGTATTGAATACTATGGAAAATATGAGAATATGCCAAATACAATTATTGTAAAGGAAGCTTCAAAGGCAGAAATAGAAAAAACCATAAAAGAATTGATCGATATTGGCTTTTTCGATGAGCTGGGATGTAGTAATTAATCATCCGTTGTATTAACATAATTCATTTCCCTACATTCAAAACGAGTATCCTGAATTAACAGTTATACCTATAACGCCCTCGGCAGGCTCACGAACGAGCACAGCACCGGCGCGAACGCCTATGACAAGACCTACACCTATGACGCGCGCGGGAACCGGGCGAAGCTCATAGTCGCGGGCGGCGAAACCGTCACTTACACCTACGATGCGAACAACCGCCTGCTCAGTTCCACGGACGGCAAGAGCTACACCTACGACGTCTTCGGCGTGGAACTCTCGCCCGTGTCGTCCGATGCGAACCCCTTCCGCTGCTCCGGCGAATACTTCGACGCAGAAACCGGCGATTATTACCTGAGAGCGAGATACTATAACCCACGCTTAGGCCGCTTCCTGACGGAAGACCCCGCGCATGACGGCAACAACTGGTATGCGTATTGCAACAATAATCCGGTAAGATACGTTGACCCGAGCGGCGAAATTGCAGGTGTAGACGATGCGTTAGTTTTTATTGCGATAGTTTTAGTCACTGGCGCAATAGTCACCGTAACCGCTGAATGGCTGGCCTCGCCCGAAGGACAGAAGGCGCTGAACAACGGTGCTAAAGTTATCCACGAAGCGGTGGAGACGCTTGTTGAAGGTGTCCAGGCCGGAATAGAGGCTGTAGGTGAATTTCTATGCGATGCCGCAGATGCTGTAAGTGAAGCGGTTGACGCAGTCGGCAACTGGTTCGCGGATACTTTTGGCGGCGGTGGCAGTTCCAATCCGAATAAACCGGATGATGACGATAACAATCAGAATAATAAGAATAAAGAATCATCCAATAACAACTCAAAAAGACAAAACGAAAATCAGAAGGCTCTACATGATCTGGCTAAAGAGGCAAGCCAACAAGCAAAAAAGGGCAATCTATTTCTCGAGAAGAAGCAGAAATATTAGATGAATGGGCCGAAGAATACGATGTTCCTCAGCATCATCAGTCATATTCAGGCAGCGGTAATCATTTTCCTGGTGGAAACTACTCTGATCATACGCATATCTACAACATACATGTACCGTATAATCAAATTGGGGGTGTTGCAATATGGTGAATGGGTTGATTTTTCAGAAGAAAAGTAATATTTCCTACAAAGGCGTAGATGGTGATAATTGGTATCTAAACTATGACTACCCCAACATATTTAACGATATTTTTGAAAATGATATTGAAAAATCCTGGTATGACGATCAATTCGTTGATGTTTGCGGCGACTGGACGTTTATTTACAAGTATTACAAATTGTCCGAAGAAAAACATATTAATTATAGAATAATACTATGTAAAACCAAAAGAAAATATCCTATAATTCATGGCCTTTCTGAAGACGATTCTCATTTTCTCGGTTATGATTATGCTTATCCGGGTGGTTCTTATTACTCAGCAGTTTTAAATGATATACATTTAAGATCCGTAGAAGGATTAAATCACTTCAGACTTAATAAAAATGGATTGTTTGAATACGAAGAAGAAATATCTGAGTTTATTAGTAAGAGAACTTCAATGATAGCAGAAAACGCTGATTTGGAGAGTGGCGATTTTATTATCTACAAATTGTATGAGGTCGAGACCACTGATTTTAAGGAGTTTATAGAGTCTAAAATATAATGAAGTTGTGGTATAGAGATTCATCATAGTAGTAAATTCCCTTCTGCAACGGCGTAAAGCAGAGCTACACCTACAACGCGGCGAACCTCGTCACCGGGATCGCCACCGCGAAGGGCTCGTCGAACCTCAAGCAGGAGACGTACAGCTATTACGCGGACGGGAACCGCAGCAGCGATACGAGCTTCGCGGGCAACACGGTCACGACGGCGTATGACGCCCTCGGCAGGCTCACGAACGAGCACAGCACCGGCGCGAACGCTTATGACAAGACCTACGCCTACGACGCCTTCGGCGTGGAACTCTCGCCCGTGTCGTCCGACGTGAACCCCTTCCGCTACTCCGGCGAATACTTCGACGCAGAAACCGGGGATTATTACCTGAGAGCGAGGTACTATAACCCGCGCTTAGGCCGCTTCCTGACGGAAGATCCGGTGCGCGATGGCAATAACTGGTATGCGTATTGCAATAATAATCCGGTTAGGTATGTTGACCCGAGCGGGTGTATAGGAGTATACGACGGCAGAATATACACTGATGAGGGCGATTCAGAATGGGATGTCATTTTGCTTGAAGATAAAATAAAATATGAAAACGCAGTATCTTCAGAACGAAAAGCAGAGATAGCTGCCCATGCAGCTCAAATACGTGAAAAAGCAGGAGAAGGTAATTATAGGGTTAATGCGGATATGCCATTAGCAGATTTTAGGCAACACCGCATAATTCCCGGCACATATCTTACTTGCAGAATATTCCGTCATATCGTCCAAAAATACTCGGCAATACACAAAGTATTACCTGCGTTTTTTGAACAATCTGACGAAAATCCTGACGGCGCAATCTATGCGCCGGAATTATGCGGTGTTGCCTTTATAATACCTGACATGACTGATGCGATTAATTCGTACATATCAAAGTATGAAAGCGACTTTAAAAACCACTATAGAAATTATATTTGGATTAAAGAGATAGTTAAAACGGGTGCATTAGTAGATGTGAAAAATAGTGATCCGGAGTTTAAAAGGCCAGATTATTCATATCATATTGCAAAATGTTATTACTGGCGGCGGGTGTTTATCAGATATATCAGGATAGAAAAGATTATGATGAAGGCAAATTACCCGAATTATCTGAAAAGCCCAGCTATTGGCGCGTATTTACAAATTATGGAGATAACCCCGGAGATCCAGAGCAAATTAAGTTCGGAATTGACCTATACTATTCTACACATCGACATCCAATTTTATCTCCATTGAGCCATTGATAAAATGCAGCGACAAAAGGAGTTATTAAATGAAAATACGCAAAGCACTAAAAATATTTGGCGTTGTTTCAATAATTGCTCTTATTACGATGGCAATTATGCTTGTTCCTGTAATACGGATCATAATAGATGACATGAGAACTCCAGATTATGAAGAAGAAGCACAAAATGATTTTATATCTTATAAAGAAGAATTTGAAAAGGTTTTGAACGAATTATCTTTATTGGAGGAATCATTATCAATTGATAATGAGAATTATAACGATCAAGAATATATTGCTAAAGACTTAGCGGAATTGTTTTTTGAAAATTTGAATTATAAGAAAATAATAAAGAGTAATTATGAAATTGAATTTATAAAAGGATACGGTTCGGGAATGTCAGTCATCGGCATCCTTTCTCCATTAAAAAAGGATTGGAAGCCAACAATTAAACTGTCTATCAAAGCGTTAGATGAAAATGGAAAATGGTATTCATTTTCTGAACACATGCTCTAGTTAACACTATTATGATGCCCTCGGAAGACTAACGAACGAGCATGGCACCGGCGCGAACGCTTATGACAAGACCTACACCTACGACGCGCGGGGGAACAGAGCGAAGCTCATAGTCGCGGGCGGTGAAACCGTCACCTACGCCTACGACGCGAACAACCGGCTGCTTAGCTCGTCGGACGGCAAGAGCTACACCTACGACGCGAACGGCAACACGCTCACCGAGCGGACGAACGGAACGGTCAGGATACTGTCAATAGTTTTTCGCAAATTCGGTATTATACTTAACCGCCTTAACCACAACACACCGGTAAAGCCCCTTGCGTTTCAAGGGTGCTTGCACGAAGCCTGCCCTTAGAGAGCGAGGTACTACGCGCCGGGGATGGGACGGTTCCTCAGCGAAGACCCCGTCCGCGACGGCAACAACTGGTATGTGTACTGCAATAACAACCCGGTAAGGTATGTTGACCCGAGCGGCGAAATTGCCATCACAACGTTAATCCTGATTGGCTCGGCGGTAATAGCACTGGTTGCTGCCGTAGATACCGCCTGTGACAGCTATAATACTACAGGAAAAGTCGATTGGGTAAACACAATAACGACCGGTAGGTCTATAAATAAAGATAAAGTTGCAATTATAAAGGTTACTATACCAGAAAGTACATATAATCAATTACATCATATGAATCTAGATGCAACTATTTTTAAGTCTGGTACACCAGTTGTTGAACCGGAAATATTGGATTTTTTAATAATAGCATATTAAATATTGAACATATATACTAGGAGGTAAGTATAGAATTGAATGGTGATGTAGAAGCGATCTTCTTTTTTTTAGATAATAAGAAAGTGTATGAAGGGTACAGACCTGCCCATTTGATTAAAGAAGACTATTTAACGACAGGAGTTCATCATTATTATAAAAATGATGATGATAATGAAATAAGAGGAACAATTACATTTATTTCTCCAGAGTATTATCCTAAAAGTTTATGGATAGGAAAAATATTAGACATGTATGAGGGTGGGGAAAAAATAGGTTATGCAAAGATAGTAAAAATATTTAATCATATTTTATTAAATAATAATTGTTCATATATAGCAAAAATTCAATGGTTATTGAATGAAAATGGAGGCAGAAAGAAACTTCCGCCTAAAAATACTCGATACTGTCCTATAATTCAATTAGATAATGATGAAAAGAAATATAGTATAGATTTTATTTGCCCAGATTTCTCTAAAACAGACTTAATTAAGTTCTCTTTTTTGGTTGATAATGCACCAACTGAATTAGTAGAAAATAATCATTACTATGATTTAAGTGAGGGAGAAAAAACGGTTGCTACAGTTCTTGTGCTGGATAAAGTGTATACAGAATTGTAATTCAATGATTGTCAATACTTTAGCACCACCAACCTCTCTCGTCAAAGCCAACAAAAGTAAATCCAACCACTATCTCCTAACCCGAATCGCCTCTCGACTACGCTGATGTCAGTCGATGAGGGTGAGGGGGCGGGACGGCGAGTTACGGAGTAACGAGCAAGTATCTGCTGATGATGGTTGTCAGTCTGCTTCTGGTACTCAATTTTTCGATAGGAGTATCGGCAAGCAGTGGTTATGATAGGAAAGAAGCAGATGCTTGTATAACCATAAGTTAAAGACTTTCTTCCGACGCCTACCGCTACGGCCTGTCTGCGATTTCGCGCAATAATACGTATTACCTGCATGACGCCCACGGCAGCGTGGTGGGCATAGCCAATTCCAGCGGCAGCATAAGCAAGACTTACGCCTACGATGCTTTCGGCGTGGAACTTTCTCCCGTGTCGTCCGACGCGAACCCCTTCCGCTATTGCAGCGAATACTTCGACGCGGAATCCGGGGATTATTACCTCCGCGCGAGGTATTACGCGCCGGGGCTCGGGCGGTTCCTCAGCGAAGACCCTGTCCGCGACGGTGATAACTGGTATGTGTATTGCTTTGGCAACCCAATCAGGTTTATCGACCCATCCGGCCTTGAACAAATTGTTGTTTCGGGTGGAGCATATCACTATAATCCTGATGAACCTAATGCCTATCAATACGAATTTGTTGATAGCGCATTACTTCAAATAAAAATGCTCGATGGTGATGCAACCTTCCTCATCGCTAACGCAGGATGGACGGATGATCAGTACAGCAAAATTGAGCAAGCAGCATCTGAACGGGGCATTAATCTTGTGTGGTTTAGCGATACAGATGAACTGACAAATTATATTAATTATGGCGGGATAGACGGCAGCGGAAACAGAGAAAATGATCCAATTACGGGCTTTTATGTCTTTGCTCATGGCACCACTGATAAACCCGGAAATTTTGCAATTAGATTCGGCTATTTTACAGATAAAGATAGTGATTTGAGTTGGTACACTGAAGACTTAGAAAATATCGACTGTTCTGCATTTTCGAGTAGTGTTGTTTCTGAATTTTATTCCTGTCGTACAGGGAATAGATTTAATAACGGTAACTACGCTCAGTCTTGGGCTGATATAACAGGAGGAGTAACCTATGCTTATTCCGGACTCAATGGCAGATCAGAATACAGCGATATACTTGGACATTCATATTATCGCTGGCTCTCAACGGTGTACATAAACTGGAAGGCCGAACGGGGTGGGTTTAGTGAAAGACCTGGCGAAGCTTGGGCATTACCACATGCGAGCTATTTAACTACTATGACCACTTTCCTCCCCGGAGGGCCACCTTTTTCAGTTTTATCTCCGATGTGCCATTGATAACGAAAAGACACAAGGCGCTAAAAATGTTAGGCTTTGGTTCAATAACCAGACTCTACGCACAATAATAGAGGATATGAGGATATGAGGATATGAGGATATGAGCAGAATTATTAAACGCATTTTAATAATATTCGGTGCGTGCATGTTTTTGATTTTATTTTTTGCGATACAGTTCGATGTTTTTTCTTGGGTATTCTATCCGACAAAAAGCTCGCCGCATGAGTTGACAATTGTTCATTATTCAGGAGGATATGGTTTTCCGTATGAACCGACGATTACACTAAAGCAATATGTTAATGGTTCACATATCTGTGATTACGTGCTTGAGTTACAAAATGGGGTTTTCAGACAAGAACCACAGTCGTATGAACTGCCAAAATTAGATAATGGAAAAGTTGAGGTAAACGTAAAATTTAGGGATGAAACGAATAGCAGTGTTACGTTGGCTTACGAAGATGCTGAAACTTTTTACCAAAATGGACTACTTATTTATTTAGCTCATTTTGATACTCACCATGTGTACTTTGTGTCCGGAAAAGAAACGACCTGCTATAACAAAGCAACGGATTCTGATGAATTCACAATTGCAACAGAGTTTCCCTCATTACGAGTAATCCCGGCAAAAGAAAACCCCGGTTACTATGCTGTTTATTCCGGATGGAAAGAAAATAAGTGGGTAGTTGAGGAAATTAATAATTAGCTGCTATAAAAGAGACAGGTTTTGCTAGTTCTGGCGGCGTGAGCGTCAGCTACACCTACGACGCGAACGGCAACACGCTCACCGAGCGGACGAACGGCACGGTCAGCGCCGCCTACGCCTACGACGCGGAGAATAAGCTCGTTTCCTACACCGCCGGTAACGTCGGCTACACCTACGGCTATTACCCGAGCGGCCTGCGCCGGACGAAGACGGCGCTGAACGCTCAGACAAACGCTTCGACGCTGACTAATACCTACATTTGGGACGCCAATAATCTTGTAAAGGACAATTCCGACACCTATCGCTACGGCCTGTCTGCGATTTCGCGCAATAATACATATTACCTGCATGACGCCCACGGCAGCGTTGTCGGGATAGCGAACTCAAGTGGCAGCATAAGCAAAACCTACGCCTACGACGCCTTCGGCGTGGAGCTCTCGCCCGTTGCGAGCGACGCGAACCCCATGCGCTACTCCGGCGAATATTTCGACGCGGAATCCGGGGATTATTACCTGAGAGCGAGGTACTATGCGCCAGGACTGGGACGGTTCCTCAGCGAAGACCCCGCCCGCGACGGCAGCAACTGGTATGTGTATTGCAATAATAATCCGACGAGGTACGTTGACCCGAGCGGAAAAATAGCAGTTGTAGACGATGCGTTAGTTACGTTAGTGTTAGTAACCGGCGCAGTAGTCACGGTAACCGCCGAATGGCTGGCTTTTCCCGAAGGACAAAAAGCGCTGAATAGCGGCGCTAAGATTATTCACGACGCAGCACAAACAATCGTTGAAGGTGTCCAAGCCGGGATAGAGGCTGTAGGTGAATTTATAAGCGACGCCGCTGATGCTGTCGGCGAAGCTGTTGATGCTGTTGGCAATTGGCTTGCGGAAGCCTTTGGCGGTGGCGGTAGTCCTAATCCGAATCCGAAGAAACCCAATGATGACGATGACAATCATCATATGATCGGGGAAAATGGAACAAATACAGGTGGCAGTAAAACACTTTGGAGAAACGGAAAGACAGAACGATTAGATGTTGAAAATACTGCGCCAGGAAAAAGGCCTGGACAAATTCATTATCATGATGCAAATAATAATAGATATATATACGATATAGCAAAGAAGGCATTTATTATAGAAAAGACGAAAGAACTTGCTCCTAAAGCAATTCAAAAGCTATTAGAGGATCCAACAATTCTTAAAAAAATAGAACAAGGGTTGAAAATATTGGGAGAGTTATGATGATATTTTTTGATTTAAACAGCAATATGCGTTTGCTAATTAAAAAATCATTGCCTGATAAAGCAATTGAGTTAATTGAAGAAATTGTTTCCCACACTACAGAGATTAATGGTTGCTTACTGTATAATGTTGCTGATGTTGTAGAGAAGATAGAACATAATTTCAATAGCATAATAGAATGGCATGGTGACAAAACTGGTTATGAGTGTAGCGTAAATGAGATTCAATTGTTTTTTGACGTGATTGGAGCTTCTCAGCTTGATTGTTTCGTTGAAGAATTGGGAATGAAATTGAAAGAAAAATTTAAGGTAGGAATAACTGTAATTGTGTCCGTGCAAAACGACAAAACTGTATTTGAACATGATAACGGTGACGTGGAAGAAATAGATGTTGATTGGTATTGCTTGAGATTTCACGGGATTCATGAAGGCGAAATAAGCTGGCTGACTGATAATTTGGATGATTATAAATCTGAAAGCATTATGTATTGTGTCATAAGTGACTAAACAAAGAAAGACCCACTATTGCAACTTAAATTATAGAACAGGCGAACACAGTAATCTCCACCAACACATACGTTTGGGACGGCAACAATCTTGTCAAGGGCAATTCCGACGCCTATCACTACGGCCTGTCTGAGATTTCGCGCAACAATACGTATTACCTGCATGACGCCCACGGCAGCGTGGTCGGGATAGCGAACACAAGCGGCAGCATAATTCATCAATAATTAATCCATTTTTGCCTTAAACTGGGAGGTTTTTATGGATCATATTCAAAGTATTTTTAATAAAACAGCTATTAGAAGAGATAATATGTGGATGTATTTCATAAAAGATGCTGTGAATGTTATTAAAGAATGTGAAAAAGAATTAATAATCCTTCATGGGATTGATGCATTCATTCTTAATGGAAAAGGCATTCAACCTAGCATGGAGAATAGTTTATGGTTTAAAACTGATTCTAAGGACAATTATAAAGCTGCAATTGAGTTTTTAGAACGGGAAGAAAATTCGCCATATGTTTATGAAGTATGGTATGAAGGTTATTAATTCTACGCTATGACGCCCTCGGCAGGCTCGTTTCCGAGAATGAGTGCGGCGTTTCCAAGAGCTATTCGTACGACATAGGCGGGCACACGCTTTCGTCGAGCGTTGGCGGCGTGAGCACGAGCTATACCTACAATGTGCTCGCCAGCGTATCGGGCGGCGGCGTCAGCGCGACTTACACGTAAGAGTCATTTGTATCTAAAGAAGGTTCTTATTTTAGATATGACACTGCAACTAATGAGTTCGGAATAATTAACAAGTATGGAGGGATATCGATATATTTTAAACCAGATAATGGTCTCGCGTATTGGCTAGAACAAATTAGTTTATATGCATAGTACTAAGGAGTTTTTTATGATAAGATGTCCATGCTGCAATTGCCTAACAATAGATGATAGTTATTATCCAATAGTAGAAATATGTGAAGTGTGTTATTGGCAGTACGATGTGACCGCCCAAAAACATCCAGATGAACGTATAGGCCCTAACTCTGTTGCTCTAAACGAAGCTAAGGAAAATTACATAAAATTTGGAGCTGTTGAATTTAAATTTATTCCATTCGTCAGAAAACCAAGAAACGACGAGCTGTAATTATCCCCTGCTATGTCAAAACGTTTGTCGTTAGAAATGCTATAAGAAAGTGTAAAGCAAAGCTATACCTACAACGCGGTGAACCTCGTCACCGGGATCAGCACCGCGAAGGGCTCGTCGAACCTCAAGCAGGAGACGTACAGCTATTACGCGGACGGGAACCGCAGCAGCTATACGAGCTTCGCGGGCAACACGGTCACGACGGCGTATGACGCCCTCGGCAGGCTTACGAACGAGCACAGCACCGGCGCGAACGCCTACGACAAGACCTACACCTATGACGCGCGCGGGAACAGAGCGAAGCTCATAGTCTCGGGCGGCGAAACCGTCACTTATACCTATGACGCTTTCGGCGTCGAGCTTTCGCCTGTGTCGAGCGACGCGAACCCCTTCCGCTACTCCGGCGAATACTTCGACGCGGAATCCGGGGATTATTATCTCCGCGCGAGGTATTACAACCCGCGCCTTGGCCGCTTCCTGACGGAAGACCCCGTCCGCGACGGTGATAACTGGTATGCGTACTGCAACAACAATCCGGTAAAGTATGTTGACCCGAGCGGCGAAATTGCCAT
>JAEEGK010008510.1_pt1 | contig 24181 bp, 21 predicted proteins | sample 8958771 | NCBI WGS metagenome assembly JAEEGK01 (sample SAMN16246547, study PRJNA631951) | gut metagenome | biome: gut microbiome; feature: rumen; material: SC-attached | host: Bos | place: Iran: Karaj | collected 2018-10
AAAAAAAATTTTAATTGTTTTGAATCTTTTATTTTTAGTGTAATTTGATTCATAATTAAATATTTACTCTTCATTTAAAGTAAGTTTTATTTAAAAATAAAACTATAATTAAATTTAGCTTTATATTTATTATTAAAAAAAATTAGTTTAAATCATCTGCAACACTAAAAAGAAAATTTTCATATTTTGAAGGTTCCCCTAATTCATTCATACAATATTTATTAATAAAATGAGCTCTTTTTTTTTCTTCTTTTATTATATTTGAATAAATATTTTCATATTCTATCATTCTTTTTATTGAATTATTTGATGATAAAGGTCTCTTTTTTTTTATTGATTTATTATATTTTTTTTTTTCTGGTAAAAAATATTGTCTTAAAGGCATTTCTGAATGATGTAAATTTTCATTACTATTTTCATTTACTTTTTTATTTAATTCAAATATATTTTTTTCACTTTTATTTAATTTATTATTATTTTTGATATTGTATTTTTTAGAAAAATATTTTTTAAAATTAATCAATTTAGGAGTTTTTAAACATTTATTTTCAGGAATAATTGATTTATTTAATTCAATATTTTTATGATAAATTTTCATAGTTTTACTTAACATTTGTTTCTCTTTTTTTTCTTTTTGTTTTTGAATATAAGCTCTTATTCTATTTGAAAATGTATTTCCTTGAATTAAATTCTTAAATTCATTAGAATGATTAAAATGAGAAACGTTTTTATTATTTTGTAACTGTTCAAAAATTCCAATAAATTTATCATTTAAATCATAAGTTGATATTTGTAATTCAGATAAAGACTCTGAATTATTTTTATCAACGAATTTATATCTTTTTGCAGTTTCAGAATATTTTAATTTAATATTTTCATTTAATTTATTTTTATTATTTCTTATTTTTGCAGATTCAATTCTTTTTTTCATTAAATCTTTTATAATTGGGTTTTTATTTATTTTTTTTTGTTTATAATCATGTTTAAATTTATTAAAATTATCATCATATGATTTTTTAAAAAGAATATCTTTAATTTTTGTTTCATTTTTTTTTTTCTTTTGATTAGGGGATTTTAAGTTAATTTTAGAATTAGTTTTTGAAAAATTATTTAAAGAAGGATTTGAGAATAAATTCTTTCCTAATAAAGTAGATTCACTTAAAATCATATTATCAGTACTTTTTTGACTTTTATTATTTCTAAAAAGAATTTTTTTATGATATATTAATTTTTCTAAATCTTTAGGATTAATATAACTTCTAATTAAGAAATCCTGTTTATTATTTGTATTTTCATTATTATTATCATTAATAGGATTTTTTTGTTTTTTTAACAAACAATATTCTTTTAATTTTTTCCTTTTTTGAATTAAAATATTCCAATTGTAATTTTCTTCATCAAACCATTCTTTATTTTCTTCTAATAAAGATATATTATTTAATTTTTTTTTATTATTGATTAAAACTTCAACTAATTGATTAAATTCTTCTTGTGCTTGTTCACTTATATTCTTAAATTTTTCGTTTATTTTTGAATATATTTTTATCATTGTATTATTTTTTTCATCTTGAAAAAATTGATTTATATTATTTAATGATTTAGACTCTTTCATTTTTTTCAAAATTTTTTTTTAGAAAAAAAATTAAAAATAATATTCATAAAATTAATTTATATAAAATTAGTATTATATATCAAATTTTCAAAAAAGAAAATTATTTATTTAACATTAAATTATTTAATTTTTGAATAAATTATTTTTTCTTGAATATGAGTTTTTTCTTCTTGAAATTTATTTTTCATTAAAATATTATTCTTTTTATTCAGAAAAAAATCATAAACTTCTTTTAAATAAAAAAGAAATTTTTCAAAACATAAAGGTAAATTCTGACAATTAATGTTAAAAAGATTTTTATTCTTTTCTGAAATGTCAATAAAGGAATTAATAGAATTTTCAGAAAGATTATTTATATTTTTAAAATTTTCAATATTAGTATAAAACTTTCTTATATTATTATTGCTTATCTTTTTTAATTCATTTATTAAAAATTTATAATCTATTTCTTCTTTATATGTTCTTCCACAAGTTAATAAAATTAACCTTAATAAATTTATAGTATTTTTTTTTTCTTCTTCATTAGAAATATTTATATTAAATAAAAGCTTTTCATCTTCTTTTTGAAAAAAATATAAATTCGATTGAGCAGTTATTGAAGGATAAAAATTTTTCATTATATTACAATTTAATTTATTTATTTTTGAATCTAATAATTTAAGATAATCATTTAATATTTGAGAAGGAGGATTATAATTATATAAAGTTTTAATATTTTTAGAAAAAAATAATCTAATAGATAAAGGAACAACATCATTTTTAGAAACTAAATAAAAACATTTGTCTTTAATTTTATCAATTTTATCTATTACTAAATTATTATCATCATTATTAAAAGAAACATCATTTTTCATATTATTATCATCATTATTTAAATTAATTTTTTTTCCTTTTTCCTGAATTGTACTTAAACTTGGAATATCAATAATAGAAAATTTCCTTAAAACTTCATTATTATTTTTATTATTTGGTTCAGTGTGAATTATATTTTTATTAATTCCCAATTTTAATTTTGGACTTTGTTTTTTACTGTTAATTAAACTATTATTATTATTAACTTGGAAATTGATTTTAGAATCTAAATTAGAAAAAGAATGATTTGAACTTACAGACATACTATTAAAATTACTTTGATTACTTGTTGTACTATTAATAGAATTTTTTTTAGTAGATTTAACATTTTTTTGTAAATTTTTTAATTTATTTTTTGTTATAACTTTTGCAATATTTTGAGTTATTGTACTTTTAGTAAAGGAAAAATTATTTTTATGAGAAATTAATTTATTTTTATTCATTTTATTATTATTTTTCAAAAGGTTTTTTTTAGTTTGATTATTTGGTTTTTTTAAATTAAAATCACTACTAAATTTATGATAATTTTTAAGATGATTTGAACTTCTTCCTTTTAAAGGAGTTTTTGATTTTATTCTTGTTGGAGAATTTATTATAGTATTATCATAATCTTCTGAAGTTAAATTATATTTTAAAACTGATTTTCTTTCATTTTCATTTATAATTTCTAAAGATTTTTTAAAAAATAATTCATGTTGATTTTTTATCTTTTTTATTTCTGAGTTTACACATATTATGTGATTTTCTATTATTTTTTTTGAGTCTTCATAAATTTCTATAATTTGTTGTTTTATTGAAATATCATTCATTTTTTATTGATTTTTTTATAACCAAAAATAAAATAATACTTTTATGTTTATTCTTATTTATTTTTTAAAAATTATTTTATGATGTTAAAAACCAAATTAAAATCTCATAGAAAATTCTCTAATAGGGAATTTACATTTATATGAAAAAAGAATTTTTTAATTTTAATTGATTTTATAATAATATATTACTTTAATAAAATATTTATAATCGAACAATTCAAAAAAGAAAATAAAATTAATAATTAAAATTTAAAAATGAAATGGATGAAACTTAGAAATTATTTAGCTCCTCTTTTTATGAAAGAAATAGACAAAGTGTCTGAAACTTATATAAGTAATATTATTTTTACTAAACATATAAAAAGATTTATTAATAGAATTAAAAGAGAATCATGATAAAAAGAAAAATGAAGAATATCTTAAGTTAAGAGAAAGTATTCAAGATAGAATAGAAGAAATTGATAAATTCTTTGAATTAAATTTTGATAAACCTTATGCTTTTAATTTTGAAAAAGGAAGAATTAGATTGAAAAAATTATTACTTTATGAACCTAATTTAATTAAACCATTCAATGATGGAAAAAATTTAAAAGGAATTACTTTAGGAATAACTAATATTAATTATTTAAATAATAAAGATAATAGTTTAGATAATCCAAATTTATATAATAAGAATAATAATAATATTGAATTTGAAGGAAGAAGAAATAACATTCTTCAAAAATTAAATTTTAATAAATTAATAAATTCTATGAAAGAAAATAATCATAAAAAAAAATTAAATCAAAGTGTAGAAAACAATTTTAATAATCCAATTGATTCAAAAATAAATTTAAATAATAATAATGATAATAAAACAATAAATAATAATAGAATTCAAAAGAAATTGATTTTGAATCAACAGAATATAAATAAAAAGAAAAAAAATGAAAACTTAGAAAATAAATCAAATAAAAGAATAACCCAACAACCAACAAAAAAAAAAGCAATTAATCCTAAGACAAATCAAATAAAAAATGATGATGTTTTAAATAGTAATTTAGAAGAAAAGAATTTGGAAGATGAAAAGGAAATAAATAATAATGTGTTTAAAATAAAATTTGAAAATGAAAGTGTTCCTCAAAAAACAAAGAATAAATATAATCCAAATAATAACCCATTTAATGGAAAAATTAAAGAAGATTTTGCTAATCCTGATGAAGATAAAGAATATAAACAAATTATTTTTAGATTTAAATTAACAGAAGAAGAATATAAATTACTTTTAAGAGAAAAAGCAAAATTAATAAACCCAATAGAAAACAAAAATAACAATAAATATAATAAAAATAATTGTTAAAATATTTTAATTATATAATTTAATTTTATAAAAAATAAATTCTATGAATCAATGACATTTAAAAAAATATTATTTATAAAATTTGAGAAATCCCTCATTAAGTATATAATTTATAATTTTTTCTGTTTTTTTTGTGAATTTTATTATAAAAAGACTATTTTTCTGATTTAAATGAAGTAATATGACTTTTCAACAAATTTATGAAGTTTAAAAAATTATATTTTTTTTTTTCGTGAAATAAAAATATGTTTAAATGAAACACACAATCTATTTATTTGAAAAAAGTGATTTTTAAAAAAGTAATAATAACTAAAAATATTAAAATCTGATTAGATTTCAAAGAATTTTTTCATATATGAAAATATTTTGAGAAAAAATATGCCATCGAATAATTTAATTAAATCAGAAAAACTAATGTCAAATTAAAAAAAATTTAAATGTTTTTCATATCGTGAAAAACACATTTTTTAAAAAATAAATGAATTTTTTTGTTCCAATTTCTGATACTTTATTTATATTTAAATTTATGATTTATTAACTTTTTTTAATATTGGTCATACAAAATTTAAAATATTATTCGTTGTTATATTTTTAATCAATCTTTAATTTTATTTTAATTTTTAGTAAATGTTTGATTTTGAGAATTTCCTTTATACTTTCTATCATAATTTAATTTATTTTTATCTTTTTTAAATAATTTATAACTTTCTACTTTATTCAAATGTGATTCTTCCATTTTACTTTTTTGTAAAAAACTTAAGTTTCTTAAAGAAGAAAAATTTTTATCAAAAGAAATATTTCTTGAATTTTTATGAATAATTTCATTTTCTTTTTTAGTTAAACAATTATTATTTAAAATATGTTTTAAACTTCCATTATTATTTTGACTTAAATATTTTCTCATAATTTTTTTATCATATTGTTTTTTAAATTTTTCAGGATTTAAATTTATATTCGAATCAAATTTTAATCTTGAATATGACTTAGAATGAATTAAACATAAAGTATTATTTAAAGAAGAATTTTTTTCTTTATTCATTTCTTTAATGTTATTTCTTTTTATTGGAGAAAGATTATATTGAAGATTTGAATTAATTTTTAATTTTAATTGAAAAATTTCATAATCTTTTTTTTTAATCTCTTCATTTAATTTTTTTTCATTTTCATTATATGAATTAATTCTTTCTTCTTTTATTTTAATTAACATATTTAAATTTTCTATTTTTTTCTCATTATCTATTTTAATATTTTCGTATTTTTCCTATATTTAAATTAAACAAAAATTTTTCTTACAATTCCTTTGATAAGGATAATTTTTTCTTTTTCTAATTGTTCTATTTTACTATATAAACTATCACATTGGATTTTAATAATATTTATTTCTGCTATATGTTTTCTTATTTCTGCTTCTTCTCTTCTTAATAAAGACTCATAATCAGATGATAATTTAAAATCTAAATTTTTCTCTATATTATCGTTTATTATATGATATGATTTAATAAATTGTATGATTGAATTTTTCACGGATTCTGCTAATTCTAAAATATTTAAATTGAATAAAAATGATTTTTCTTTTTTTTTTTGTAATTTATGATTATTTAATACTATATATACATTAATTAAACATTCTTTTAATTTTGTTTCTTCTTCAATCATATTTTATTAAAATATATTTCAAATAAATCAAAAAAAAATATCTTTTTGAATTAAATTAAATTAAAAAAATTGGAATTTTAATAGAATTATATTATGCTAATACTTTTTTTTCATCATTCTCAAAAAATCCAATATCAACTTTTCCATTTTTAAAAATAATTTTTCCTTTTCCTTCTCTTTTTCCTTTTTTGAATTCGCCTTCATAAATATTTTCATTTTTAAAATAATATTTTCCAATTCCGTCTTTTAAATCATTAATCCAATTTCCTTCATACTTGTCTCCATTATTATAAAAAAAAGTACCATCACCTTCAAATTTTCCATTTTTAAAATCTCCAATATATTTTTCACCTGAATTAAAATAATATTTTCCTTTCCCATTTTTTTTTCCTTCATAATATTCTCCATCATAAATATCTCCATTAAAATAAGAAAAAATACCATTTCCATTAAATTTCCCATTCTTAAAATTTCCATTGTATTTATTACCATTATTATAATAAAATATTCCTTTTCCATTTATTTTATCATCATCAAAGTTACCTTCGTATTTATTACCATTTTTAAAAAAAATTTTTCCCATTCCATATTTTTTATCATTTTTAAATTTTCCTTCAAATTTATTTCCATTGTTATAATAAACTATTCCTTTTCCATTTTTTTTATCATTTTTGAAATTCCCATCATATTTATTTCCATTTTTATAATAAATAATTCCTTTTCCATTTTTTTTATTATTTTTAAATTCACCTTCATATTTATTTCCATCTTTATAATAAATTATTCCTTTTCCTTCTTTTTTATTATTTTTAAACTCACCTTCATATTTTTCTCCAGTTAAATAATAAAAAATTCCTTGTCCTTCATATTTATCATTTTTAAAATCTCCAAAGTACTTATCTCCATTATCATAATAAAAAATTCCTTTTCCTTCCTTTTTATTATTTTGAATTTCTCCAATATATTTTCCAATATTTTCATATTCTTTTTCAACTATACTTTTATAAATAAAATATTTTCTTCTTACTTTGAATTTGGACCTAAAATATTCTTTAATTTAATTAATTCACATTCATTTATTATATCAATTATTTCATATCTTTCTTCAGGATTAACAAGTAATAAATTTTCAATTAATTGTAATAAATCATTAGAGTAATTATTATTAGTTAAAGAATGATATTTACCGTTAGAAATATTTTCCATTATTTTATCAATATTATTGTCATCAAAAGGATGTTTTAATTGAGTTAAATAATATAAAATTATTCCTATATTCCAAGCATCACTTGTAAAATCAGACATTTCTTCATTTAATAATTCAGGGGAATAATATATTATATTTTCTTTCTCAATTTTATCAGATTTATATTGTTCTTCTAATATTGAAGCAAAACCAAAATCAGATAATTTAATATGATTATCTTTAGTTAAAAAAATTTTTTTAGGTTTTAAAAGTCTATGAACAATTCCAGTATCATTAATGAATTTAATTCCTTCTGAAATTTCAATGATATAATTTAAAATGTCCATTTCAGAAAAATTTTTCTTTTCTTTTTTAAATTCATTAATTTTATTTTGTAAAGTTACTCCATCAATATAATCCATTATAATATAAGCTCTATCATTTATTATTTTAAAACTAAGAAAATTTGTTATATTTGGATGAGCTAATTCAGAAACTAATTTCCCTTCTTCTGACATCATTGTAATTCCATCTTTGTCTAATTTTTTTAAATCTATTAATTTAATTAAAATGTGATTTTGAGATTTTTTATTTTTTGAAAGAATTATTTTTTGAATTATTCCTTCTTCTAATATATTTACTATTTCATAGTCATTATCTATTTCTTTATCATTAAAATGTTTAGATATCATTATTTTTTAATATATTTTTTTTTTATTTCATTTTATTTTTTTTTATATTATTTTCATATTTTTTATTAATAATTTTTTAAATGAAATCGAATTTAAGTCAAAGTAATATTTTAAAAAAAAAATTAGAAACTTCAATAACTATTCCTCCACTTCCTAAAATAAATACATCAAGGAATCCAAATTATTTAAATAATAATTTATCTATTGGATTTATGGATATAAGTGGAATTGAAAGTGATAATTCAAGAATTTTTTTTGATGAAATGATTATTCCAAGAAATCCAGATGGATTAATTCTTTTAAAAAAAAAATTAAATAAACTTAATAATGAAATTAATGACTTAAAAGTTTCTTGTTTAAAATTAAAATATGAAAAAGAAGAAAATAAAAATTTTTTGGTTGAAGCTCAAAAAATTAATAATAGTTTAAAAAATCCTGTTAATAAAGAAAAAAGTAACTTTGAAGAAGAACATTTTAATATATCTACCTCAATTAATAATAGTAATACTATTAATAATAATAAAATTAATAATAATAATTTAAATCATTTTAGTAAAAGTAATCTAATTTATTTTGAAGAAGAAGAAAAAGAAAAAGAAATAAATGAAGAAAAAAATGAAGAAATAAATGAAGAAAAAAACGAAGAAAAAAACGAAGAAAAAAATGAAGAAAATATGGAAATTAATATTGAAGAAAAAAAAGAAAATAATAATAATAACAATAACAATAAAAACACAGAATCAATAGAAAGTGAAATGAAAATAGAAAATGAAACAAAAAATGATTTATTATCAAAAGTAGAAGAAGAAAATAGTGAAAAAAAAGAAATAGAAGAAACTAAAAATAACGAAGAAGAAAAAGAAAAAACTTTAGAAGAAAATAATAATTCATTAAAAAATTATGATACTAAAAATATAAATAAAAAAAGGTCATCATCAATGGAATTAATTCCTTCTAATTGTAATAAAATATATTCAGAGAATACATTAAATAAAATAAAAAATAAAAATATAATATTTAAATTAAAAAGAAAAATTTATGATTGTGTTGAAAAAATAAAATTAAATAATGAAGAAATAAATAAATTAAAATCAAAATCAAAAGTTATTAATTTTAAAGGACAAAATAATGAATTATTTAAACTAATAAATCAAATTAATTATTTAACTTCAAGAAATACAGAAATCAATAATATAATTTTTCCTCAAAAAATACAATATAATGAAAATTCAAATAATGATTTTTTATTTCATAAAACTGTTAATAAAACAATTAAAGAAGAAAGTGAACTTTTAAAACAAAAATATGAAATTTTAAAAATTGAAAATTTGAAATCTAATAGAAATATTAATTTATTAGATGAATATAATAATTCAATTAAATATCAATTAAATTCTCTTAATCAAATTGAAAAAAAAAAAATAAATGAATTTAAATTATGTGAAAGTCAAATTGAACAAATTAATTTTATAAAAGAAGATATTCAAATGAAAAATTATTTGAAAGAAAATAATGAAAATGAAATAAATAAATTAAAAGAAGAAAATACTAAAAAAGAAAGAGAAATTTACTTATTAGAAGATGAAAAAAATAATTATTTTGTTGAAATTCAAAAAAAGAGAAGAATAAATTTACAAAAAAAAAATAATGAAAAAGAAAAAATTAATAAAATTAAAGAAAATATTAAAAGTATTGATAAAAAAATTCTTGTGGAAAAAAAAGAAAATAAATCTTTAATAAATAAATTACAATATGTAAATTATAATCAACATAAAATTAGCATATTTAAAGGAGAAGAAGTAAATTATTATTCTAAAATCAAAAATAAAAAAAAATGATAAAAAATATAATTTTTTTTGGTTTAATTGTAAATTAAATTTAATATAATAGAATATAAATAAACAGATAGAATTAATTTTTTTGAAAAAAAAATAAATATTTTATTTACAACAAATGAAATAATCAATTACCTTAAATTGAAAAATATACATGTTAACATCGTTTCGAAAAAAAGGAAGTTTTTTGTAATTTTTTAAAGACAAGTTTCAATTTTTTACAAATCTCTAAAGGATGAAAAATTTTTATAGTATTAATAATTATAAAATGTTTTTTATATAATAATTTTTTTAAAACAAATCCATTATTATTTCCCCTATCTCTAATTGAAAGAAGTTATTTTTATTAAAAATCAATTCATATCAAATTTAATAAAAAAAAGTAATAAAAAAATTATATTTTTATAATATTTATAATATCATAATTAGAATATAAATAAAAATAAAAATTAATATTATATCATTTAATATTATTATATCAATATTCCTTTCTCAAACTAATTTTAACAATTTTTGAGAAAAGAAATGATTTCGAAACCATTAACCCAAGAATTAATATTACATTTAAGTTCATCTCTCAATCCTTCATTATCTAATTTTTTATATAAAGCAAAATCTTTTCTTGGGAATAATACATCATTTTTATTTAAAATTTTAGCTAAACAAATATCATTAGATCCATCACAAACGAAAATTATTTTTTCATAATTTTCTCTTTTATTTTTTTTAAAGAAATCATTTATTTCACTTGATTTACATTGGCAAGGATTACAAATATTACAATTAAATTTTTTAATTTGATATACTTTTACAATATTTCCTTCAACTTTTGAATGAGTTGAAATTATTTCTTTTACATTTTTTAATATTCTATTATAACTTAATAAAGTTTTTATTTGCCAATAATAACCAGATGATAAGATTACAATTTCATATTTTTCTTTATTCAAATTTAAGTATTCAAATAATTCTTTCATTCCACTGTTTAATTCTAATTTTTCTATTTCTGCTTTTACTTCTTCTTTTCCTTTTCCAATTGTTTGTAAATAATCAAATAATCTGTTAAATAATAATATCCAATTATCTCTTGTCTTTGCTATTCTACTTATTTCATCTGATTCTTCTTTTGGTAATAAATTTTTCACCACTGTTTGAAAAGTGTCTTTCTGTGTTATTGTTTGATCAACATCAAAGATTATTAATGTTTTCTTTGGAGATGCCATTTTTGGTTAAATGGAATTGAATATTTTTTTATTTTTCTTTTGGTATTTTATATTTTTTTTTGGGAGTTATTTTTTTTAATGATTGTTTATTCAATGATATAATATGATTATTTATATTTTATTTTATGAATTAAAATAAAATAATTAATTATCATTTATAACTTTCATTTAGTAATGAATTTTTTCAAATATTTAAAAACATAATTTAAAGAATTTTATTATTTGTATTAAAAAATTAATATGTGATATGAATTTTAATATGATTTTCTTAATAAATAATTCAATTAAAATCAATTGATTTAAGAATTCAAATTTTAGAAAAATGATTTTTATTGAATAAACAACATATAATTTCTTCTTAACTAAATGATTTAAAAAATTTTATTATTTAAAAAAAAAAATAAAATGAGAGGATTTTTATCAAATTTAATAAAAAATTTCAACCAAGAAGATTCAAATAAAAACCAAAATAATAATAATATACAAAATAAAAGTACACCTTCAGAAAAACAAGAAACAAATATAAATAAAAAAGAAGAAGAAAAAACAGGAGAAATTGTAATAGTAAATGATAACCCAATTATTAATAAAAAAGAAGGATATTATTATAAAAAATATATTAATGATATTCTAAAATTAAAACCAAGTGAACCAATTTTTGTTCAAAGACAAAAAATGAATGTTAATTTTGACCAAAATCTGATTGGAAATTTATATAATAATTTAAATAATATTTTAGAAATTAAATCTAATTTAATTGATTTAAATCAAAAAGAATTATTTGAAAAAATAATGAAAACTAATGAATTAGTAAATCAATTAAACTCTATAACTGAAATTACAGATGAAAAAGAAATTAATATTCATAATAAAGAAAAAAAATTAATGGAACAAATAGATTATCTTGAATCTTATATAAATTCTCTTTCTTTAGAAACAGATAAATTATTAATTGAAATAACTCAAATTGAAGAAGAATCAAAAAAATAAAATTAAAAAAATTTAAAAAAAAATAAATATATATTTATAAAATTCATTTAAACAATTAAATATTATTAAAAAAATGTTTATTTATTTTTATTTATTGACACTTAATTCCTTTACCAAAAATCAAGAAGTTGCTCCAATAAGTAAGTTAAATTTAGATAAATGTGAATATGATTTAATATGTAATCCAAATAATTATTGTACATTAAAATCTTATAATAAAAAAATATCAAATATATGTGAAAACTCAAAACAGAAAATCACTTATGAATTAAATCCAATAATAAAATGCAAAGAAATTTTTCCTCCTTTAGAAGAAGATAAAATATGTGATAATTGTTCATTTGGTCAATATAGAAAAAAAGGAAATAAAAATTATTCAACTTGTGAATTTTGTCCAGAAGGAACTTATATGGATAAAGAAAAGCATGAAGAAGATAATTGCTTAAAATGTAATGATTATATTAGTAATGTAAAATATATTTATCCTCAAGTTAGAAATTCTTTTTCTTTTAATACTACAATTTTTGATGAGAGTGGAAGTATAAGATTTATTTATGAAAAAAATAATGAAAATTTAAATAATACTATTTTTATTGAAATTGATGGTAAAAATAGAAAATATAATAATTTTATTCCTACTATTAAATTATTACAAGGTAATCATTTTATTCAAATTAAATCTAATAATTCTTATTTTGAAAAAATCATTATTTTTGGTGAAAAAGAAGGAAGTGGATTTAATTGTTTAAAAAATAATAAAGTTGTTAATGAAAAAATTAATCAATGTTTAGATTTAGGAAATCAATATTTTTTTTCTGAAAAATTGAGAAGTTGTTTAAAATGTCCTGAATTTAGTTATTATTCAAATTCAAAGTGTAATTTTATTTCAATTTTTCAAAACAATTTTTTTTTAATAAAAATTTCTTTTCAAAATTTTTTAAACAAATTAAAAAATGTAACATTAAATTATAAAATAAATGATATTAATTATAATATAGATATTATTAACCAAAAAATTTATGAATATTCATTTTTAAATAATAAACTTTTAATTGGAGAAGAGTTAATTAATATTAAATTAATTAATGGTAAAATTGAAAAAGGAGTAATTTTAGAATATAAAGGAAAAAGAAATAATAATTTTATTACTACTTATGTTTATATTAAATGTTCATCAAATAATTTCTATCCAGAAATTAAAAAACAAAATGTCAATAAAAATTCTTTAGGTTTTATTATATTATCTCAAGATATTTGTCCAGTTTGTATTTCATCTGAATTAAAATATGTTGATTCGGAATGTGAAAATGATAATTTTAAAAGATTTTATAAAAATGAAAATAAATTATGTCAATTTTTAAGTTTTGATAATGAAAATAAAAGTTTAATTTCTAATTCTTCTTCAAATATAATTTCTTATAATGATAATGATATTATTTCTCTTTTTGAAATTAAAGAACAATTACCTATTAAAGTTAATTATAATACTGATTTTTATTTAAATCAAAGTACAATAAATATTCCTTGTATTGAAAATGAAATTAATATTTCACTTATACTTACTTTAGTTTTTTTCTTAATCATTCTTTTTGCAATTATATATAATTGTATTCTTTCAGTAATTAATAAATATATGAATGATAATTCACAAACGAGTAATATATCTAATACATATCAAGACGTTAAAATTATATGATTAATTAAACTAATTTAAAAAAAATATAAATTATTTAAATTAAAAATAATTAAAAATTTATATTAAAAATACTTTTTATAAACTATTATATTTATTATTACTAATTTGATATTTATAAATAAAAAAACTCTTATAAAATAAATATTTCAAAAATTTCAAATAAATAACTTAAATACTCAGAATAATTTTCTATCTTTAATTTATGTATATATTTCTATTATTTATTCTTATTAAATTTCCTATATTTTATTCTTGCAAAAGGTTTAAATCTTTTTAAAATTTCTTCTTCTTCTTTAAAATCATTTTCATCATTTTCAATATTTTCTCCTTTTTGTAATTTTGCAATTCTATTTAAATATTTTTCATTTAATCTTTCCAAATCTTTATTTTCATTTTTAACATTAATAACATCAATTCTCAAATGCATTAATTCCATTTTCATATATTCTCTTTCAATTATAATCTTTCTTTTTTCTTCTATTTCATTTTTTAATTCTTCTTGAATTGTTTTTAATTGTTTTTCTAATTCTTTTATTTTTTTATTTTCTTCTTTTATTTTTTTTTTTGATTCATTATTTATAATTGAAAAAGAGTTTGATAAAACTATTTTATTTAATATTGGATAATTTATTTTTTTTAAAAATATTTTAGGAATAGCTTTAAGATTAATATTTAAAATTTTGTCATCATAAATATAATCATTATTCTTATTAAAATAATTATTATATCTTAATCGATTATTGTGATTTTTAATAAATTCACCAACAACAAATAATTTAGTGATAAATTTATTAAAATAAAACCTGATAAAAATATTACTTAAAATATTAAATAAAATATTACTATTATAATAAATAACTAAACATCTAGTAAAAAATCTCCTATATTTATATGCTTTATATAATGATTGAATTTTTGTAGCACATTGATGATAAATTAAAGGAGTTGTATCATATATTCTTTTTTTATCTGAATTATATTTATATATAAAATATTTATAATTTATTGGTCTTCTAAAACTATTTTCATTACTATAATATGGATTATTTCTATATGATATTGATCTTATATGAATATTATGATTAAAATTACTTTTTGGAGTTTCTTTATTAAAATAATCTATAGAATGAGTTTTTTTAAAAAAAGGATAATAAGACATTTTATAAATTAAAAATTAAATTAAATTATATTTTGTTTAAAAATAAAAATAAAATATGTCAAATAAAAAAACATATATAATTCTAATCTTAATAATTGTAATTAATCAAACACTTCAAAATAAAAATTTAAAACAAAATAATTTACAATGTCCATCAGAGAATTTTTTTTCAAATTATTCTTCAATCAATTTCCAAATAGAAAATCCAGATGAACAATTATCAAATGAAAATAATTTAGAAAAATATAAAGAAATATTATCTTTAAAAAAATCCTTTATGTCATCATTAAAATTTCTTCCACAAGAATTTTCTCCAGAAGAAGAAGTTTATTTTGAAAATTTAGATATAATCAAAACAATTTGTTCTTTACTTTCTCTATTACCTATATTATTTATAATAATATACATTGTACTAAGGTTTTTTTTGAAAAAATGTAAAGGACCAAAAAAAGCAGAACAAGTTTCTCATTTTTTTAGAAATTTTACTTGGATAATTTATTTTTTTGGAACAATATCAACTGTAATTTTAATATTAATGAATTTAATATATTCAGTTTCTATTAATAGGAACATTAAAAATTCCTTTAATAATTCAACAAGAAAAATGGATTTTTTAATTCAAAATTCAGAATTTTTAGAAAAAAATATTTCAAATTTAAGAGAAAGTTCAGATGAAAGAATTAAAAATTTATTACCAAAAAAAGAATTAGTTGATAATTTTGTTATTGGAGTAACAAATTCATTAACTTTAAATAAAAATCACATTATCAATTTATTAGATATGGAATCATCGAGAAATAAGATAATGATAATATTATTCTTTGCATATATTTTTATAATTGGAATATCATTTTATTGCTTTTTAAAAAAATTATTAATATTATTAACAATATTTGCAATATTAACTTATTTATATATTCCAATTATTTTCATTAATGAAGGATATACTTTAAAATTCTTTTTCTTATATGGAGATTTATGCCAAAGTGTTTATAATTCAATTAGAGAAAATGCTTTTCCAGTTCCCGAAAAAGGATTAGGTTATTATATTAATTGCTTAAATAAAACAGTAAAATCAGATTTATATTCCATTAATTATATGTTAAATAAAGCTAATGAAATTGATGATTCTATCAAAAAAAATATCATTGATAATAATATTAAACCTTTTTTAGATTGTGATGTTGTTTATAATTCTATTCCTGTTTTGGAAAATGATTTTTGTAAAAGTGGATTAAATAAATTAATTAATATTAGTGTAGTATTTTTATGGTTAATATTGGCAACTATTTTTTTGGCTGTTGGAATTGGAAGATTAGAAGTTTTGGTTTGGAAAAAGAAAATGGAAATTGAAAGTATGATTGAAAATGAAGAAGCTATGATATAATATTATTGTTTTTTAAATGTTTTAAAATTAAAATATTTAAATTAAGTATTATTGATATAAAAATAGATTAATTTAATTGATATTTCTTTATTTAATTACAATTCATTAATAATTTTATAAGCAAAACATTATATACTATGAGCTCTTTTTTTTTCTCATTAATATAGAGTAAATCATAAGAATATTCTTTCAAATTATAAAATTTTTTTGAATTATTTTTTTAAATCCTACTAATTTAAGGAATTTTAACCTTTTTATTCCTTCTTTTTTATATTACTTTATTGCTTTTAATTTAATTCAATTTAAATTTTGATTTTTATTATAATATTTATTTAACGTTTATAAATAATATTTTTGGTATTTTATTTTAATTTTATTTAAAAGATTTTAAAAGTAAGATTTTATAATTGAATAAAATCTTCAATATTATATTTATTAGTAGAATCTAATCTTCCCATTTCATTATTATAATAAGCAGTATTCATTTTATCAGTAACGGAATTTATACTTTTGTGTTTATTTCTACTTTGATTATCATTGGATTTATTTAAAATAATTTGATTATTTGCTTCGATAATTCCAATTTTATCATTATAATCATATTTTAATTTATCAATTTCTAAATCATTTTTACTTTTCATAATTAAATCAATTAAATTTTTATTGAATACTTTATTGCTATAATGTTTATTTTCTTCTCTTTTAATACCATTTAAACAATTTTTATATTTTTGATAAAATTTAATATTTCTTTTTTCCAATAATTCTTTTTCAAAAATATTATTTTGAATAAGTAAATCTTCTTCATCACAAAAGCTTTTTTTTTTAGCTGAATTTATTCTTGAATTAGTTATGGAATTATCAGTAGAACAAATAGTATTAATCCTTTCAAACATCTTTTGTTTAGGAGAAAGATATTTAATTAATTTAATAGGATATTTTAAATGATTTGATTTTTCAAATTCTTCTTTATCAATTTCATTATTGTTTGCTGTATAAAAAACTTTTTTTTTCTTTTTTTTCCTTACAACATTTCTATATTCAATATTCAAAACTAATTTTTGTAAATATAAATAATCTCTACTTTTTTCCAAATCATTAAATTCTTCAACTGTATTAGAATTTTTTTTTCTTTTAATTGCATGATCTCTGTATTTTCTTGACATAATATATTTATCTTTCATTTCTTCTTTTGTAAATTTATTTTTAAAATGCACACTTTTGGTAATTTCTTTGACTTCTTTAATTAAATTTTCTAAATTAAAAGGTTTTTTAATAACATTTGGATTTTTTGATTTTGTTAATTTTTCTAAATTTTTCTTATTTTTTTCTTCCATTTCTTGTAACTTATATCTATTTTCTTTTATAGAATCTATTATTTTACTTAAAGAATCATCTTTATTAACATTTTTTTTATATAAAGATGGTTTGTATGAATAATTATTTAATTGATTTCTTATATTTTCTAATTTTTTTTCTTTTTCAATTGTTGAATAATCAAATAAATTCCTTTTCTCAGCTTCTTTTTTATATTTTGGTATATTTAAGGGAAGATATAGGTCTAATTTTTTTTCATTTGTAAAAATTGCTGTTTTTATTACATTTGGTTTTTTATCTATAGGATTTCTTTGCTTTATTAATTCTTCTAAAGTTGGATTTGGAAAGGCAACATTTGTTATTTCATTTTTTGTCAACATATTTTATATTTTAATTTTTATAATTGTTGATGGAAGTTAACAATTTAATATTTAAATTTTGTACTGTTTAATGAAATAAATGTATAATTAATAATAATATTTACCCATTAAAAAATAAATTGATTAATGCCTTTATATAAAAGAAAAACTTTAAATAATCAAATAATAAAAATGAATAAATTTAGCTAATAAATTTTAAATATTTACCAAAAAAAAATTTTAGTAAAACAAATCAGTAAAATCAACAATTCCAAAAAATTCAATAAATACTCAATGATTAATTCTTTTTTTTATCTTAATGCTTTAAATTTTTTGATTTTATTGTTTTGAAGTATTATTTTTAGAACAAGAAAACATTTCCCTTATTTAAAATCAAATAAAAGGAAATAAATATTAAAATAAAAATTTAAAATAATTATATAAAAATATAGAAATAATTGTATAATTTATATTCCTGTATAAAATTGGATTTTTTTAATAAAAATCATTTTAATGATTTCACTATACATTCTTATTTACTTCTTTCAATTTTATTCTTCAACATTAGAAATCAATTAATGATCTCTATCATATTCTTCATAAGTTTCTTCAATAAAAAAATTAGGTTTTAGATTACAATAATAATTACATTGAAGTGAAATATTTCTCTTGTCTTTCAAAGTATTATGATAACTTTGTTTATACAAATTTTCTACATCTTTAAATCCTTTTTGTAATTGAATACATTCTGATAAACAATTTTCATTATTATTATTATATAAACTAAATAAATTTGGACAACTATTTGAAGTGAAAGAATTATTTTGAAAAAGACTATTTTTATTTATAATTTCACTTAAATTTTGAGAATAATTGATATTATCATTTGAATTTATTGTATCGGAAAAAGATTTTACAAATAAATCCTTTGAATTAAAATTCTTATTAATGTTTAAAAATTGAGGAAAAGAAAAGAAATTTTGATTATTATTATTATAAATAAAACCTTGATAATTATAAAAGATGTTATTATAAGATTGATTTATTTGATTATTAAAATTATTATCTTCATTTTTTATTTTTATAGGACTATATAAAATTAAAAAAATCTTACTTAATTGTTAATAAATTCCCTTTCAAATATTTCTTTTCTTTATTATTTAAAACATTTTGATAATCTAAATAATTTGAAAAATAAACAAATCCAAAACCTTTTGAAATTTTATTAATATTATTAAAAATAATTTTACAAGAAAAAACAGAAGGAAAATCTTTTTGAAAATAATTTTTTAATTCTTCATTATTAATATCTTTAGGAATATTTCCAACATAAATACCAAATGTATTATTTATAATATTATTATTATTTTCTTTAAAAAGATTAATCCCTTTTTCTTTTTTATTATTTTTATTATTTACTTTATTTAATTTTACTTCAAAATCTTTTAATTTATATCCATTATATTTTTGAAGAATAAAATTTGCAATTTCAGGAGATTCAAACTCAATAAAACAACAACTTTTCGGATTTTCATTTTGTAAAATTCTAATTTTTATTGGTTTAATATTTATACTGGTTAATATTTGATTTATATAATTTTCATCCATCCAATTCTCTATATTTCCCATCCAAAGAGTTTTTAATGGGTCCATTAACTTTTTTTCAAAGATTTAAAATTTTTTAATTTTATGTTATTTTTAATTTTTGACTTTATATTATAAAGATTTTTAAAATATGAAATATAGTTTTTTCAATTATTAATTTTTAGTTTTATTTATTTTTTTAATTTTATTGAAATACAATTTTACATAAATTAACTAAAATAAAATATATAATTTAATTATATGAATGATGAAAATTTACAAAAAAATTATAAAAAAATTTCAAAATCAGAAACAGATGAAAATCTTAATCAAGAAACAACAAATATATCAAATCTAATGAATTTAAATTCAGAAGAAATTAATTTTGAAATTTCTGATTTAGAAGAAAATATAATAGAAAATAATAATCAAGTGATATCATATAAAGAAGAATTATTAAAAGGAAATTTTATGCCTGCAATTATATTATTAGAAAAAAAAAAAATTAATGTCAATGATGAAGTAAATAATCAAACTGGAGATACTTTATTACATTATTCAGTAATGTTTTCTTTAATAAATATTACTAAAATTTTAATAGAAATGTTCAATGCAGATCCAAATATAAAAAATAAAGCAGGTATGACTCCTTTACATATAATTTGTTCAAATAAAGAGAAAAATGTATTTTTATTAATATATTATATTAATATTAATAATATAAAAATAGATGAAGAAGATAATTTAGGTTTAACTCCTCTATGTTATTCAGTAATTAATAATTTTAATTTTGCTTTTTTATTTTTAATTTCTAAAAATGCAGATTTATCACATAATGATAAATTTGATAATAATATAATATATTTTGCTTTAACTAATAATAATATTTTTATTATTAATTTTATTTATACTCATTGTTCTGAAATTGGAATTAATGTTAATTCAACTTTTTATAATGATACAGTTACTCTTAGTGATATATTAATTTCAAATAAAAATATCGAATGTTGTTCTCATATAATGAATTATTTTTTCCATCAAATTAATTTAGAATCTTTAGTTCATTGTTGTAAATTTATAACAGAATTTCCTTTTTATAATAAATATAATTATGAATGTATTAATACTTTATTATATTATAAAGCAAAAAATATAAAAGGTTTTTTAAATTCTCTTTTTCCAAATTTATTTTGTTGTTTTCGTCCTAAAAAAAATAGGAATCATAACTTTTTAAGAAATGTTACAAATACAAATGAAAGTTTTAGAAAACAGATAAGATTACCTGAAAATTTTATTCCTACTAATAATGACATGGTTTATGAATATATTTTTGATAATATATGTTTGTTTTTTAAAGCTTTTTTAATTTATGATAAAAAGAAATGGCTTTTTTATTTGTTTTTATTTTATATTTTGTTTCTAACTTTATATTCTGAATTCATTATTTCTAAATATTCAATTTATTCTTTTGATCATACTATAATAATTTTAAGTCTTATCAAATTAATTATTGGGTTTTTAATTTTAACTAAAAGTAAAGAATCTAATCAAAATTATATTGATGAAAAATATAAATTAAATGATAATAGAAATATAATATTTAATTTATTTTCTCAAATAACAAAAGTAGATGAAATAAAAAAACTTCCAAAATCAGAAAATGAAATATGTGAATTTTGTTTAATTAAAAAGCAAAAATCAACTTATCATTGTATAAAATGTAATAAATGTGTTAAAGAATATTATTTTCATAGTAATATTTTTAATGTATGTATTCACAGAAATAATATTTTATTTTATATTTTAATTCTTTTTCCTATATTTATGCTTAACTTTTTAGTTGCGTTTCAATTAGGTTTTAAAGGAATTTTTTTCTCTTCAATTGCTTTAATTACTTTTGGTTATTTAATTACTTTCGTTATTTGCATTGGAAAAAATGTTACTTATTATAATGTTTTTAATAGCCATAAAATTTTTTCTTCTAATCAAATTATTCTCAGAAATAATAATGAATATACCCCTCTGTTAGAAGTTTATACTGGAAGTTTGCAAAATTTTTGTTTTAATTTTATTAAAAGAAATTAATATTGTTTTAATAGTTTTAACTTTTTAAAAATATTTAAATAAATTTTTTAAAATATATTTCAATTAATGTCAAATTTTAAACTAACAATCTCATTTTTTAAAACATTGATACTATTTATTTATAAAAATATATAAATTTTACACTATAATAGAAACAACACCAATAAAAGTGCAATGACATAATATTTAAATATAATTTTATACATATATTTTTCTAAAACTAAATTAATATATTATTATACCATAATTATTTTTTTAAATGTAATTATATCTATTTACACTTCCTTCTTTAATATTTAGGAGAATTAAAAATTCCTTTAAGTTTAATTAACTCCATATCAAATTGTTCATTATTATCTATTTTATAATTATTACTTTTATTATTATCATTAATAAAATTATTATTATTTACATTAATCTGAATGTTATTATATTCAAAATTTGAATTTAAGAAATTAGAATTATTAAAGTTCATAAATGAAGGATTATTAATATTATTGAAATTACAGAAATTATTATTAAAATTTAAATTAAAAAATCCTTGTGATTTAGCTTTTAAAAGATTATCACTTTTAGTTCTAAGTTCGTTTTTTCCATGAGCAAAAGTACATAAATTACCGTATTTACAACAATGATCTTTTTCCCAAAATTTACATTTTACAATTTTATAATTTTCTATAATTGGAGCTTTTATTTGATTATTATCATTAATATTATTTGGTTGCCTTAATTCTATTAATCCATGTGCAAATTGACATTTATTTCCTAAAATACATCCTTTTGGACTATTAAAATGTTTACAAAGAACAGTTTTATATTTTGAAGGATTTTTATTTTGAATCTAAAAATTGTTTTTATTTATTTTTGGTTTTATTTTACTTTTTTTTGAGAATTATTCATTTTTTTTTTTTCTTTTAATTATAGTTTTTTTTTATATATATCTTAAATCAAAAATATAATTAACAAAAACCTTTGAAAAAAATTATAATAAAAAATAAAAAATTATTCATTTTATTGCTATGTTAAAAGGATAAATGTTAATTATTAGTAATTAATATATTAATTCTTTTAATTCTCAATTCTTTCAAGATTTTTATCTCTTATATAAATTAGAATAAGAAATAAAATAAATTTTATCTAGTTAATTAAATCATTTAAATAGTTTTATCCAAAAAATTATATAAATATTTTTTAAAAAAAATAAAAATAAAACAAAATAAATAAAATATGAATTTTGTTAATTCTTCAGAAAATAAAAATGAAATATTTTTAAATTCTTCATATAAAAATTTATATAATGATGAAATAATAGATTCAATGATTTCAAATGAAAATTCAATTAAAAAAGAAAATGATTATAATTTAATTTCTCAAGAAGATTCTTTGAATTATAATAATGGAAATAGTCCTTTATTTAGTAAAAACAATAGTGTTATTAAAGATAATATAGAAGAAAATAATTTCAATAATTTATCAGAAGACTATGAAAGTATTTTTCCTTCTATAAAAAAAAATAAAAATGAGAATAATTTTAAAAATCCTTTTAAAATTAATGTAAAACAACCAAATGAAATAAAATTTAGCCAAAATGACTCCTTTGGTTTTATTAAATGTGAAAATATAACAACTTTTTTTTTAGGTCAAGTTAGATTTTCTATAATAAATCATCCAGAAAAAATTTTTAGAAAAAAAAATTTGAGTTTAAAGATTCTAAAAAGAGATAAAAAAACAATGGTTTATAATATTAAAAATAATCCAAAAATAATAAAAGGAATTGAATTTCATAAATTTAATAAGTTTATAAATCAATTAAATAATGATTTTATTTTAAATTCTGAATGTATTGATATTTATTCTAAAATTAAATGCAATAAAATTATATTTTTTATTTTAGGATTTATATTTGTTTTAGGAGGTTTATTATCTTTGTTTTTATTAATTTTAGATCTTTATCAATTAAAAAAAGAAAAAATAAAAAGTAAAATTGTTCATATAATAATTTTATTATTGGTTTTTGTTGCTTGCTTTTTTTTTGTATTAATTTTAAAAGGAAAAGTTAATAATTTACAATTTCAATTATATGAAGGAATTATTGGTTATAGGATAAAATATGGGAATAAATTTAAAAAAGTTATAAAACAATGGAATGAAGATTTATTCATGAAAAAAAATATAAGAATATGGTGCCCAATCACATTTGATTATATTTTATTTAATTTTGATCCTTATCAAGATATTTATATTCAACATCATTCCCTTGATATTGAAATTTAAATTGTATTCAAATCAACTTTTATATATTTAAAAAAAAAATTTAAGTATTTAAAGAAGTTATTTATTATAATTATCAATAACTTATTTTTTTAATAAAACAAAAATGCTTATTTATTCTTTCTAATA
>JAEEGK010008511.1_pt1 | contig 24181 bp, 22 predicted proteins | sample 8958771 | NCBI WGS metagenome assembly JAEEGK01 (sample SAMN16246547, study PRJNA631951) | gut metagenome | biome: gut microbiome; feature: rumen; material: SC-attached | host: Bos | place: Iran: Karaj | collected 2018-10
GAAACAAAAATGTATTTCTATTTTGATGAGTCAGGAAGCCCGGCTATTCTTGGACATCATGGAAAGAATCTTCTTGAAAAAGGTTTGACCAGTAAGGCTTTTTTAGTTGGTTATATTCAGACTTCAAATCCTCATGAATTGCTTATGAATCTTGAAGCTCTTAGAAAAGAAATTTTAAACGATGAATATTTAAAATCTGTACCCTCAATTAATAATCTTAAAAATGGCTTTCATGCTAATAAGGATTGTCTCGAAGTAAGAGAGAAAGTTTTTAAACTTCTAAAGAAATCAGATTTTGAAGCCTACGTTATTGTTGCAAGAAAATCTGAATCTGTGTTCCGTAAGAAATTTAACATGAGTGATAAAAAACTGTATAAATTTCTTGTTGCCGAATTACTGAAGAATCGTATTCATTTGTACAAAAATATTGATATTTATTTTTCTGAAATGGGAAATACCGTTAGTATTCAAAATATGACAGAGGCTATAAAAGAGGCTGCAGAAAAGTTCCAATATAAGTGGGGTAAAGAAAACAAAAATAATATCCGTGTATTTTTACAGCAGCCGTCTCATTTGCCGCTTTTACAAGTTGCAGATTATATTCTTTGGGCTGTATATCAGGTTTATGAGCATGATGAGTTCAGATACTTCAATTTTATGAAAGACAAAATAAAACTTGTTCACGATATTTTTGATATAAAGAATAATCAGTTTTACGGAACTTTTTATACCGAGAAAAATCCTTTGACACAAAAAAAATGAGTCCCACCAGCGGCTAGGTTTCCAAAGAAACGCACGGCATGAAAGCCGACTTTCACCAACCAAGGACTCTATGTATATAATAGCATTTTTTCCAAAAAATACAAGAAAAAAATATGCAAGGTTTTTCAGTGTAAATTTTAGAAAAATTCTGCCAATTTTATATAATATTTGATGTTTTTCTAATCTTATAGTTTGACTCAAGCTTCAACCACATTTCCGCAGAAGTTGAAAAAGTCTTTCCAAGAAGATCTGCTGTTTTTGGGGTAATAGATTGTTTATTATTTAAAATAAGGTTTACAGTTTTCAAAGAAAGACCAGATTTTTTTGCTAAATCATCCTGCTGCCAGCCAAGTTCTTCCATTGCATCTTTTATAATGTCGCCAGGTCCCGGATTATAAAAAGGTTTTATTTCTTTGCCGTTGTCTTTTACTCCCATATATTTCCTCTTGTCTTATATATTAGTTTCTTTTTATGTTGTGTCAACAGTTTTAGTTATATCTAACAATTTTATGCAAAATCCCATAAATCGTGATAAAATAAATATAATTGTTTGCGAGGAGTCGTTTATGTCCGATTACAACGAAGAAGCCTATGAAAATGCTCTGATTGAGTTGTTCCAGAATATGGGATGGAAGCATGTTTATGGGCCGGAAGTTGAACGGGATGTACGCTCTCCTTTGTATGATTCTGTTCTTGAAGATTCTATCAGGCGATTGAATCCTAATGCTCCTGCGCAGGCAATTTCTGAAGCGCTCTTAAAACTCCGTAATTTTGAAAATGCTGAACTTGTAAAAAAGAATGCTCTTTTTATGGAATATCTTCAAAACGGTATTGAAGTTAGTTACAGCGCAAACGGTGAAACTAAATCTCAAATCATTTATATTGCAGACTTTGAAAATGCCGGAAAACCTGGCGATAAAAACTCTTACATAGTTGCAAATCAGTGGACATTTATAGAAAACTCAAATAAACGCCCGGATATTCTGCTTTTCTTGAACGGACTTCCTGTCTGTCTTTTTGAATTGAAATCTCCAAGTCGTGAACAGACCGATGCAAGCGAAGCATACACACAGATTCGCAATTACATGCAGGAAATTCCTTCCATGTTCATTTACAACTGTATCTGCGTAATGAGCGACCAGCTTACGAGTAAGGCGGGAACCATCACAAGTGGTGAAGACCGCTTTATGGAATGGAAGACAAAAGACGGCAACCTGGAATCCAAGGCCTTTGCAGATTTTACAACTTTCTTTGAAGGCATTTTTCAGAAAGCCCGCCTGCTGGATATCATCAAAAACTTTATCTGTTTTAATAATGACGGAATTAATTCCTATAAGATTCTTGCGGGTTATCATCAGTATTTTGCAGTTCGAAAGGCTGTTGAACGTACAAAGATTGCGGTAAGCGGCGATGGTAAAATCGGTGTTTTCTGGCATACTCAGGGCTCCGGAAAATCGCTTTCTATGGTTTTCTATGCTCACCTTTTGCAGCAGGCAATTGATTCGCCGACAATCGTTGTTATTACAGATCGCAATGATCTGGATAATCAGCTTTATGGGCAGTTCTGTAATTGTAAAGATTTCTTGCGTCAGGAACCTGTTCAAGCAGAAAGTCGCGAACATTTGAAACAGCTTCTTGAAGGTCGCAAAGCAAATGGAATCATTTTCACAACAATGCAGAAGTTCGAGGAAAGTGATGAACCTCTCAGCGACAGAAAAAATATCATTGTAATGGCGGATGAAGCTCACCGCGGACAGTACGGACTTACAGAAAAAATCAAAACCAGTCGCGACGAAGAAGGAAACCTTATTGCCCATCGCACAATCGGTACCGCCCGCATAATTCGTGACAGTCTTCCGAACGCAAGCTATATCGGATTTACAGGTACCCCTATTTCCCGAGAGGACCGCAGCACAATCGAAGTATTTGGTGATTACATTGATGTTTATGATATGACTCAGGCTGTTGAAGATGGAGCAACTCGCCCTGTTTATTACGAAAGCCGAGTTATCAAGCTTAAACTTGATGATAAAGTTCTTGCCCAGATTGATGCAGAATACAGCGCGCTTGCTAATAATGCTGATGAAGAAGTTATAGAAAAGAGTAAACACGAGCTCGGCAAGATGGAAGAAATCCTTGGCCACGAAAAAACAATCAATTCTCTTGTTGATGATATTTTGAATCACTACGAAAATGAACGCCAGTATTTGTATACCGGAAAAGCAATGATTGTTGCCTATAACCGTTCCATTGCAATGAAGATTTTTAATCGTATTCTGGAACTACGGCCATCCTGGGCGGGAACAACTTCACAGGTCACAGTCGGCTCAAAGCAGATTACAGTCCCTGGTGACGATGCCCGCATTGCCGTTGTGATGACCGAAAGCAACAAGGATCCTGAAGAATGGCGTGCAATCATTGGCAACAAACACCGCAAGCAGGAACTCGCAACCCGCTTCAAAGATGATGACAGTCCTCTTAAAATCGCTATCGTTGTCGATATGTGGCTTACAGGTTTTGACGTTCCGTCTCTTGCAACCATGTACGTTTACAAACCGATGGAAAGCTACAATCTTATGCAGGCAATTGCCCGCGTAAACCGTGTCTTCAAAGATAAGGAAGGTGGTCTTGTTGTTGATTATGTTGGAATTGCAAGTGCCCTCAAACAGGCAATGAACGATTACACCGTCCGCGACCGCCAGAACTACGGCGAAATGGATGTTGCAAAACGCGCCTTTCCTAAGTTCCAGGAAAAACTCGAAATCTGTCGTAATCTTTTCTTTGGCTATGATTACACTCCATTTTACGAAGGTTCAGACTTACAGCGCGGTATGACAATCAGCGGGGCCGTAAACTTTATTGTAGCTCCAGATAAAGAAGAGCAGAAACAGGCATTTATAAAAGAAGCACTTATGCTCAAGCAGGCACTTTCGCTTTGTTCTTCAATGGTAAAAGAGCATATGCGCCTTGAAGCAGCTTTCTTTGAATCTGTCCGCGTTCTTGTAATGCGTATTTTGTATAATCCATCTGGCAAAAAGTTCTCCCTCAAAGAGATCAACGACCGTATAAACGAACTTCTCAAACAGTCTGTTAAGTCTGATGGCGTAATAAATCTTTTCTCTGATGTCGGCGAAAAAGTAAATCTCTTTGACCCAACCTTCCTCGAAAATATTTCAAAGATGAAAGAGAAAAACCTCGCCGTAGAAATGCTCAAAAAACTTATCGAAGAACAGGTAAAAGTTTACAAGCGCACAAACCTTGTAAAATCAGAAGCCTTCAGCGAACTCATTCAGCAGACTTTGAACCGTTACCTGAACGGAATGCTCACCAATGAAGAAGTAATTCAGGAACTTTTGAAGCTCGCGAAAGAAATGCTCCATGCAAGTGAAGAAGGAAACAAACTGGGCCTCACAGACGAAGAACTTGCCTTTTATGATGCACTTACAAAACCGGAAGCTGTAAAAGATTTTTATACCGATGAAGAACTTGTGGCCCTTACCCGGGAACTGACTGAAACCCTGCGTAAAAACAAGACAATCGACTGGCAGAAAAAAGAGTCAGCCCGTGCAAAAATGCGAATGATTGTTAAGAAACTTCTGAAGAAATACAAATATCCACCTGAAGGTCAGGAAGCCGCATTAAAAACCGTTATCAGTCAGTGCGAGCTTTGGACGGATAATGTTGCTGAATTTCCAATTTCAAAGCCGCTGCAATATTCAACCGCTGATTCTTTCGGCTCGGCACAGGCAGCAGAAAAAACTCAAACATATAAAGATTAGCTCACACAAATCAGCCCGTTTCTTAAAATTCGATTAAAAAACAAAAAACTACATAGGGTGTCGCAATTCCTGCTACAGGGGGTATTTTAAAATAGGCATATCAACTTAACTTAGAGAGGTGAAACAGTGGATATGTCTGTATTAATTGTCATGTCACTTATTTTGGCTTTGTATGTGCTTGTTGCAAGCTTAATCTTCTTTGCTGCTAAAAACAAAGATGAAGTAGCCGGATTGTTTTTTGTACCTTTAAAAATCATACTGAAAGCATTTATTGCAGTCTACAACGGTTTTGTCTGGTTCTTCTTTTGACAGTATGATTCAAACTGCCTGAATAATTGCGCTGTTCAGTCTTGCACTGGCAGCGCCTTTTCCTTGACTTTGGCTGATAGCTGTGATAAATGTATTCTCATCTGGCATAAGCCACAGGATAAGCTTTATATGATAAACGAGATTTCTTATCATAAGAAAAATGATGAGATAGAATGTATCCATTATAAAAACTGGCACAAATCTTATCCGCCGCATACTCATACCGGGCATATCATGCTTTGCTGTGTTGAATCCGGGAAAGTCTGCATAATCATGGACGGCACAAGCAGAATCTATGCTCAGGGTGATGAATTCTCAATTCCGCCGGATGTGCTTCATGAGATTAAGCCTGCTGATGAAACTGGCTATTCAATGGCTGTAATCTGTATACGTGTGCCTGAAGAAGCAGAATTGCGCGACGGTTATCTTGCAGAGCTTAAAGATTCAATTCTTGACCGCCCTGAAAATATCTATTTAATAGAAGAAATGGCTCAGGATTCAAATATAAGTCCGTATCATCTGATACGCCAGTTCAAAAAAGCATTTGGGCTTACACCGCATCAGTTTCAGATTCAGTGTAAAGTGCGGAAAGCACAGAAATTGCTTGAAGAAGAAAAAAGCGTCAGCGAGGTGACTTATGACACTGGTTTTTGCGATCAAAGTCATCTCGACAGGTGTTTTCACAAAATTGTCGGGCTTACACCAAAAGAATACAAGGACGCAGTCAAAAAATGAAATGCTTTCCACTCAAGTTTTTTTGCGTATCTAAGATTTATGCATATTGAAAACGGCTTTTAAGTGTTTTGAGATGTTCTATAAATACTTTTGTTCGTAGTCTTCAATCGGAACAGGCTTGCTGTAATAATAGCCTTGAATCACTTCACAGCCGAGCGAGCGGAGTTTTTCAACCTGGCATTTTTGTTCTGCGCCTTCTGCAAGACATGTAAAATGCAGCTCTTTTGCAAGCGAGATTATGTGCCTTAGAACGGCAATATCCTTTTCGTTTTCAGTTTCGGCTGCTGTGCCAACCTTGTCGACAAAGCTCTTGTCAATTTTCAGCGTGTCAAGCGGCATCTGCGTAAGCAGCGAAAGCGATGAATAGCCCGTCCCAAAATCGTCCATAGAAATCTTAAAGCCTTTGTTCCGCAGATTTTCGAGCACTTCAATCATATAGGACATGTCGTCGTAAGTTGCGCTTTCTGTCAGCTCAAAATCAATAAGTTCATGCTTTGTGCCGAAAGAATCTACAATTTCAACAAGATGTCTGATAAGGTTTTTGTCATAAAGCTGGCTGCGCGAAAGGTTGACCGAAATCGGGTAGAGCGGCTTGCCTTGATTTTTCCATTTTGCAAAACATTCGCAGACTTTTTTAAGCACAATGTCATCAATCTTGCCGATATTTCCGTCTTTTTCAAAAAACGGAATGAACCGTGCAGGCGAGAGAAATTCCTTGTTTTTATAGTTCCATCTGATGAGTGCCTCAGCACCTTTGATTTTTTCAGTCTGAATGTCGAATTTCGGCTGAAGGTAAACGACGAATTCATCATTTTTTATTGCCGTATCAATATAAGCCTTGATGTAATTGCCCCAGAGAATGTCTTCGTGCATTTTGTCTGTGTAAATAACGATGTCTGTCTTGTCAAGGCTGTTGCCCATGCTTTGCGCCATTTTTCCGGCATCTGCCACCCGGTTTCCGGCAAGCATTGCAAGCTTCATCGGCACAAAACCGCAGCGGTAATAAATCTTATAGTTCGGGTCTTCTTCCAGATAAGACAAGTTCTCAAAGAATTGTTCAAGCTTCGCGATTGTCTCTTCTTCTGGCATATCTTTTATCATCATCGCAAAGTTGTCGTTGTGGCAGCGCGCGCTTGCATAGACAAAATCAATCTCGTCCATTGCTTTTACGATGTTTGTCAGCACTTTGTTTGCCGCAATGTGGCCGTAAACTTCATTTATTACACGGAATCCTTTCACGTCAAAATGCACGAATGCATAATCTTGAATTCCGGCATCTGTCGGAATCTCAAGAAACGGCACAAGATGGTTCCAGTTATTGTGATTCGTAATCGGGTCAAAAAAAGCAGCATTGTAAAGCGCGCTTTTCTCAAATTTTTCGAAATCGTCCTTAATAATGTATTTTGTGCGGCTTCTGCTGATTTTTCCTTCATAGAGTATTCTGATTTTTTTTCCACTTTCGCTTGAGAAAATTGAAATTACATCAGACTGCTGTTTTATGATTAAGTCGCTGTACAGGCGGTGCGCGTCATCATCTTTGGCAATGCCTTCAAAAAGTTTATGCACCGAATCAAGGTTTATTTCAAACTCGTTTTCAATTTCTATAGAATAGAAGAACGATTCGCCGAGCCCGCAGGATTTTAGCTTTTCAGGGTAGCTGATTCTTTTGTCATCAATTCTGTATTCAATTCCGATTACCGGCTTGTTTAGCGCGCTTATAAAAAAAACGCCCGGCTTGTCATAAGTTCCAAAGCTGTTTTCGTAGCATCCGATTTCTTGCGGCACGTTGCCATTGTAAAAAGCTTGCAAGGCAGTATCTTCGGCTTCAATGTAGTATAGCTTGCGTTGAGGCTTATAGAGTTGGTTCAGCTTGTTTATAAACATTTTTGATGCGTTCCTTTATACGATAACCTGATTATACACCAGCAATGCGATATGTTCTATAAAATGTTGGTTTAATTTCACATTATTGCGTAGCTTGAATACTTCGTTTATTCCATTTATTATGATGGTATGCAGAAAATTAAGATTATTGTTTTTGATTTGGGCTGCACGCTCATGGAATACAAGGGAATGCATTTGAGCTGGGTTTCTTATTACAAAGACAGCTTTGACTATGTGAACAGGAAACTCTCGCTTGGGCTTTCTGAAAAGCAGATAGATGCTTCAATAGAAATATACAAAAACTATAATCCGCGCATAAAGCCGCGCGAGGCAGAGATTGCGCCAGAAAAGATTTTCGCCGACATAACTTCCGGCTGGAATACAGATGTTCCGCTCAAGACGGTTATTGATACTTTTTTTGAATCTCTGAATCTTGAACCCATAATCTATGAAGATTCAATTCCTGCTTTGAAACAGCTTCGCAAAAAGGGTTTGAAAATCGCGGCTCTTACAGACGTTGCCACAGGTATGCCTGATGAGCTTCATAAGAATTATGTTGCTCCGCTTCTGCCTTATTTTGACTTATATGTTTCATCTCTTTCGTGCGGCTTTAAAAAGCCCAACCCAAAAGGACTTGAAGACATCGCGCGTCATTTCAACGCCAAGCCTGAAGAAATGCTTATGGTCGGTGATGACCGCCGCGATGTAGAAGTCGCAAGGCGTTTTGGCTGCAAGTCTGTGTTAATAAAGCGTGAATCTTTTGCCCAAAATCACGGAGAAAACTGTGAATTTGGGCAAGATTATACTGTGACGAATTTGGAAGAACTGCTGAATCTGCTGCCTTAGTAGCCGAGCTTTTTGTCTACAAGGTAGTGCAGCGGTTTACAGGCGACGAAGTTGTGCAAATCTTCGAGGAACATTGCCACATTCTTGTCTTTTGTGTGGGGCAAGGTTAAGTTTCCGGCAACGTGCGGCGTAATCAAAAGCTTTCTGGTCTTCCAGAGGCGGCTTTCTTGCGGCAGCGGTTCGGTCTGAAAAACGTCGAGCGCCGCACCGGCAAGATGACCGCTTTCAAGACTGTCGGCAAGCGCGTCTTCGTCAATTGCAGAGCCGCGCCCCACGTTTACGATGTATGCGCCTTGTGGCAGCAGCGAAATGCGCGCGCGTGAAAGTATGCCGCAAGTTTCTGGCGTTGCAGGCAGGCTCATTGCAAGAAGGTCGGTTTCAGGCAGAATTGTGTCGAGCGCGCTAACGGCAAGCACTTTGTCATAAACGGTTTCGCGGCTTTTTCCGCTGCGGCAGACGCCGGTAATTGAAGCAGGTTCAAATGCACGCGCGCGCTTTGCAAAGCTTGTACCTATGTCGCCGGTGCCGAGCACTGTAATGCGGCAGTCTTTAAGCGACTTTTGCGCTCGCGGTGCAAGCCATTTGCCTTCGCGGGTTTCTGATAAAAATTCGTCAAGCCGCCGCATCATTACAAGAGAAACTGCAATCATGTGCTCCGCGATTGAAACACCGTAAGCTCCGGCTGCGTTTGTAAGCAGGCAGTCTTCGTTGGCAAAATAGCCCGGCTTCATAATGGAATCAACGCCTGCCCAAGGCACGCAAAGCCACTTAAGCGTTTTGCTTGTCTTTACGATTGAAGGCGCAAAACCGTAGATTATGTCCGTATCAAAATCACTTTGCGGAATTTCTGATTCGGCTTTGTAAAAGTGAACTTCCGCGCCGAGCTTTTCAGCTGTAGTTTTTATAAGTTCGATATGCTTCTTTTCAAGCTGGCTGTTGATTACTAGTATTTTCATACAGAAATTATAGCATGAAGTATGTTCAAAAAAAAGAAAAATAATTTGCAGTTCTGTGTTTCATGAGCCTGAAAAATTTTCAGCAGGCTTGTGGGCTTTAGTTTATCTTTAGCTTTGCGAGCTCTTTTTTATGTTCATCTGAAACGCGGAAACTTTCAATTGCTTTTTGAATGGCTTTATTGTGTGTCCATGTTTCAAGACGGCGGCTTTTTATAAACTGAAACGATGCATCGTATTGTTTTGCGAGAGCTGTTGCAAAATACCATGCAATCATCATCTTAAGATAGTAGCCGTCACCATCTGTGGGTTTGTTCTGTCTTTCAGCAGCCCATTCAAGATATTCAGTCTTAAAAGCTTCATCAAGAAATTCGTTCATAAGCATGCGTAAGCCAAACCGGGCAGTGTATACATGTTTTGAGTCAATCCATTTTTTTATGAGCGGCAGGAGTTTTCCGCGGTTTTTCTTAAAAGCTTTCGGACTGGACTGGTCACATACAGGCCAGCAGTCTATAAATGGAAGAAATGCTTCAAGTTCTTTTACGCACTCATCAAAATCATTAATCATTGAAATAAGGAAAAAATGAATCATATTTTCCTCGTAATATTTGTGCGGAAGTTCTTTTAAAAATGCCCGGGCTTCTGTGCTTATAGTTTTGCCTTTCCCAAAAAATTCTTTAGCGATTGCACGCATCTGCGGAGTGCGCACTCCAATCATAGAATCTTTAGAAATATTCGGTACAAGCTTAGCCTGAAAATCGCGGTATACGGGGTCCTGCACTTCAAAAAGCTTTTGTGATATTGGCATAAATCTTCCTTATGTTTTTGATTTTCGTTAGCTTCATTTCTTTTTTCTTTCAGCCAGTACAAGCAGAATTAGAGCTATGACAAGAACAACTGGAAAAATGCTGCCTGCAAGCAGACCTTTCTGAAGATTGTCGCCTGCTGCCTGGCTTATGTTTCCGACAAGAGCAGGACCGGCAGAACCGCCTAAGTCACCGGCCATGGCAAGCATTGCGAAAAACGCTGTGCCGCCTTTTGGAATTCGTGGCGAGCATATACTGATTGTTCCCGGCCACATGATTGCAACTGAAAAACCGCAGAGAAGGCAGCCGATCAAGCTGATGACCGGCAATGGTGACAGCGATGCTAAAAGATAGCTTATTATGCATGTTATGCCTGAACAAATCATAAATTTGATTATGTTTATGCGGCTGCCGAATTTTCCAAAGAAAGCGCGGCAGCTTCCCATTGCCACAGCAAAAAGGCATGGCCCTGCAAGGTCTCCGGCTGTTTTTGAAAGCCCGAGAGCAGACTCTGCAAAAGCCGAAGCCCACTGTGCCATCGAAATCTCCGAAGCTCCGGCACAAACCATGAGAACAACGGCAACATAAAAGAGCGGCAGCCTGAAAAGTGCTGCAATCCCCATGCCTTTTTCACCTCCGGTCGGATGTTCAATCGGGCAGGTTGCAAAATTGAAAATATTGATTACAGGCACAATAGCCCAAAGACATGCAAGCAGCTTCCAGTTTTGGATTCCGGCAAACTTAAAAAATAAAGTTGAAAGTAAGACAACCCCGACAAAACCCCAGCAATAAAATGAATGTAAAAGGCTCATAGTTGCTTCTTTATGCTCAAAAGGGCAGGCTTCTACAATCGGGCTTACAAGCACTTCAATCAGACCGCTGCCGATGGCATAAACCACAACACTGATGATGATTCCTGCAAACGGGTAGGGCATTACGTCAGGCAGAAAAGCCAGCAGTACCAGCCCCAAAGCAGAAGTGATTTCTGAAGCTACCACGCATTTCCTGTAGCCAATTTTATCAACAATCTGTGCGCAGATTATATCAACAATCAGCTGAGTCATAAAAAACACAGCCGGAATCAGAGCAATTTGTCCGAGAGAAACGCCGTAACTGTTGTGAAAGGTCAAAAACAGGAGCGGCGCAAAGTTTGCGGCAATCGCCTGTGTTATAAAGCCGAGGTAACAGGCAATAAGAGTTTTGCCGTAGTTTTTATTTGATGGCTTTTCAGCAGAAAGATTCATTTTGATTTTCCTTCAATACATCGGACAGGGTTCAAGCGCACAAAACAAAGTGTATGCCTTTAGCATCGGGTGTTTTTTTATATCAAGATTGCGGATACATTCGGTTTCAGCATGACAGACTCTTGGATTTGGAATTGATGATTCACCAACTTGATTTCTGCCTTCACTTATTATTTCGCCTTTTTCATCAATCAGCAAAGCAGAAATAGCCTTGCTGCCCTGACATAATGATTCCCAATTCAATTTGAAAATTCTCTGCCAGTATTTATCTAAATCTTGATATTTCATATTGCCTTTAAAATACCATGAGTATGAAAATCTATCTATACAGCGTTTGCAAAATGTCGTCAAGACATGCCGGGCAGACACTGCAAGCCTGTTCCGGCAGAAGCCTTAAACTTTGAACAAATCAATTTCAGAGCCGATTTTTTCAATGCTGTCAGCAACTTTTCCAGAAATAGAAGAAAGCGATGCGCCTGTCTCGTTTATGCGCTGTGCGCCAATCTGCATTTCAGTAATGCTTTCCTTGATTGCGTCTGTCGCGTTCTGGAGCTTTTCCATTTCAGAAAGAATCTGCCTGTTGCCTTCGGTCATTTCAGCAGAAGCGCTCTTTACTTCTGAAGTTGAGCTGTTCATAGAGTGGAGCGCATCGATAATCTGCTTAGAGCCTTGCTGCTGTTCTTCCATTGCATCTTTAATCTGAATGATAATCTGGCTTGTTTCAGAAATGCTCCGCGAAATAGCAGAGAAAGCCGTGTTCGTTTCGCTTGAAACTGTAACAACTTCTCCAATCGTTGTCTGAATCTTCTGAAGCTCCGCGCCGATAGATTTTGATTGCGCCGTAGACGTCTCTGAAAGCTTGCGGATTTCATCTGCAACAACGGCAAAACCTTTTCCGGCTTCGCCAGCGTGAGCCGCTTCAATTGCAGCATTCATCGCAAGCAGGTTGGTCTGTGCGGCAATGTTTGCAATTGCAATGTTCGCATCCTGCAGCATCTTTGACTGCTCTTCAATAAGCTTGATTTTTTCATTTGCATTGCTCTGTGTCCTTGTTCCGGCTTCAGAATTCTCTGTAAGCTGGTCAAACGAGGCAATCATTTTGCCGACAGAAACGTTGACCGAATTGATGTTGCCAATCATTTCTTCAACGGCTGTAGAAGCTTGAGAAACGCAAGACGACTGGAAGCCAATCATCTTTTCAAGCGATTCAATTGTGGCCGTAATTTCGTTTACAGCGCCGGCTGTTTCGTTTACAGAGCCAGCCTGGTTCAAAATCTGACCGTTGACGCTTTCTATGTTCGCAATAATCTGCGTTATGGCAGATGAAGCATCCTGTGTGTTTTCTTGAAGCTGCATGTCGACAGTCTGCAAGTTCAGCTTTGAGCCTTGAAGGTTTGTTACGATTCCCTGAAGCTTTTCGACAAAACTGTTGAAACCTCTGACCACATCGCCGATTTCATCATTTGTGGCAGCCGGAATTCTCTGAGTAAGGTCAGCGTTGCCGCTTGCAATTGTCATAATGGAATCTTTGACAGCTTTCAGCGGCTTTATGAGAATTGCCACAAGCATTATGATTATTACCGTTGACAGCGCGATTGAACAAAGAATAAGCACAGTGAGCATCTTCTGCATACTTGAAAGGGCTGAAAAATGCAGGGCATAAGGTGCTACTGCAAAGACAGTCCATGTTGTATTTGGAACAATCTTATATGCTGCAATAAGATGCGCACGGATGTTCGGATCGAAAAAATCCTCAATGCCTTCCTTGCCTTCAAGCACATGCTTTAGAACAAGTCCAAGACCTTCATCTTCGCTAAGTCCTTGTCCGTCAGAACCATTTGCGTTTTCGTCCGTGCCTTCGTTTGCGTTGGCAATTGTAGTGCTTGTTGCGTAATTGATTACAGAAGGGTGCATTCCGCCGCCCAAATCGATTTTGACAATCTCGTTGTAAATCAAGTTTCCGTTGATTACCATAACAAGAGAGCCGATGATTTTGCCGCTTTTGTTGCGCACTGGAACACCATAATGCTGCAAGATAGAATCTGTTATCGGGCTTAATTTCGGGTCTGAAACAAAATCTTTTCCGGCAAATGATTCCTTGAAATATTCACGGTCTGCAAAATTCAGTGCACGGCCGTCAGGCAATGTGGTGTTGCCGTTCTTGTCGTAAAATGCAACGTTACCGTAATTGTCATCAAGCGATGCAGAAATGCTTGAAAGCTGAAAGTTCTTGTCTGCAACGGAAATATCTTCGGATTTTATGAATTCCTGCTCTGCAATGAAATGAAGTGCTGTAAAGTGCTTTTCGTTAACTGCTGCAATTCTGTCGGCTATATCAGAAGAGACAGAAGTGAGCTGATTGTTGACGCTTTGGGTCATGCTTTTTGAGGTGATTCTGTAGGCAAATGTGCCGAGCAATATTGTCGAAATGATAAGAACGCCAAGAACCATAACCAAAAGCTTAATGGTGAGGGATGCCCTGAAAGATTGTTTGTCTTGCATGAAAACTCCTTATAGGCGAAGAATCCTAGACATTTTAGATGTATTAGAGATTTTACTTTTTCATAATAAACCTAATCATACATTTTGTCAAAAGGGATTATACCATAATATCAGCTTTTTGGGGTAAAAAGGCACGAAAATTTGCTGAAATTGCAACATTCCGCGCACCCCAGGCTTCAGTTTAAAAAGAAATTGCTTGACTTTATAATATAACAATGTTAAGTTATCAGTGTTATATTATAAGGGGCTGAAATGAGAAAACCGAATACTGAAATTATTACTGTGATAAAGCAGAAGACGCTTGAGCTGCTCATGCAGAAGAACCCTGAGCAGATTGGCATGCGTGAGATTGCGGCGGCATGCGACATTACGGCTACAAACATCTACCACTACTACAAAGACAAAGACAGGCTTTTTCAAGAAATTTCGCTTGACTGTCTTTATGAATTGAACGAACGCCTCGCCGAATCGTCTCAAAAAGGAAAAACTGTCAGGAAGCAGATTCAAAACGCAATTGAATCGTTCCGCGACTGGTGTTTTGAAAACCCGAAACGGGCGCTTCTTGTCATGCAGGGCATAAAATCTGCTGACAATGCGCCGCCTGAACTGATTGAAGAATACTATGTCTGCAACCGCACCGGTGAAAAGCTTTTGCGCGAGGCAATAAAGCAGGGTCTTGCAAAATCAACGAACCCGCGCCTTGATGTCGGAATTCTCGTTTCTGGGCTTTGGGGCTGCATAGAGTCGGTTCTTCTAAAAAAGTGCGAGCCTGATTATTGGGAAAAAGGCAAATCATATACAGACCGGTTCATAAAACTTTGGCTTAATTCAATTTTTGGAGAAGATGAAAAATGAAGGTGCTTGTGCTGAACGGCAGCCCGCGCAAAAACGGAAACGTGGCGAAAACGCTGAAAATAGAAACTGAGAAATTTCAGCAAAAACATGATGCTTGCGAGATTATCTGGAAAGATGTCTGCGACTTGAATTTCGGCTTCTGCAAAGGCTGCATGGCTTGCCGTTCAAGCGGAAAATGCGTCATGCCTGAAGACGATGCGCACAAAATCGCGGAAGAACTCAGCGGGTGCAGCATGATTTTTGTCGGTACGCCTGTTTATTGGGCCAACATGAACGGAAAACTCAAAGCGCTTTTTGACAGGCTTGTCGCAACTTTTATGGCTGAATCTACGCACGGCATTCCGAAGCCGCTTCACAAAGGCAAAAAAGCCGTAATCGTTACAAGCTGCACGACACCGTTTCCGTTCAATTATTTGTGCGGCCAGACAAACGGGGCTGTGCGCGCCGTAAAAGAGGTTTTAAAGACTTCGGGCTTTAAAATCATAAAAAAGATAAATCTTTCTAATACAAAGAAATCGAGGTAAAAGATGAAGAAAATTATTCTTGTGTTGATGCTGATTGCAGGCATTAGCTCACTTTATGCAAAAGAGATTACCATCTCTGTGGGTGCAGGGCAGCACTGGAAACAGAAACGCGGGCCGCAGTTTGCGGTGTGGCTTGAAGATTCAGACGGCAATTTTGTAAGAACTTTGTACGTTACTGAACGTGCAAGCCGCAAAAACTGGATTATGAGCCCGAAAGAAGGGCGGCCGGAATCTTTGCCTGTCTGGTACAGCGCTTCTAAACAAGAAATCGGCTCTTCAAAAGCCGCTTCAAGCGATGAAGGTCAGCAGCTTGATGCAGTTACAGGCGCGACACCGAAAGGCGGCATCATTTTCGCCGCAGAAATCGAAGACGCATCGTACATAATCAGAGCAGAATTCAACACAAGCTTTGATTATAACGACTTTTACACAAAGAAAAGCTCCGGCGTGAACGGTCAGCCGTCTGTTGTTTATTCAGCTGAAATTCCGCAAGACTTTTGCAAAGACAGCGGCGAAATAAAGCTTGAGTTTTCCGGCTGCGGCTCAATTGACGGTTCTGACGGCGAAATACACACAGATACAAGCAATTTGACCACCGCAAAGTCAATCGTAAAACTTGTATCAGTTACCGCCGCTGAATAATCGCGCTTCGGTGGGCGGTTGTACAGGTGGCGCAGTTTCATAAGTTGTGCTATCATCAAAAGCTAAAGGAAAAATCAGCTTATGAAAGCATTTGTCGTTTATTGTCATCCGTCAGAAGATTCGTTTACGCGCCATGTCAGAGATTCTTTTATAAAGGGTGTTGTCGATTCGGGCAACGAGTACGAGCTTTCTGACTTGTACAAGATGAATTTTCAGGCTGACATGACTGAAAAGGAATATCTACGCGATTCGAACTACTGGACTACGCCGGATTTGGCGGAAGATGTGCTCGCCGAGCAGCGGAAAATAAACTCGTCTGATGCGATTGTGTTCATTTACCCGGTTTTTTGGACTGATGTTCCGGCAAAGCTTAAAGGCTGGTTTGACCGCGTTTGGACTTACGGCTTTGCTTACGGCGAAAAATCGATGAAGCTTTTGCAAAAAGGCTTGGTTCTATGCACAACCGGTCATACGAAGAGCGAACTTAAGAAATATAAGCTGCTTGAAAGCATGGAAAAAGTCATGCTCGGCGACAGGCTTTTCAAAAAAGTGCAGGACGCAGAATTTATAGTCTTTGACGGCATGACAAAAGCCTGTGATTTACGCGAGAAAAACTGGAACAAGAACCTTGAAATCGCCTATCAGAAAGGCAAAAACTTGTTCGTTTGTCATGGTCGAGCGTTTCCGCATCCGTCATTCTCCGGCTCAACCGGAGAATCTGCACAATGAACGAACCCCGACGCAGAGTGTGCGGGGTATTAAACCCTCGGCATGTAAAAAAAAGCCGCCTTGTCGTTTTCAGACTTAGCGGCTTTTTGCTGATGCGTGTGCATCAATTGTAAGTGCTGTTACAGCGGAATGTTGCCGTGCTTTTTGAGCGGCTTGTTCGTGAAAATCTTGGTTTCAAGGAAGTCGAAGCTTGCAACGATGCGCTTCCTTGTATCTTCCGGCTTAATGATTTCAGTTATATAACCGCGCTCTGCCGCAATATTCGGTGTCATAATCTCGCTCTTATATTTTTCAGAAGCAGCGGCAACTTCCTGTGCCTTTGCCGGGTCTTTAAGTTCTTTTGCATAAAGAATTTCGATTGCACCTTCTGCGCCCATAACCGCAATTTCTGCCTGCGGCCATGCATAGACAAAGTCGGCTCCAAGATGCTTTGAACACATAGCGATGTAAGCGCCGCCATAAGCCTTGCGGATAATTACCGTAAGCTTTGGCACAGTAGCTTCACTGTAGGCGTAGATTACCTTTGCGCCGTGGCGGATAATGCCTTTCTGCTCTTCCTGCGGACCGGGAATAAAGCCCGGAACGTCTACGAAAGTCAGAAGCGGAATGTCGAAGCTGTCGCAGTAGCGGATAAAGCGCGCAATCTTGTCTGAAGCGTCGCAGTCGAGAACGCCGCCCAAACCCGCCGGGTTGTTGGCAATAATGCCGATTGTGCGTCCTTCGATTTTGCCGAAGCCGACAACGCAGTTTACTGAAAATTCTTTCATAATCTCAAGGAACGAATCTTCGTCAATTACACAGTTGATTACTTCGCGCACGTCATAGCACTGGCGCGGATTTTCCGGCAGAATTGTGTTGATTTTTTTTGCAGCTTTTTTCTCATCAAATTTGAAATTCTTATCCGGCTCAATCTTGTCGCCGAAGTAGTGCGGAATATAGTCGAGCAGACGGCGGACTGTTTCGTAACATTCGTTTTCGTTTTCACAGCGGAAATGTGAAACGCCTGATTTTTGTGCATGAATGCTTGCGCCGCCCAAATCTTCAGCGGAAATATCCATGAACATTACAGACTTTACAACTTTCGGGCCGGTGATGAACATCTGGGTTACTTTATCAACTGTAAAGATAAAGTCTGTGATTCCAGGTGAATAAACTGCACCGCCTGCGCAAGGGCCTGCGATAATCGAAATCTGCGGAATTGCGCCAGAAGCGCGGACGTTCTGGTTGAAGACGTTACCGTAGCCGCCGAGTGCTTCAACACCTTCCTGAATGCGTGCTCCGCCCGAGTCGTTTATGCCGATTACAGGGCAGCGTGCGTCAATCGCCATTTTTGTAAGATCTGCAATTTTGCGGCCGTGCATGTGGCCGAGCGAACCGCCCTGAATCGTAAAGTCCTGCGCATAGACAGCAACTTTACGGCCGTTTATTTTTCCGAATCCCGTAATTACGCCGTCATACGGAATTTCTTTTTTATCCATGCCAAAGCTGGTGCAATTGTGCTTTACACCCTGATAAGTCTCTACAAATGAATCTTTGTCGCAAAGTGCATTGATGCGCTCAATCGCATGAAGCTTTCCCTTTGCGTGCTGTTTCTCAACATTGTATTCCATAAATACCTCATGTTTGAATTGTCACAACGAATTCCGGCACTGCCGAAATGACATTTTATTTAGTTGTGTCAATAATAACTAAAGACTGAATAAGTGTCAATATGACAAAAAATAATTTTGTGTCAAGATTAACCAACTTACTTCACAGCAAGCAGCTGCTGTTGTAAGTAACATAAATCCATGATAGATTTTGAAGATAAAATTAAGGAGAAAATCATGCATCTTCTTTTCGACATGGATAAAAAAGACTACGATCCGTCTCTGGCTGGCGATGAATCAAAGGTTTTCAGACGCGATTCTGCGCGGGCGGTGATTTTCAGGGATGGAAAGCTTGCCGTCATTTACAGTCAGAAAAATCATTTTTACAAGATTCCGGGCGGCGGAATAGAAGCGTGCGAGAACCCTGTAGATGCAATGATCCGCGAAGTCAAGGAAGAGTCTGGACTTAATGTAATCCGCGAAAGTGTTAAAGAGATGGGCTATGTTCACCGCATTCAGAAAGGTAAGCATGAACCGCTTTTTATTCAGGATAACTATTATTATTACTGCGATGCGGAAGAGGGGCAGTCCGCACCCTGCTATTCTAATGCCGAACTCGCCCATGATTTTACACCGGATTTCGTTCCGCTCCAGAAAGCAATTGAAGTAAATACAGAATATAACAGACTCCATCCGGAAGATGACATGATTGAACGTGAACTTCGTGTTATGAAAATCATAAAGAGTCAGCTGCAGATTTTTGAGAAGTCTTACCAGTCATCTTTTTTTAAGATTTTATATGACGGATGCGATGAGGAACTCGTAAAAAAAGTAACGGAAAATCTGGAAGAAAATCTTTCCCGCCTGCTTGCGTTTTTCAACCTTGAAAAACTGAAATCAATTATTACAGTTCAGATTTTTGCAGAACTTGAAGGCTGGAGAAATTTTCTGGAACAGTTTCATCCATATTATGATTATATAATTGGAGAAGCCGGAGAGGGCGTTATTTCAGTTCTTTCATTTTCTCAGTACGCAAAAACACAGAACCACAAAAATGATACGCTCGAAGTTTTTGAAAAAGTTATTGTACATGAGTTTGTACACGTCTGCCACCGCGAAATTATTCCTGATTTTGAAAGAGGCTATAATTCTGTGATTGGTGAAGGTCTTGCAACTTTTCTTTCAGGACAGTCCTATAACAAAGAAGTTGAGATTCCTCCAAAAGAAATAATTTTTGACTGGCAGAAACTTTTTTCAGGCTCTTATGATGTGTATTCCATAGGACAGAAAATAGTCCGTCTGCTTGCCGAAAAAGTTCCCCACCTGAAACTGCTTGAGTATTCAGCCAGTGCAGAAAAGTTTTATGAAGACTGGGAGAAGCTTTTTGGCTAAAACTTCAGTTTCGCGCGGCTGCCTGTTCATTAAGCAGGTCTTTAATTTCCATTTGAAAAAAATGTGATTTTTTTGTATAACCTATTAAAACAATTGGTGGAGCAAAAAATGCCGCAACTTTCAGACAGAACAGCAGATTTTACAGACAGCGTAATCAGAAGAATGACGCGCATCTCAAATCAATATGGAGCAGTAAACCTTTCGCAGGGATTTCCTGATTTTGAGCCGCCGCGCGAAATTTTAGACAGGCTTGCCGAAGTTACACGCGAAGATTTTCACCAGTATTCCATTACATGGGGCGCACAGAATTTCCGCGAGGCGCTTGCTGCAAAAATCCGGCACTTTTCAGGGCTTAATGTAGACCCGAATTCTGAGCTGACCGTTACCTGCGGTTCTACTGAAGCAATGATGGCAGCAATGATGAGTGTTGCAAACCCCGGCGAGAAAGTCATTGTGTTTTCGCCTTTTTATGAAAACTACGGTGCAGACACAATTTTAAGCGGTGCAGAGCCAATTTATGTTCCGCTCAATCCGCCTGAATTTAATTTTGACCCCGAAATTCTTGAAGATGCTTTCCGCCGGAAGCCCAAGGCAATAATCTTGTGCAATCCTTCAAATCCGAGCGGTAAAGTCTTTACACGCGAAGAGCTTATGATAATTGCTGCTCTTGCAAAGAAATATGATGCCTTTGTAATTACCGACGAAGTTTACGAACATATTCTTTATAAACCGAATGTTCACACATACATGGCAAGTCTGCCCGGAATGGCAGACCGCACAATAACATGCAACTCGCTTTCAAAGACTTATTCAATTACCGGCTGGCGCTTGGGCTATACACAGGCAAATCCCGAAATTACAGAACGCATAAAAAAGGTTCATGATTTTCTGACTGTCGGCGCTGCAGCACCTCTTCAGGAAGCTGCCGTTACAGGCTTAAAATTCGGCGATGAGTATTACAGAAACTTGCAGCAGAAATACACAGAAAAGCGCAACCTCTTTTTGAACGGGCTTGATTCTCTTGGAATAAGGCACACCGTACCGCAGGGGGCTTATTATATCTTAATCGATATAAGCGAATTCGGTTATGAGTCTGACTTAGAATTTGCAGAAGTTCTTGCCCGTGATGTCGGTGTAGGCACTGTGCCGGGTTCATCATTTTTCCGTGAACCTGAAAACCGCTATGTCCGCATTCACTTTGCAAAAAAGAATGAAACACTGAACGAAGCACTGAACAGACTTTCTGACATACGGAAGAAAATTCCTGTAAAGAAATAGCTGAATCTGCAAAAAAAATGGCGTGCCTCTGTTTTATAAGACAGAAACACGCCCATTATAGTGCTTTTACAGATTCTTAAAGCTCGCCGCCTTCAACTACAAGTGAATCAGCATCTGATTTTGGACCGTAAACAGAGCGGAGAGTAGCTTCATAGTCTGCGTGGAAGAAGTTCTCTTTGCCGAGCGACTTAATCTCGCTGTTGAGCCAGTTCAAAAGCGAAGTGTTGCCCTTTGAAACAGCCGGAGCGATTGTGTCAAGGCTTCCGAGCGATTCAATGCCGACTGAGAAGCCCGGGTTTTCGATTGCCCAAGCAAGAACTTCTGTGTTGTCTGTAGAAAGACCTGCACCGCGGCCGTCGAGCAGAGCATTATAAGCTTCTGAATATTGGTCAAACTTCAAAAGATTTACCTGAGGATAGTTCTCTGTAAAGTAAGTTTCTGCTGTTGTTCCTTTAGAAACAATCAAAGTCTTACCGTTCAAATCTTCAGGCTTTGTAATAAGATCTTTGTCGTTAGAAACAACACCGAGAGCACACTTCATGTATGGAAGCGCAAAATCTACTTTTTCTGCACGGGCGGGTGTTACAGTAAAGTTTGCAAGAACAAGGTCAACTTTGCCTGTTTCAAGAACCTCAACACGGGCGGCAGCTTCAACTGGAACATACTTAACTTTTACACCGAGGTCTTTTGCAATGCGTTCTGCAAAGTAAACATCGTAGCCCTGGTATTTGCCGAACTCGTCAACATAACCGAACGGTTTTTTGTCGCTGAAAACAGCGATTTTGATTGTTCCGCTCTTTTTAATCTGTTCTACAGTTCTGTATTTTGCCTTAGGCTTTGCAAATGCAGAAACAGCTGCAAGTGCAATAAGTGCAGCAGCAATAATTGTCTTAAATGATTTGTTCATATAATCACCTCATAAGTTTGATTTTCAGGATGATTACTTATAGCACTTTATTACCTACTATGTCAATAGGTAGTGAGCGGCGGCTGAAAATACTGCGGGGGCGGATATGAACTTATTTTTTTCTTGCTTCAAATTCAAAGTTGCTCAAGAACTTTTTGGCACGGTCAGTTTTCGGGTTTGTCCAAAATTCTTCTGGAGTGCTGATTTCTACGATTTCGCCGCCGTCCATAAATACGATTTTGTCAGCGACTGCACGTGCAAACTGCATCTGATGGGTAACAATCAGCATGGTTTTGCCGTCATTGGCAAGGTTCATCATCACGTCGAGGACTTCGCGCACCATTTCAGGGTCGAGCGCGGCGGTAACTTCATCAAAAAGCATAACCTCCGGGTGAAGGCACAGCATACGCACAATTGCGACACGCTGTTTTTGACCGCCGCTAAGCTGACGCGGAAAAGCGTTTTTCTTGTCGGCAAGCCCGACACGCTCAAGCCACATACAGGCTTCTTTTTCAACTTCTTTCATGTCAAGATTAAGCTCGTGCGCATGCTTCGGACCAAGAAGCAGGTTTTTCATTACATTAAGGTGCGGAAAAAGGTCGTAGCTCTGAAAAACCATTCCGATTTTCTGGCGGATAAGGTGCATGTCTTTCTGCCGGTTGGAAATTACTTCACCGTCAAGCAGAATTTCTCCGCTCTGAATTGTTTCAAGTCCGTTTATGCAGCGGAGCAGTGTAGATTTTCCGCAGCCTGAAGGCCCGAGAACCACGATTACTTCGCCTTTTTCAACATTCAGAGAGATGCCTTTTAAGATTTCGTTCTGGTCGAATGATTTTCTGATATTTTTGATTTCAAGTAATGGCATATTAGATTCCTTTCTTTTCAAGGGCTTTTGCACCGAGATTCAGCACCCAGCACACGAAAAAATACATCATAAAAATTACGAAATAAACCGCAATGCTTGCCGTCGGTACGGTAAGGCGGTTAGCTTCAATAATCTGCTGCCCGATTTTGACAACTTCAATTACACCGACAAAAACAACAAGCGATGTAGTTTTTATCATTCTGGTGATAAGATTCATGCTGAGCGGAATAAGGCTGCGCAATGTCTGCGGTATTATTATATAAAAGAAAATCTGCCGTTCTGTAAGCCCTATTGCACGTCCGCTTTCGTACTGGTGTTTCGGCACACTTTCAAGCGAACCGCGCACAAGGTCGCCCATTTCAGCTGTGCCCCATAGCGTAAACACAAGTATGCTTGCCGCTTCTCCGCTAAGCGAAATATTGAACATGCGCGTAAGTCCGTAATAGGCAATGAAAAGCAGAACCATCTGCGGCATAATCCGCATAATTTCAAGGTAGAGCTTGCAGATGATTTTTACAGCGCGGTTTTTGACCGTCATCAGCATACCGAAAAAGATTCCGAGCACAATTGACAATGCAACCGAAACAAGCGCAATCCAGACTGTGACCCAAAGCCCGCCTAAAAGACGCACAAAGTTTGTGCCTTTTGTGAGCACACCGAATGCGGTAATGATAGCGTTAGCGGCTTCCGAACTGTGCATAGCGCAGCCTCCTTTCGGCATAAGCCGCAATCAGTGAAACCGGAAGAAGCAGAATAAAATAAGAAATGCAAAGCAGGGTCAGTGCCTCGTCCGTCTTGTAATAAAGCCCTATTAAGTCTTTTGCAATGTACATAAGGTCGGCAAGCGCAACAGCTGAAAAAACCGAAGTCTCTTTTATCATGAACATGACATTTGCGCAAAAACCCGGAATAGAAACCGAAACCGCCTGCGGCAGAATTACATATTGCGTAACCTGCCGCGGAGTAAGCCCGATGCACTGCGCGCTTTCAATCTGGATTTTTGAAACTGATTCAAGTGCAGAGCGGAAAGTTTCTTCCATATAAGAGCCGCCCAAAAAAGTAAGACCGATAATTGCGCATTGAACCGAGCTGAGTTTTATTCCCATACGGGGAAAAGCAAAATATAAGAAGAAAAGCTGAATCAGCAGCGGCGTGTTGCGCGAAAGTTCTATGTAAACACCGGTAATGCGGCGCAGAACCGGCACTTTATAAAATTTTATAAGCGCGCAGACAAGTCCTACAAGAAACGACAATAGTATTCCGATAACGGCAAGCCGCAGCGTAAGCAAAGCCGCCTCTGTGTACATAGGAATAACTTTCTGAATAAATGCAAAATCCATATATCAATGAATATAGTAGATTTTTCCAAAAAAGGGAATTAGGAAGCACCTTAACAGAAAACTAATATACACTATTTAAAGCCAGTCGATTCAGATGACGAAGAAGCTGCTGGCGGTTTTGCGCTTCGCGGATTTTTATTCGTGCCGAGGGTTTAATACCTGTTTCCGTAGGAAACATCCCCCTCTGGGGCGAAATAAAGGGTATTAAACCTGAGTGCAATTCCTTAGCAGAACGAACGA
>JAEEGK010008512.1_pt1 | contig 24179 bp, 19 predicted proteins | sample 8958771 | NCBI WGS metagenome assembly JAEEGK01 (sample SAMN16246547, study PRJNA631951) | gut metagenome | biome: gut microbiome; feature: rumen; material: SC-attached | host: Bos | place: Iran: Karaj | collected 2018-10
GGTGGTGATCACCTTGCCCATCTCGGTGGGAGCCTCTTCCACGATGGTGATGGTGTTCTCATCTTCGGTCCGGGTCACTTTGACATCCTGGGCGAAGACACTGGCCGGAACCATGAAGGCGGCCGAAGCAATCAGAACAAATAATTTTTTCATATGCTTAACAAAAATAAATATCAAAAGTTGCACACTTCTTCAAGTAGCAAAGTTACAACACTTTTCTTAATGATGCAAGTTTTCGTAAAAAAAACTCCCTCCACAGCTTCCTATAACGGCCATTATAGGAAGCAAGACAATACAACTATAATCGATTATGAAAAGGAAAAAACAATTTGTGACTCCGAAGGTGCTCCAGGTAGTCCGGATCCAGTTGGAAAAGGACTTGCTGGCTGGCCCTTCCGTGACTGAGAACATGCGGATCGTGAGCATGGGTCAGGAGAGGGTGGAACACGATTTCACCGAGCAAACTGCCGAATCCTATTGGGAGTAAAAATGGAGGAATGAAAATGAAAAGAATCACTGGTTTTGTTCTGCTGATGGCAGGCATCCTCCTTTCCCTGACGGGATGTCAGAAAGGAAATGAGATTGACAAGTCCGGGAATGCCGTTCGTTTCGGCGTCAGTACGGGCGTCAGCACTCGAACCGCATATAGCGGCGATGGAAGAAAGGACTCCAACGGCAAGTTGGTTTGGGAGCGCATCGACTGGGTTTCGGGCGAAGAGATCATGATCTGGAGCGACGCGGCCGTCATCGACGCGGACGCTGCTCCGATCTTCGAGGGCAACCAGAACCTGGCCGTGTACAAGATCGGCACGGTGAATCCTTCCGACGAAAAGAGCTATGCCACGATCGAGGATCCGCTGGGCAATGGTCTTCAATACAAGGACAGGACTTCCGAGCACAAGTTCTGGGGTTTCTATCCTGCCAAAGCAGTGAAGGCGTCTCCTGCCGGCAACAGCATTCCGCTTGTGATTGACGGCGCCCAGACCCTCGCGGCCAACACTCATACTTCCGAGATTGCCAACGACTATGTCCCGAGCATGGATCAAGCCTATATGGTGGCCTACAAGAGTGGCGCTACCGCTTCCGATGCGACTGTGGACCTCGAATTCAATCCGGCGTTTACGGCTTTTGAGTTCGTCATCAAGAGCAACAAGAGCGACAACCTGACCATCAAGTCCGTCGAGCTCGTTTCCGAGACTTCCGCCCTGTCCGGCGAATTTACGGCAACCTGCTCCAACGGGACCTGGACGTATTCCAATGGTGCGGCCGACAAGGTTTCGAAGTCCGTCAAGGCCACTCTCCCGAATGGTCTGACCATCAACAACGAGAATTCCCTCATCCTTGACGTCTTCGCCCTTCCGCAGGAACTGACGGGAATGAAGGTCATCTTCGACACGGTGGAGGAAGGCACCAAGGCCTTGAAACTCACCGCCACTGCGGGCGGTTCGGAATACATCTCCTTTGCCCCTTGCAAAAAGCATGTGATCACTGGACTCATCCTTCCCGGCGGCTGGTATTTCAAATATATTACGCTGGACCTCAAGGTCCTGGAGTGGGAGGCCGTTCCCGTCGAGGGCGATTCCGAGGATTTCCCGCAGGCGACGCAGTTCTCCGTGACCGGCAATGGCGAGGAAGACGTGATCAAGAACGGCTGGGAGGATCTCGGCCAGGGTGATCAGAACGACAGGAACGATCCTTATCGTCAGAAGTGGTATTTCAAGCCCGGCCAGACGGTCAAGGTGACCTTCAAGGTCATGCTTCCTGCCGGTGGCTCTTGGGAGGTCGAGCCTGTTGGCGGGCAGGAAGGAGCTTTGGTTCCTGCGGATGCGGCCCTCTTCACCATCGTGAACAACTCCCCCGATGCTGCCAGCACGTCCGACCTCTTCGGTCCCATGAAGAACCAGGGCAGTACCGACGTCGAGCTGTTGATCACTTATAACGGTACCGACACCGCCCAGCACAGCTTCTTCTTCCATACCTATGTATATACTGGCGCCAACAAGACCGGTACCAAGTTCAACATCGACTCTGAAACGCAGATTTACGACCGTGGCCGTGGATACCACACTTTCATTGTCAACAGCCCTCTCTATAAATAAGCAGGAACAGTCATGAAAAGAATCATCACCCATATTTCCCTGGTTGCAGCGATCGCGTTCGCCGCATCCTGCTCCCAAGAATCTTTCCTTGGTGAAGAAGGGGACGGAGTCCTGACGCTCCGGCTCCAGACCGCCGAAATGTCCACCCGCGTCCCCGTGGCCGGCGAGGGCGTCGAAAACGAGGTCACCCATGCTGATTTCTTCTTCTTCTCCGATGAAGAAGGCACCACACTGCTGGAGAACGGCCATGTGCGACTGGCAGTTGGCGATGGCGGTCTTACGGCCAAAGAAGGTAACGTCTACGAATACAAGTTTGACGCTTCCAGTCAGTATCCGGCTCTCAAGGGCGCTTCTTATGTCTACGTAATTGCCAACTATCCGGAAGAGATTACTGCCACGACTCTGGAAGACATCCTTGACCTCGACATCAAGACCGACCTGAGTGGCGAGCTCTCCTATTTCGTGATGGACTCCTACGGCAGCGCCGTCAACGATTACCTGACCTACCTCAAGCCCTCCAAGGCCAACGACGAGAAGACCTACACCATCGGTCTCACCCGCGCCGCCGCCAAGCTGGTCCTCAACATCAACGTGAAGAACTCCTATGTCGATTCCAACGACGACACTTGGACCCCGGTCACGGACCAGATGTGGGTCAACTTCGTGAACGCTCGCAAGAATGCGCAGGTCGCAGCCAAGCCCGTGGAGTTCGACGAGAAGGCCAACTATTTCCAGACCGCGTCGCAGACCCCCACGGCGGCAAGCTCCGCCCCGGAGGGTTATACCTCCTGGAAGACCACCGCGATCTATACCTATCCCCAGAGCTACGAGACCTCCGACGTCACGGCTCCTTACTACAAGATTTTCTGCCCCTGGATCTCCCAGAAGAAGGGCATGAACAACTTCTACTACAAGATCATCCTTCCCGACCTCGAAGGCAAGTCCTTCAAGCGCAACAAGATCTACCAGCTGACGGTGGACGTGTCCGTGATCGGCGGCACCGAGGACGACTGGGCCCTCGTGACCAACCATGTGTACGTGGCCGACTGGTGGGCTCCCGAGGTCATCGAGGCCAGTTTCGAGGGTGCCATGTACCTGGACGTTCCGGTGAAGTACTATGAGATCTATGGCGATGACTTCGTCGACATCCCCGTGGTGTCCAGCAATCCGATTCAGGTTACGAATGTGACCGGAAGCAAAACGAATCTATACAACGGACAATCCGTGTCCGTTACACCTTCCATCGCCATCATTAATTCGAAGGAAGGGTTCAAACTCACCCATGTGTTGAATACGGATATGACCTCTTCTAGCTTTGACTGCACTCCTATAACCTACACGATGAAGGTGAGTCATACGCAGGGTGGTCTGAGCAAAACGGTCGATGTTACGGTTGTTCAGTATCCGTCTATCTATGCAAAGGCGGATGAAAGTAATCAATTCGCTTATGTCAATAGTTATGCTAATAATAATATAACTGGAGGCCGGCATTCTTATAGCTATGCATATAATAGTAGAGGTAATTCTGCTAATAGCTCCGATGAAATCGGTTCTATGAACTATGTGGGCGGACAAGGTTCTGTGAATAATAATAATAATCAATATGTCGTTACCGTTGGTGTTCTTCCTTCGGGATATAAAGTTACCGGAATGACAGAAGCAGCTGTAATTGGTGACCCGCGTGGAGGAAGATTGGAATATAATTACTTAGGCTATTATGGAAATGGAGATAGTGGTAGTATTACTCGTGATGTTCAGTCCAAATATAATGCTATCTCCTCGACCACGCAGAATGTCATTGCTCCTTCAATCCGTATCGCTTCTTCCTGGGGTGCAACGGGACCGATTAGAAACTATGATCGGGCAGAAGAGAGATGCGCTGCCTATCAGGAGAATGGCTATCCAGCCGGTCGTTGGAGAGTGCCGACACTGGCCGAAATTGACTTCTTGATTAGGCTTTCGGATAATAATCATATTCCTGAGTTGTTTTCTCCTTCAAGAGAAGGCACGCGTACGTACGATGTATATTGGGCAGGTGGTGAATATGGTTATGGTGGTAAAGCTTATGTTAACGATGGCCACACGCAAGCATTCGTGAACTTGTCAAATGCTCAGAACTATAATAATCTTCTTCGTGTCATAGTTAATAACCAGTATGAATACTTTGATACTTATGTCCGCTGCGTTTACGATGAATGGTACTGGGGGTCAGAGAAGTATGATCGCAATGGAAATAAGATTACCGGAACTGGTACTGCAGCCAATCGTTGGATCGGTTATATCTTTTAAATGAATGGATTGAATATGAAAAAGATTTTCTACATACTTTCTGCAGCCGTGGTCGTGGCGACGGCTTGCAACCGGGAATTGACTCCTGAGAAGCAGCAGTCCGTTCTGACTACGACCGTGGCGCCCCAGGAGGGAGAGATGGCACGGGTTACTTTCAGGGTGACCGTTCCCGAGACGGCTCTTTATGCTACGCAGACCCGTGCGCAGCATGCCATGGGCGAGCAGCCTGCCATCGCCAATGGCGATCTTTACGTGGCTGTATTTGGCGCTGGCCAAAATGAGAAAATAGGCGGAAATCTCCAGAATTTCCTGAAGGCCACCTTGAAAGAAACGATTGTGCACGATTGGACGGATGAGCAGGATGCGACCAAGAAATATACTTATGTATATGATGTTCTGATGCCGCTCTCCAACGATCCGCTGGTTGTTGATTTCCTGGTTGGTGCTTGTGACAGCAAAGGCAAACTCTACACCCTTCAGAATCCGCTTCCTGTCAAATATGAAAATGAGGTGATGCCGCTGCTCTATTCTTGTAACGGATATGCGGCCTATTGGCAGCGGAAGAGAATCAACGGTGTATACCCTCATCAGCTTCCTAATGGCAGCTATGAGATGACTCAGCATATTGTCGACTATGATTATGCGTTTGATCCGCCGACCCCGATTTATGCGGATGACGAGGATTATGTCGCCGACTACATCCCGGAATTGGACAATGTCCAGCTCGTTCGGAACTTCGCCAAGATCACCTACACGGCTTCGGACGATGCTCCTTTTACGCTGGATGGTTTCTATCTTGTGGATACGCCCAAGACTGGCGCCGTGGCTCCGTATTCTGAAGCGGCCGGCTATAATACAGCCTACACCACGGCTTCCACTTCCGGTGCAATTCTGGGTGCCTATGATGGACATGTACTCTCACTCGATCTTAATTCGGGCATCGAAGGAAAGTCTTTCAAAACACCCGGAGAAGAGTTTGAGTACATGTATGAACGGACCGTTCCTTCCGTGTCCGCCCCGGTATATGGCGAGTCGGGTGCCATTGTGCAGGTAACGTGGAAGTCGACGTCTGCGAATGCATCTCTCGGTACCAGATACTATAAGATCGCCTTCATGAATGAATCCGGCTATATTCCTATTCTCCGCAACATCCAGTATAATTTTGAGATTTCTGACATTATTGCAGAAACCCATCCTGGAAGCCCTGAGGCTGCTTATGCTGGCGGTTGGTTGGGTGATGTTTCTGCGAATGTTTCCACTTCGATGCTGGATGAGATCGGTAATGGAAAGTCCAGAATTGTCGTCGCCGGAGAAGAGGGAAATGCCATGAGCCATACTGCCATCGGTGAGGGCAAATATTTTGACGTTGATTTTTATTTCTATCCGGTTGCTACAGGTACTGAGGTAGTCGTCACCAATGGAAAGACCTCCACATCAACTGGTAAGAAAGTTACGATCACGACCGAAATTATCGACAATAGTTCGAACGCCATCAGCAGTATCGGCGCAGTTGCGGTCACTCATAATTCGGATGGCTCGGACGATCATGCAACCATCAGAGTCAATCTCACCGACTCCGAACCCGGCAAGGTCAAGACGGGAAAGGTGAGGATCCTTGGGCAGGTCGAAGGACTGCGCGCCCTTTACCGTGATGTCGTCTTCACCGTGATGGAGCAGCAGAAATTCGAGACAACGACCGGCGAAGGCGAGGCTGCGGTTACCGTGAATTCTTCCGTCACCCCTCTGGCTTCTGATGGTGTCGGTCAGGAAACGACCGTCACCATTCAGCTACCGGAAGGTCTCCCTCGAGACATCTTCCCGCTGCAGATCATGATCGAGTCGGAGAAGAACAGCATCTACAGCGTTGCCAATGGCGACGAGCCTGCTCTTCCTGTGAAGTCAGGTGTTTCGGCTTTCAATTCCAACAAGAACAACTACTATTTCGTCAAAACCATCACCTTCGACGACTATGCAACGCTCAATGGTACGAAGTATGACTATACGACGGCCTTCCCCTGCAAGTTCAAGACTCGTCTGTCCGGAGGCAATGCGACGTCGATCAAAATCAACGATCTCAATAAGGAATACTTCGTGGAGAAGACGCTGACGCTTAGTGTTCAGTAGGAATCTATTTAGGAAAGGTACCTTGTGCCTCCGACACTTCTTTAATTGGGTCGGTTTGGCTGATCCCAAACCGACCCACAATAAATAAAACGAACCCTCCCCGCTCAACTTTAGAAAACTTTACCTAACTTAGTCGTTTTTAGACGACAAAACTTTGAAATTCAGCACTTTCGAGCGGGTGCTTCGGCAAGAGAACTATGCCGAAAACACGGTTATGGCATATCTGTATGCCATAAAGGACTTTTTTGCTCGATATCCGGAGCTGAGTAAGCGGAACCTTTTGGCTTACAAATCGATTCTTATTGACACCTTCAAACCCGCGAGCGTCAATCTGCGGATTCATGCCATCAACAAGTATTTGACCTGGATAGGGAAGGGAAATCTGCGTCTTCAGTCGGTCAAGGTTCAAGAAAGTTCCTTCGCGGAGAACGTAATCAGCAACGAAGATTACGAGTTTCTGAAGCGCCGACTCCGGGAGGAGCCCGACCCGAAATGGTATTTCGTCGTCCGGTACATGGCCGCCACCGGCGCCCGCGTGAGCGAATTGATCCAGTTCAAGGTCGAGCATGTGCGCGCGGGCTTCTTCGACATCTACTCTAAAGGCGGCAAAATCCGTCGCCTGTACATCCCCAGCCAACTCCGGGAGGAAACCCTCCAATGGCAGGACCGGGATAGCGGCTATCTGTTCCTGAACCGATACGGAGAGCGTATCACGACACGCGGAGTCGCCAGCCGACTTGCCTTCTATGCCCGGAAACACGGAATCAACCCCGCCGTTGTCCACCCACACGCCTTCCGGCACCGATACGCCAAGAACTTCCTGGAAAAGCACGGCGACCTTGCCCTGCTGGCCGACCTCCTCGGCCATGAGAACATCGCCACCACCCGGATCTATCTGCGGAAGAGTTCTTTGGAGCAGCGGAGTCTAATAGATAAAATCGTGGATTGGTGATAAAAAACCTCGCCGGCCCGGAAGGAGCGGCGAGGCGAAAAAAAGCCTGCTAAGGCATTACTGCCCGAATTACATGCCCAGAGCTTCGTTCACTTCCATAATGAGTGATAGAAGTCGCATCCGAATTAAAATGCAAGCAATAACCTTGGGTCGTATTCGTTCCATTCAACTCGGATGACCAATAATACCCATCGGTGCCAACCTTCTCCAACCCATTGGTCCTGTAATACCGTCCGGAAGCAGGTAAGAAGATACTTTTCCCATTTATCTTACTGGTTACGCGATAACCTTTGACATGATTAACTTCGGTCCATGTCCATTCACAATTGTTGGAATCAGCCAACTCCAAAATCTCCTTATCTGTTGGCAGGCGCCAGGTTCCTCCATATGCAGCATACGCAGCATCATCTTCAATGTCCAGAGACTTCTTGCCGTCCGTAAATCCATTATAACCCCTCGACGATGTAAAACAATACTTAGTCAAAGTAGAGTATGAGCCGTTGCACCACTGATACGTAGCCCAGGTAAACTCTTCTTTATCAGTATTTTCCCCCCAAGCAAAATAATTACCAGCATCCTCCGGGGATGATGCTCCCAAGTTGGTTTTCGCCCACTTGACAGAAAGGCCCAGATCGACGTAATTGAGGGAGGGCACATCAAAAAGAACCTCAATCGGTGCCATCTGAGACAATTTGTTCCTCTCTATCGTGATACTCTTGGTTGTAGACTTGACAAATTCGTTGTCCTCTGTATCGATAACTGTGATCGTGAATCCTTTCGTAAACGATACAGGAGGGACGACAAACCAGAATTCTGTGAATTCACTTGCCGAGTCATTCAAAGCTATTGGCGTTTCACAAACAAGCTTAATCTCAGAGTCCGCTTTATCATTATTCAGGATGACGACAGGCGGTTCAGAGACACTTGCTTTTATCGATGCATCTCCAGCAAGCTGTTCTCCGTTATTGCCATTCAAACGGATAGCGGCGACATTTACTCCTGAGCCATAAAGTTTGATTGCCAAATACCCACCCACATTCTTGAATTTGAGATAATTGTCATCCGTAAACGATACCATGGCATTATCTCCGCGCCCGAAGGAATTCTTGATATAGGACTGTTCGTTGGGAAGATGTAGAGCGACCTCTTCTTTATTACTGACTGAGGTGGCCTTATCAAATGGATAAACCGCAATGATATGAGGAATCTCGTTTCCGGTGACAAAGGATGGATCGGAAACAGGTTCAAAAGACCCGGCATTCGCTCCAGTCTGGCCCGAAAACCGATACTCCCTATTATAGGTATACTTGTCAAAGATGCTGATTCGGTCATCATTATGCCAAAGAACCATCAAGTTTTCATCGGCATAAACTCTTGTATCTGCATGTTCTATTGTTGCATAGAACACATGGATGTCAGAATGCCTCTCACTGGTGCAAGATGATAGAAGAACGGCTGCCAAGGCAGAACAGAGATACGAAACTTTCATGGTCATGAATAAAGGTCACCAATCAATATCAGAGTCTTTTCGACCTTCGATAGATTCAGTCATTTCAGATTCCGAGGCTAAATATGACATTTCAATCTTGACAGGGATAATTGCAGACTCGGGCGTAGAATACAAAAGCAGTTTCATATCAGAAGATTACGGTAGAAACAATCACGAATAATACAAAAAAGTAGCGAGGGATGCCCCCTCGCTACTTTATCGTAGTTGCTAGTAGAGTTGCTTCATATTGAAGTATTCAGCTTTATCGCTTATCCGGATGTTGACGGCTTGATCACTCGTCTTCGTTAGTGTGCAAGGAAACTCTGTTTCATATACCCACTCTCCAGCGGAGTTCTTATGATAATAATCGCTGTACTGAATCGTTTTGACGAAATAGAACGAATTCTTTCCAGATGTAAAGAGGGAAGGGCCAAAATCAACAGGAAGGTCGGACGATGTGGTCGTAAGATTATTGTACTGAGCCTCAATCTTTACCTGAATAGGGAAAACACCATAAGAAAGCTTTTCATCGAGTTTGACTGTGACATTAACAGTATTGCCAGCCACTTCGACATCAGAAGAAGTCGATTTGAAATCGGCCTTTGCCATGACGGTGAAAACGATATCGCGATAGAGGACACGCTTGCCAGAACGGTTACCTTGAATTCTGAGTGCACCACGAAGCATTCCACTCGAAGGTCTATCTTTCAGGGTCACAGTGATCTTCCCCCACTGCACACCGTCAATTGTGGTTATCGACGAAGTCGTCGCAGTTGTCTTGCTGGCAATGGACTGACTGTAACCATCAATACTCCGAAGCGAGACAGTAACGTCACTGCCTTCGACAAGAACAGTCTCAGAGCTAGTCGGTTTGTACTGGAAATAGATGTCTACCACATCATTCGCATTGACGGTAGTATAGTCCATACGATTGACGGTAATTGTCGAGATATTGTCCGTAATCTCGTTCAAGGTCGCAGTTTCGATGGAAGCAGAGACATTGCCGAAATAGGGGCCGGAATAGGCTGCGTCAAAAGTCTGCTCACCGTCACCCTCCAAGCCAGTCAGGTTAATCTTGTACCAAATATTCCGGCAAATCGGCACGTATGAACCACTTTCTCCGATTACTTCGATTTTATAATAGAACTCCTTGCCAGCCAGCGGCTTGTTGTTAGGATTGGTGATCTTGTCGGCCGATTTCCATTTGAGTTTAGCTATAACGGCGGTCTGTGTATTCGCAGTCGTAGGGATTGTCCGTTCAAACATATAGAACCCTTCACCAGCATCAATCATGGAACCTACACCAGGATTGGCAGTATTGATATCTGTACCTTCCGGCATAAAGCCACGATAATTGGCTGCCTCAAGAGCCTCCACAAAATTATCCTCAATCTCACCTTCGCAGTATTCCGCGATATTCACATAAGGTGTATCGAAGGAATTGTTATTCATCGGAGCAAGGTTGCCCCGGGTAGGGATATTAATAAGAGTGTATCCAAGAATATCAAACTCGGACGCTTCCGTAGAGGGTTCAAGCGTAATCTTGGCGAAATTGCGGACAAGGTGAATGTGATTCAGCAAAGCCGTAGTAGCATCGTCCAGGACTAACTTCCCATCCTTCATTTTCCCCTTGATTCCATTAGGAAGGGAGACCCTCTGCCAATAAGCACCGTTGTTCCCTTCCGTATAGAACCGATTAAGAACGACTTTTTCACGGTCGAACAAAGGGGGTTCGTCACTCGGATAGTTGGCGATGAAGTTGATGACACGAGCTTCATCGGAAAGAGGAATCGTCACAGTATAGTTAGCAGTATAGGTATGATTTGCATCGGAAACCTTCGTCAAGGTCGCAGGAGCCCAATGCAAGAGATTACCACCATCAGGATTGTTACTCACACCAAATACGGCAACATAGACATTGTCGATAACGGGAGTGTCCCCCATCGCTCCTTTAGTGGGCGTGGGAATCCTGGTGTCCGGGAAAGTCGCGGTAAAGGTAAAGGTAGCCATGGGGCCGTTCTCCACCACCAGGACATCGTCCTGATTGATAGACGGGCTATCATTTTCCTTGGTGCAGGAAGTGAGCGCTACAAAAACTGCCGCAAAAATATAAATAAACTTTTTCATACGTAGTTATAAATAATTAGTCCGTCTGATAACCACTCCAAGAAGTCATATGATCCGTATCTTGTTCTTCTCCCCAGTACCAAACATCATAAACACAACGAACAGCATTCACATAATAATAATATCTATTAGTCAAGTATTTACGATATATTGCGTTACTATTATCATAAAGATTGCTAGAAGTAAGCGGTTCAGCAACTCCAGCTCCCCCATCATTTGCACTGTCAGACTGATACTGAACACCACCATAAGCATACATACCACCTGCCCAATAACACCAATACCTTCTATTATTATTTGACCAGGACCAATTACCACCAGCGCGGCCTACATCATAGAGATCAGGAATATGATTGTATTCAGAAAGAGAGATAACAAATTCTATCTCCGCAACGGTAGGGACTCTCCAGCGACCAGCCGGATAACCATTCTCCTGGTAAGCAGCACAACGCTCTTTTGCCCTATCGTAAACCAAATCACTAGTCTTTCCATATGACGAAGCCATCTTGAATGCAGGAGCAATAACATTCTGAGTGTTTTCAGCAGTAGGCCTATAATTATTCGATACAGTTGAACCTAAATTACTGACTCCACCTTTTGGACCACGCGGATCCCCTATTATCGCCGTACTATTAGAAGGCAAAACGGACACGTAAACTGTATATTGTCGAGGGTTAACATTACTACCAGTAGGCGAATCATTAATAGATGATCTTGATACCAGCCCTCCAAGATCCTGCCTACTATTATTACTTACATCTGTATCATAGTTTTCTCTATTTCCAGTACCATTTATATATGCACGGCCATTCGAAGTCTCTTGTTTGATATAAACAGGAGGATACTGAATGATTGTCACAGTTTTAATATGCGTCTGCTTATTATCCTCATGCTTGATGTCAACCGTAAAAGTGATAGGTGAGCAGTCGTAAGTACTCTGGTGGGACACGACATTGTCGAGAACGTGGGTAAGCCTGAAAGAAGACTTGCCATTATTCGTAATACTATATGGACTAGTGGTCGTATTTACATTGACTTCAACCCCCCTATTCTGGAAATCATATTTCTTCGCAGACGTGACCGTCGCAGAAATAGGATGGCTGGAAGTCACCGGAACATCAATAAAATCGTCACCATATATATAATACTCATCTCTCGCAGTGTCGAGGAAGCGGGCGGAATAGTATCCCGAATACTGACCAGAAGGAGAAAGCCAGTTGGTTACCATGAGGTCAGTACCGGTTACGACCACATAGTCCTCCTGCGTACCGCCGACCTTGTCAAGGGTAAGGTTGAGCGTATACAGGCTGTTCCTCGTAATTTCGGTGATGCCGGGAAGCAGGACCTTGTAGTAGAACTGGTGGGTACCCATCGCTCCAATGTTGCTGCCAGTGGCGGGAAGACTGACGTCATTGACATGGACCCAAGGCATCTGGACCTTGAAATAAAGAGCCTTCTGATCTGCAGCGGCAAAGGTCTCAGGATAGGCGTAAGATACTGCAGAAACCCATTCCAGATCCTCACCGGTCATGTCATTATGCGTATGATTGTAGGTATAGAACTTGGTCTCGTCCTCAACGTCGGAACAAACAAGGGGCTCTCCACTTACAGTAGCCTCATCCAAGGCGTTGACCATATACATATAGAAGTCCTTCGTGTTGGTGGTGGGCTTCCAATAAAGGCCGCCGGCAGCTTGGGCATATTCGGCAACGGTAACGTTCACGACGAACTTGGCCGCAATCCTGCGCATCATCACGACCTGATTCCGCACCTCATCAGCCTTGGTAGGAACGAGTTCGATAAGGACGTTGTCATTATCCGCGTCGTAAGAGTCCATCACAAACGGAGCTTCCGGATGTTCAGTGATGCTGACACCGACAGGAAGGGCGAGCAGCTGCTCCAAGGTCTCCGTCCCCTCCGGGATGGCAGTAGGATAGTTGGCAATCACATAGAGATATGATTTGCCTGCGAGATCCTTGTATTCATCGGAAGTCGTATCAAAAGTTTTCGTCGTTCCGGTCTCACGGCCGCTTTGGAGAAGATCCGTGCCTTCCGCATCGGAGAAGAAGAAATAGTCGAAATGGTCGATCGTCTTTTCCGCGGTCGTCTGGTTCTCGTCGGCCCTTGTTTCAAGGTCGCCGGCACTCAGCGAGATGGTAAACCGACCCGCCTGATTCCCGTCGTTGAGCTCAATCCTGTTGCAGGACACCGCAAACAACGCGGTAAGAGCTGCGAAATAAGTAAAAATCTTTTTCATTGTTATCTCTTGTTGGCGTTGTTATTAATTCACTTTAAAAATATGGTAGCCACGGATGTCATAAAGCTGTGTCTCGGAATCAAGGTTGTATTGGACCCCGTCGGCAGTGACATAGGTATTGAAATGTAGTTGTTTCCCGCTTGAACCGGTCTTGGGTGTAATCTCAAGGGTGACACGCGTGCCGCCATCGGCCACAGTCCCAGTTGTGGTACCGGTAATGGTGAAAGATTCGGTATCGCCGGCAGGGACAATGCTCCATGTGCCGCCAACGGGCAAGAATACCTTATAAGATATCTGGAACTTCTCTCCGGCAGTGACATGCCATAACTGACGAGTGGTGTCTTCCGTCGCATTACCCGTGATTTCAAACTGGCTGGCCTGGAGATAGTCATCAGTGCTCTTCTCCTCCGAGACCCAGTCGATGGCCTGAAGGTTCAGCGTGATGGAAGAGAACTCCCATCCGCTCTTCAGGGCGACGCCACGGAGGCAGTGCTTCATGCTCCCGGCGAATTCGATGTCAGCATTCCCCTGCTTCAGCGTGCCCCTGTTGATCAGGTTGCCGTCGGGATCGTAGAACGCCATGGTCAGCCCCTCGACCTTCTGCGGAAGCGCGAAGAACGTGAAGGTCAGGTACTCAGTCTTGGAAACGACCGTGTTGTCGGGGAAAGTGAAAGTGATCTCCTTTCCGGTGGAAGAGTACGTATACGCATTATTGCCAGCGCCCGTATTGATGGTGGCGGCCACATTGCCGGCAAGGTCGCTGCTGCTGCTGAACACCACCTTCCCGAGAGAAATCTCGACGTTCTCCTTCGCGAGAAGGGTGAACTCGAACGTCGTGAATCCCGGGTAGAAATCAAGAACCACCGACTCGGTCGTGACGTTCGCCGCCTTGGCCAGCAGGACGGCCTGCGTCATGTCGGGCTGAAGGACGGTCAGGTTCTTTCCGTCCTTGGTGATGGTCTCCGGAGTCCCGGCGGGGGCCTGGCTGGCGGAAAGGGCGTAGTTCACCTTTCCGGTCTCCAGGGTGGCGCCATCACCGACGGCGGCGGGATACACACCCCAGAAGGTGTACGAATCCGCGCTGGTGAAGAACAGCTCATCTTCGCTGTCCATCTCTTCCACGCGGGCTTCGCTGACCTTGTTTGCATCAGTGGCGGTGAAAGACTCCACGGTATATACGGCGTTCCTCACACTCGGGGTCTCGTACACGATCGCTTCGTCGCTGGCGATCATCACCTGGTCACCGACTTTCCAGTCGATACGCTCCCAGGAAAGAATGTTGCGTCCGAACTCGTCCGTACCGGTGACGGTGCCCTCGCCGCTGAACGCCGTACGCGTAGCGGCGCTCTTGGAAGAGACGGCGAAGCGGACGGCCTTGCCGGAGAGCTCACTGGTTTTGGCGTGGTCCTTCTGGCATCCCGCCAGGGAAAGGACGATCCCTGCGCTCAGCAGGATCATGGAAATGCTGTGTCTCATCTCTTGCCTCCTTATTCTTCCCAATAAACAGAATAGTCCTCCGAATTCCCATCGGAGAAATCATAATTCTTCACTTCGGTGCCCATCGACCGAAGTTTCATGACGTTCTGCACCGAATCGCCCAGCAGGTTTGTCTCCAGCTGGACACGGACCTCCTGGAGGACCATCGGCGTCACAAATTGTTTTTTACGCTTCATAATCGATTATAGTTGTATTGTCTTGCTTCCTATAATGGCCGTTATGAGAACCGCATTCTACGCGCTTGAGAAGGGGTTTTCAGAACCGCTCAAACATGGCTGGGCACAATATACCCACATTTTTGGGCACAAAGTTAAAAGAGTTTTTTCATTTATGCAAATAATTCGTGAAATAATTTTCTTAAAGAAAAACCATCTAATTGGCGCGAAAAGTTACAATTCAAAAGACAGCCGTCCAGCGTACTAACAATCTGCAATTAATCATAGTAGACACACATGCATGAATAATAATCATATCTACCATTTTTTTAAAAAAAAGACTTTGATTATATGGAGAAAAATCCTAATTTTGTATGGTGGAAAGAAGACATTTCACGGGTTTAACTTAAAACTCAACATATTATGATCCGTAAAACTAAAAAAACACGGAAGTATCATGCGCCGAGTGTCAAGGTGACATTTATGGCGTTAGAAAGCAACTTCTGCCAAACATTGCGCGTCAACGCGCATGTCGATGAGTTGCGCAACATGAATGCCGTCACCTCGGGTGACGATGTCGAACAGTTGTACTTTGAATTCTAACTTTGAGAGACTGACAGTTATGAAAAAGATTTACTTTGCACTGGCGGTCCTTGTTACCGCATTGCTTTCTTCCTGCGTGGAGGAGAAATCTTTCAATGATGTGAATATCGGCAAGAACGACCTCGTGTTCTCTATGCAGGGGGCTGCTTCTACCCGTTCGGCAGCCGTTGGTGAGGTTCAAAAGGGAGTTATCTTCGAACTCGATGCCGACGACAACGGCCAGAAGCTTTTCCTGGAAGAAACGGTTGAGGATTTGAACAACGTTTCTCTTGAGACCAGGAGTACGCCCGCGTATACCGAGAACGTCGGGACATTATACAAAAAACTCGGAGCCGTCATTATGGACGGAGAGACCGTGGTCTTGAACACGACTGAGTTCAACGCCTTGGACAACGAGATGTATGGCAATGGCTGGCGTTACTCGTATGAAGACTTTTCCGGTTGGCCTGATGAGGCAGAAAAGGATCTCGACTTCTACCTTTGGATGCCGGTTTCCGACAACGGCATCACCGGAAGCCCGACCTATGGCAAGGCCAATGGCAAGCAGACCATCTCGTTCAAGTATCAAACACCGGCGACTGCGGCCGCGCAAAAGGATTTGCTTTTTGCCGCGAGACCGTTGAATCATAAAGTTCACAATTCCAGTCTTCCCAACGGTGCCCCCGTGTTCTTCAACCACGCTCTTACCGCCGTGAAGTTTGCGATTGCGAATTATAGCGCGACTGACAAAATCACTATCAAATCGGTTTCTTTCACTGGTCTGTACGGCAGTGGAGATTGCGTTATTACTCCCGCGAATGAAGGAGATTATAGGGATGATAAGAACACCTATTCCTCTTCTGCCGAGGGCGTCGTCGTTTGGACTACTACCGGTACAACCACCGGAACCTATTCCTCTGCTTCCAGTGATACCGACACCTTCGGCGCTCCGGTTAATTTTGAGGATGGTTCCTTCGAGAACAATGGTTCATACCCCACTTCTTTCACGGCCAATCATAGTGGAGAGAACAACCTTAATGACAACGATGCCACCAAGACCTTCTGGTTCATCCCGCAAGCGATGACCAACAACGTCGTTCTCACTATTAAATATACGTTTGGGAGTGATGAAGTGAGAACAGGTAAACTCGAATTCGGCAAGGCGCTCAGCGGCGTTACCTGGAAGGCCGGCCAGCTTCGTACCTACACCATTCGTGTAGACGAGGTCAATGTGAAGATTGAGGATAAGGTCGTTCCCACCGCGACACCGGATACTGAACTCATTGATTCGGATGGAAATGTTGTGTACAAAGTTGATGCTGACGGTCTTCCTACCGAAGAAGCTTATACCTTCACAGCATATGGTGGTACAAAGTCCAATGTCGTTATTACCAACACGGGCAATACGGATGCTTATATCCGCGCTGCCGTTGTCGGCCAGTGGCTGGACGATCAAGGCAGGCCGGTCTTCGGTTTCACGGATGCCATTGGTAATATCTATCTGGTCGACAGCTGGTATCAGGATCAGTTTGTCAACCATAAAGGTGTTCACGGCTACTTTGTTGACCTTGCCGGATACAGAAACGATGACAACGAGGTTAACAAGACCGCAGCGACCCAATGCACCAATCCTCTCCATGATTGGTATCTGTGTGGGGATGGTTACTATTATTATAAGAACATAGTTCCTGCGGGACAAGCCATCCCTTCAGACAAGCCTCTGTTCACGAGTTACACGGTTGGAAGAACACCGGCAGTCTTAGTAGCCGGTGAAGTGAAGAATGTTTACTTCCAACTCGAGATTTCGACACAGGCGATTTCCGCAAAGAAAAGCGATGGGTCGTCATATGCCACCTGGCAGGAAGCCTGGGCCAGAACCAATACGACCAATTCTGCGCCTACTTATGTTGAAATTACCGCTCAGAATGGTCAGAACTAATTATTGAGGAGGAAAAACAATGAAAAAGATATTTAGAATCTTACTCACTGTCGCGACGTTGCTTTTGCTCGCCCCGTTTGTCAAAGCGCAGGAACGGCCTGCTGATCCTTCTATCGCAGGAATCATCGGCCCCTTAGAGTGGAAAGACGATGGTTCTACTTATACAGTAGATAATACCGAGGCCATGGTCGGTTACAGTAAGGTGATTTCCAAGCCAACTTCCGATGGTACCTACTGGATCAAACTCGAAACGTTTGCCACAGGTACTGCATCGAAGGTTCTCACAAGTACACCTTCTGATATCATCCTTGTGCTGGACTATTCTTCATCGATGGATGACTCCTATGGGAGTATCACTAGAAAACGGGCACTTAGAAATGCTGTCAGAGCTTTTCTAACGAAGATACACGATAATGATACAGACGCTCGCGCAGCAGCACAACAAGCCGGTGAGACCTATCCCGGAGACCGCGTAGCTATTATTTCTTTTAATGAGGATGCAAATATAGAGTTCAACCTTACACAGATAAGCGAAGGTTTTACGTCTATGTATAATCATTACTCTAGCGATCCTGATACAGCTCCCTATACAAATCCTGCTGACGGCCTTGAGGAAGCGATGAAACAATGGCAGAGTGGAGGTAATCCGACTACAGACGAATCCCGTAACCGGGCTGTAGTCGTGTTTACTGATGGTTGCCCTTCAAGCCATTATTCGTATGTTTTCGATAGTGATTACGTTTCAAACGCAATTAATAACGCAAATACTCTCAAGAACACTTATGGAGCGAACGTGTATTCAATCGGCCTATTTGATACTGGTCACAATAGTTGGAATACGCTTGGACCTAGTATTATTGACTATATGAATTTCCTTTCGTCCAATTTTACTCACGTTACGTCTACTTACACTTATCCTCAGCGCCCGACCACTTCAGGTACGGCTATCAACGGAACCGTCACATATAGTTTTACGGACTATGAAAACGTTACTGCCGCTCGAGCCGCTGACGCTTATGCTACTCAATCTGAAGCTTTGTCTGGGAACAGTGATTATTTCTTCATGGCATCTGACGACCCTTCTAGTTTGGAGAGCATCTTTGAAAAAGTTGCTGAGCAAACCGCCGGTACCACAAATACCAGTTTGAGCGCTTCCACATCCACAGTCGATGTCGTTTCCCATAGCTTTAAGTTGCCTGATGGTGCTAACGCAAATACTATTAAAGTCTTTACCGCTAAGTGTACGGCTGCTAATGCAACGACTAAACAGTATTCATTTGCCACGGAGGTTTTAGCGCCCTGGAGCGATGATAAGTTTGACCAGTATGTTTGGGATGAGCATGGGAATGTGATTTCTGTTACAAGAAATGTGGATGTAGATAATGCAATTCCCAATAATATTACTGTCGATGTTGATAACTGCTTAATTGAAGTTGAAGGTTTCGATTACGGCAATAATTTCTGCGGAATTGTCACAAACGAGCACGGACAACCAGAGGTCCATGGCCACAAACTGATCATTATGATTCCTGTCAAAATGAATCCCAACGCGGTCGGTGGTCCCAACGTGGCGACCAATGGAGAAGGTTCGGGCATCATTATCAAACATGAGGGAGCGGCTGATGAGTCCATCATCGAATTTGAAAGCCCGACGGTGAGCCTTCCAGTCAATCTCCACATAGAAAAGACAGGTCTGCGTCCGGGAGAAAGTGCAAAATTCAAGATTTCCCGGCAGGCTGAAGGAGATAGCAATTGGGAATATGTTACGAGCGTATTTGTAACAAATGGAGACCATGCCGATAGAACAGATGAGGATAATCCTATAGTGTACGTCAGGGGCTTACCTTCCGTGAATGAGAATGAAAAGGGCTTTACATACAAGGTCGAGGAAGAACCTTGGACTTGGAGTTACGACCCTGTCGATCCCCAGTACACCAATACAGGCAAAGTAACGAATCCTTTCACCTTTGCCAATAAAAAGAGGGACAATATCGAATACTCGATTCGTCATGCGGAAAGTAAAGCCACGAATACATTCAAAACTGACATTGCAAAGAACGTCGAGTACGATGACTCCAAAGAAAACACAGGTGTTGGGAGAGAGAAAAACCAATAATAAATAGTCGATCCTAACCATAATTTAAAAAACCTCCGATTCCTTCTCGAATCGGAGGTTTATTTATAAAGCAACATCCGCGTGTTATAAACGTAAGCATCCGAGCAAGTACATGTAGATAATATGAAGATACAGTTTTAATGGATTGATTTTATAACATCGTCATTTGCTACGAGCCCTAATTCCTTCATATCTTTGCAGAACAACTTTGTAAATGACCGGGTAGCTTGAGGATTCATATGTACTGAAACGCAAAAATTGCTTGTGTCTTGAGAGATCTCACAGTTCTCAGTATAATCCAAGTAAACCGTATGATGGGTTTCTGCGACCGTTCTGTAGTATTCCCTCATTTCCTCGACGCCTGTCATTTTTTCAAATGCTCCTACGTACATAGGGCTGTTGACAAGGATCACTTTTATCGAATCTCTTTCGCACTGATCCATATATTCCTCAAACAGTGCTTTAGCTTCATCCGAGAACCGAATCGGCATGACAGACATCTTCTGCAATTCCGTACCATCCCATGGACCTTCCTCCGGAAGATGACCTTTGTATGCAGGGCGCGAGATGTAATGCTTGATATGCAGAGCTTCCAAAAGACCATTCTTGATATCCATCTGATATCCCCCAAAACGATACAAAGGAATATAAAGCTCTTTGAAGCCATACCCTAATTTTCCAAGCAGCTTTCTTCCCAACGGATCGAAAAACAAAGGGAAAAACTGTTCGGATTGATGCTGATGGCGAACATCCGCCAGGATTGCGATCGTTCCATGGTCAACATTCTGAATGATCGTTTTCGGCTTCTTGTTGTGCTCCCTATACAACTGATACTTCGCTAACTGTACATTGAACGGATAGCCGCCGACGCCTATGCAAAAAGAACTGGCGTTGCAGAGAGAGTCTATCAAAAATGGGTCGAAATGGGATTTTCCCCGCGAATTGCCCATAATCAGTATATCATGTTCCATCCCTCCGGAAAGCATTGCGCTATAATCCTGGAATCGAGCATCCTCCATTCGAAGAAGACCACGGCACAACGTATAGTCCAACGCCAGAGCCAGCAACCATAAAGCGATGGAAAACAGCACCACCTTTGTCAAGAAACGTTTCATCAGAACTGGAAATAAATGAAGTTCTCAGCTCTTCCGCCCAAGGAAAAAGTCAAGAAAAGAATGAATACATAAATAACATACCGCAACACACATGACTGTATGTTGGTAAGATCAAGCGCATGCGGCTTATCCCTCTGAACCCATTCCACGACCAACATGAGCACGATTGCAACACTGAATCCAGTAACGCCAGGAGCATCGGGCACGGACAAAATGGACGATGTACACATCTGGCCGATAAACGCCCACGCCTGTCCGATGCTCTCCGCCCTGAAGATGATCCAGCCAATGACGACCAAAAAGAAAGTCAACAACATCTGCCCCAGTTCTTTCAAATTCGGCAGAATGCGTCCCTCGGCCACATTGTCCCGATACTTGCGATTCTTTCCCATGAGGATGAGGGGTAAAAACAAGAAAGCATGATACGCGCCCCAGGCAATGAAGGTCCAGTTCGCTCCATGCCAGAAACCGCTCAACAGGAAAATGACGAACGTATTACGGATTATCTTCGCTTTGGAGCAACGACTCCCACCCATGGGGATATAGACATAGTCTCGAAACCAGGTTGTCAGAGAAATGTGCCACCGACGCCAGAATTCAGCGATATCGCGGCTGAAATAAGGCACGTTGAAATTACGCATCAACTTGATCCCGAACAGCTTTGCAGTGCCGATGGCAATGTCGGAGTACCCTGAGAAGTCTCCATAGATCTGGAAGGCGAAGAAAACCGCCGCCAGCAATAATGTACTTCCTGTCTGCGTTTGATAAGTCGAGAAAACTTGGTCCACAAACACGGCACAGTTGTCTGCCACCACAATTTTCTTGAACAACCCCCAAAGAATCTGTCGCAGTCCGTCCACTCCCATCGAATAGTCGAAGGACCGGGGCTTTGCAAACTGCGGCAGCAAGTTCGTGGCCCGTTCTATCGGACCTGCCACCAATTGTGGAAAGAAACTCACATATGCAAAGAACTGGATGACGTCTCGTGTCGGTTCCATTCTCCCCCGAAAGACATCGATGCTATAGCTCAACGCCTGGAAGGTATAGAAACTGATACCGACAGGGAGTATTACCTTCAACAACAAGCCGTCCGTCTTTCCACCCAGAAACAAGTCTGCAAAAGACGTCACAAAGAAGTCATAGTACTTAAAAACACCGAGGATGAGCAAGTTCACGACAATGTTCGCCACATTGACCGCTTTCGCTTTTCGGGGAGCCTCCCGAAACTTTGCAATCAGTAGACCGCTGCCATAACTACAGAACGAAGTGAATACAATCAATAGCAGAAAACGCCAGTCCCACCACCCATAGAAAACATAGCTCGCGACAACTACAAAGAGATTCTGCTGTCGAAGGCTGTGGTTGAACACGAACCAGTAGAGCAGAAAGACAATCGGCAGGAATATGGCAAATTCAAAGGAGTTGAAGAGCATGAGGAAACAAAAATGACACTTACGTTGAGGAAGTATGCAATAATAGTTTATATTTGTATAAAAATGTAGTTCACTATCATCGTGATTACCTTTATACGATTACTGACATGAGTGTACTGTCTCGTCTATTTTCATCAAAAAGAGTAGCCTGGATTAAAACGGTCGTTTTCAACTCCCACTACTTCCCTTTTAAAGCTGCAATTCATCTGCCCGTCTTAGTCTACAGGAGAACTCAATTATCTCAGATGGGAGGTGAAATCATCATTAATGCTCCCTTGAAAAGGGGACTCGTTAAGTTGGGGGCACAAGAATTAGGAACTCAAGACGGCTACTACTCAAGGACGATTTGGGAAGTATCAGGACGTCTGGTTATTAACGGAACTGCAGGTATTGGACGCGGGAGCAAGATTTCCATTGCAAATGGAGCAACTCTTACTCTTGGTGATAAGTTCGTCATAACAGGCAATAGCACAATCATTTGTCAGAAAGAAATAACCTTCGGCTCCGACTGTCTTTTGTCGTGGGATGTTCTTGTCATGGACACGGACTTCCACCATATCTATGATGAGAAAGAGTGCATTGTCAACTCGCCAAAAGCTATCGTAATCGGCAATCACGTTTGGATTGGCTGTCGCAATACGATCTTAAAGGGCGTGTCAATTGCTGACGACATCGTTGTGGCGGCAAACTCATTGATAACACGAGAAATCAAGGATCATCACTGTGTAGTAGGCGGGCAAGGAAAAGATGTGATGATTATGAAAAAGGGCATAAACTGGAGGATTTAATCCGATTATTCTTCGGTCATCGTACCGAGATTGCCTCCTCCACCGCCCCCTCAATCTCCTCACCCTTCAAATCCCTCGCAACAATCTTCCCGTCCGGCCCGAAAAGGATGACCAGCGGGATGCTGTCGATATCAAACTGCCCATCCGGCACGGCATCCTCCACAAAAACGAAGGAAGGGAAGGTAATCCCCCACTCCGGGATGGCATCCATGGAGTCCTGGATTTCGTCGCCATAGGTGACACCGAGGACCTTCAGTTTGCCGGCGTACTTCTTTTGAACGGCCTGGATGTAAGGGAGTTCCTCTCGGGCTTCGTCGGACCAGGAGGCCCAGAAGAAGGCCAGCGTATAGTTCCCTTTGCCCACTTGGTCGTCCCAGCGGGTATAGGTCAGGACGACCTTCCCGGACTTGTTCAAGTTCAAAAAGGCGTTCTTGAAACCGCCGGCCGGCGGATCGACCTGTGCGCTCAGCGAGGTGCAGAAAAGCAACATGGTGGCCGCGAATAACGCGGTCACCAGCAGTTTGAAGGAATGCTTCATGACTACTCCTCTTCGGCCACGGCAGGGCCTTCTGTCATTTCTTCAGTCGGATTCACGTCCGGCGCCGCCGTCGTATCCGCAGGCGGAACGATGGTCGGGCCTTCCTGGGCCGTGTCCTTGGGCGGACGCGGCTTAATAATCACTTTTTCCTGGATGGTCGTAGGCTTTTTCATATCATTCAGATTGGATGGATCATTTCATAAGGAACGTTCCGATGGCATCAATGGCCGCTTGGATATCCAACGTGTAATCTTTCAGGTCGTTGAGTTGCAGCCAGGGAACCCGGTCGCCTGACCTGGAATAATGACGGTTGATGTCCGTTTGCAGCAGTTCGCAGACATCGTAGGCACGGATAATCTCCATGGATAAGTCGTTGTCCCCCACCTTGGGGAACAGGGAGGACATCTTCAGCAGTTCGAGCGCATTCTGGCTGAGTGCGAGCGAAACATAGGCATTGACCTGGCCCTTATGGTACTTCACGATGTCCGCAGGACAGGAGGCCAGATCCGTCTGATGGTCGGAGAGATACTGGGCGGAAATCACTTCCTGCTTCAGGAAGTCATTCAGGTGATTGATGTCGTCCAAATTGGACTGCAACTCCGTGCGGACCAATTCCATCGCGGACCGCACGGACTTCCGTTCATGCGACCGGTTGACGATTCCCTGCAACGTGAAGGTA
>JAEEGK010008513.1_pt1 | contig 24175 bp, 13 predicted proteins | sample 8958771 | NCBI WGS metagenome assembly JAEEGK01 (sample SAMN16246547, study PRJNA631951) | gut metagenome | biome: gut microbiome; feature: rumen; material: SC-attached | host: Bos | place: Iran: Karaj | collected 2018-10
CATTACAATATGTCGTGATGGATCGTAACGCACCATTATCGTAATATTCCTTATGTCCTTCTTTTTCGCAAGCATCGTAATATTCCTTGCGATTATCTTTGTCGGAATGTTCTTCTTTGTCGCAAGCGACAAATAGCAAAACAGAAGCAAAAAGCAGCGTGAATAAAATGACTTTTCTCAATTTCATAATCAAACTCGTTTGTTACAAAATATCATTTATTTAGAATAAACATTACTTGAAGGAATATGATATTCCATAAAAAACTCTCCATTTTCAAGCCAACGCTTCTCAATACAATCCTCTTGACAATTATTGTAGTTTATTTCTGTTGCTACGATTCCATTTTTGTACCATGAACGCCATAAGCCAGTAAACATACCTTTTTTAAATTTCTGCGTTTCAGACATTCTCCCATTTTCATGCCATGCTTTGTGGACTCCATCAAGTTCACCGTCTTTATAATATTCTTTTAGCCTTATTTTTCCGTTTTCATGCCATTCCCTCCTAACACCATCAAGTAGCCCTGCTTTATAGTTTTCTTCCGCTTCCAATTGACCATTTTCGTACCAAGTTCTCCAAACACCATTTTTCCGCCCTTCTTTGTAGCTCTCGATATTTTTCAATTTCCCGTTCTCGAACCATTCTTTCCAAGAGCCATCTTCCAAATCCTCTTTGTAATATTGTACACTTCGTATTTTTCCGCTTTCATACCATTCCTTACATTTTCCGGTTTTCTTACCTAATTTATATGAACATTCCGATTGCAAACGACCATTCTCGAGCCATTCTCTCCAAACGCCATCTTTCTCACCATGTTTATATTTTCCTTCGAATTTTAATTGTCCATTTTCATACCAAGTTTTCCAAAGACTATCACGCCCATTTTTGTAATATCTTTCTCTTCGCAATTTTCCATTTTCATACCATTCTTTTCGAATAGCATTCCATTCTTTTTGAATAATGTTCTGAACAGACGAATTTTCACTAACAAATTCTTCAACTGACTTATGAAGCTCATATTTTCCAACGCAAGTACGCCAATTTCCATCATCAATCCCTTTAGATGATACTATTTCTTCTTGCAATTTACCATTTTGATACCAACATTTATAAGTAAATATTTTACCATCCTTATAATCCAGAACCTCTTTTAATTGTCCGTTTCGATACCATACTTTTTCAAAACCATTTCCATTAAAATAATTGTCACAATCATAACCAAATGTATTCCTAGTACGCACCCCAAGATGTGCCCTATTTTCATCACTAGCATATACCTTTTTGCAACGTTTTTCCCATCCTTCCGACGACTCTTTTTCTTCTAAAAGATGTCCTTCTTCATCAAATTTCTTATAAACCAATAATGTGTCATTTTTATAAAATTCTTCCTCTTCCAATTGACCGTTTTCGTACCAAGTTTTCCAAGTTCCATTTTTCCGTCCTTCTTTGTAACTCTCGGTATTTTTCATTTTTCCATTTTCAAACCATTCCTTCCAAGAGCCATCTTCCAAATTCTCTTTGTAATATTTTTCACTTCGTATTTTCCCGTTTTCATACCAGGTTTTCCATTTCCCATCTAATTGACCTGATTTATAATTCCCTTCTTCCGCAATTTTTCCATTTTCATGCCACGTTTTCACAACGCATTTTTCCTCATTTTCAGTTTTATAACGCCATTCCTTTAATTTTCCATTTTCATACCATTCCTTCTCAATACAAAAATTACCAGCATTGGTTTTGTATTTGCAAAAACAAGCGTCACAAACACCGGCTTCGTATTTCACCTCAGTTTTCTGTTGTCCATTTTCGTACCATTCTTTCCTTATTCCATCTAAATTACCTGATTTATAGGATTCTTCTATTTTCAATTTTCCATTTTCGCGATATATATTCCAAACGCTATCTTTCTCGTCATTTTTATATTGCCCCTTTTCCCATACATTTCCATTCCCATAGTACAAGATGTACGGACCATCTTTTACACTATCACGATATGTCGTAATAGATCTTAACGGTCCGCTATTGTAATATTCTTTGCGTTCTTCTTTGTCGCAAGCGGCGAGAAAGAGAAGGATAAAGGAAAAGAGGAATGTAAAGCGAATGAAGGTCTTTAAGTTCATAAAAATAATCATTTATTGTAAATTACATTATTCATTATAGATATGGTGGATCAGATCCTTCAGGACTTTTCTGATGCGATAAGGGTCCCAATCCCTTCGACGGAGTTTATCCTGAGTTTGTCGAATGGGCTCAGGATGACGATGTTTAGGTTCTCCGATTTCTTCCCATTTTTTCCAGGCTTGTTCATTTGATTTGTAAGGACCTTCTCTTGTCAGATTCTCATTTTCATCCCATTCTTTCCAGATGCCGACGGGTTCGTCTAATGTATATGCGCCTTCAAACGCCAACTTGCCATTTTTATGGTACACTTTCCATACACCATTCTTTCTGTCTTTATCATAAGAACCTTCATACCATAATTGACCATTTTCATACAACGCTTTCCATTCCCAAACATTAAGCAATACCCATCGCTTTTCTATTTTCAATTCTCCACTTTCATACCATTCCTTCCATACACCAACTTCAGAGCCTTTTTTGTAAAAACCTTCATATCGTAATTGTCCATTTGCATACCAACCATTCCATTTTCCATCTTTCTTGTCTGTTTTACACTTCAAGCGGTCCAAACGACATTCAAGCGATTCGTAATTTCGGTACTTTTTATCGTAGACTTTATAAGCACCTTCTTCTGCCAATTGGCCATTTTTATGCCACCATTTCCAAATGCCATCGCGCTTACCGCCCTTATAATTTCCTTCACTTGCCAACCGTCCATTTTCATGCCATAATTTCCATAAGCCATCGCGCTGACCGCCCTTATAATCCCCTTCAGCAGCCAATCGTCCACTTTCATGCCATAATTTCCAAATTCCTTCTCGTTTATCAGATTCGAAAAGACCTTTCCATTTCAATTTACCACTATCAAAAAATTCTTTCCGTACACATCCTTCCATACCCGCTTTGCATTCTTCCTCAGCAATCAATTTTCCATTTTCATCCCACCATTTCCAATTACAGACCTTACCTTCATCTTTGCATTTTCCGATTTTTTTCAATTTACCACTTTCATACCACCATTTCCCAACGCCAACTTCATGGCCCGCTTTATAATATTCAACAGCTTTTAACTTTCCGTTTTTATACCATGTTTTTCGGGGGCCATCAAGTTCTCCGGCCTTATAATTTTTTTCTTCATACAATCGGCCTTCATCATCCCATTCTTTATAAATGCCGTCCGGTTCATCATCTTTAAAAGTTTCGTATTCCTTCAATTTTCCATTTTCACCCCACCATTTCGAATAGCCATCAAGTTTTCCATTTTTATAATTTCTTTCTTCTATCAACAAGCCATCATTATTCCACTCTTTCTGAACGCCATTCAACTTACCAGCCTTATAATTTTCCAATTTTTTCAATTTACCATTTTCTTGCCATTCTTTCCATGAACCTTCTTCCAAGCCATTTTTATAAAAAAGAACCGATTTCAATTTGCCACTTTCATACCATTCTTTCCAAGAGCCTTTTTTCATGCCTGATTTATAAAAACGAATCGATTTCAATTGTCCATTGGAAAACCATTCTCTCCAAGTGCTATCTTCTTTTCCCTCCTTATAAAAAGTTTCTACTTTCAACGATCCATCCCTATACCACAATTTATATGTCCCATCCAATTTATCAGATTTATAAGTATCCTCAGAACGCAATTGTCCGTTTTCATGCCATGATTTCCATACGCTATCTCTCTTGCTTTCTTTGTAATACCTTTCGGATTTCAATTGACCATTTTCATACCATTTTTTTTCAAAGCCGTTTCCAATAAAAAAAGTATCACAAATAGAGGTAATCACAGACCATCTATCACGCCCCGGCACCGTTCGACAACGTTCCTCCCATCCACCTGAAGACTCTTTTTCTTCTATTAGATTACCTTTTTCATCAAAGTATTTATAGGAAAATAATTTTCCACCTTTATAAAATTTCTCCTCTTTTATTTGGCCATTTTCATACCATGATTTTATAAAACATGTTTCATCTTCTAGAGCTTTGCAATTTTGTTCCGTTATCAACGATCCATGTTTTGACCATTCCTTCCAAGCGCCATCTTTTTTACCATCTTTATATTGTCCTTCTTCTTCCTTGTTTCCATTCTCATAAAACGAGATGTATTTTCCGTCTTTTACACTATCGCGATATGTTGTGATGGATTTTACAGAGCCGTCTGCGTAATATTCTTTGCGCTCCTCGGAGCCCTTGTCGCAGGCAACGTCTTTGTCGCAGGCGATGAGAAGAATGGCAAAGGCGACGAATAGCGCGAATGGGAGATGTGTTTTCTGATTCATAATCGTTTATTGCAAGTTAATAATTTCTTTAGGGAGATGGCGCCCCCGGCATAAAAGTGAATCCAAGAAATAATGGATCCTATCGCCTGCGGCTCCAGGATGACAGGCCGGGGTGACAAGCGCCATGACGAGGTCTAACGTTCCTTTTGCAATTCTCCATTTTCATTCCATTCTTTCCAATCGCCGATTTTCTTGCCCGATTCATATGTTCCTTCCATTTTCAGTTGTCCATTCTCGTGCCACCATTTCCATACGCCCTCTTCTTTCCCTGATTCATAAGCCCCACTCATCGCCAATCGACCATTTTCATGATATGATTCCCATATACCATTTGGCTTGCAATCTTTATAACGTTCGATATTTTCCAATTGTCCGCTCACGTACCAATATTGCCAAAAACCATCCGGATCGCCATTTTTATATTGTCCAATATTTTTCTGTCGCCCATTTTCATACCACACTTTCCAAACGCCATCAAGTTCATCATTTTTATAATGTTTTATTTCTTCCAGTTGCCCGTTTGCGTACCACGATCGCCATAAACCTTCTCGATGGTCTTTTTTATATAGCCCAATTTCTTTTCGTCGTCCATTATCATAATAAGTTTGCCAAATGCCATCATAATCGCCATTTTTACATTGCCTAATTTCTTTTAGCTTTCCATTTTCATGATAAGTTTTCGAGGTGCCATCAATTTTATCATTTTTATAAAGCTTTATTTCTTCCAGTTGTCCGTTTGCGTACCACGATTGCCATAAGCCCTCGCGATTACCATTTTTGTATTGTTCTATCGCTTTCAACCGCGCATTTTCATGCCACGTTTTTCCAACACCTTCTTGCTGACCTTTTATATATGTTTTTTCACTAGCCAAGTGTCCGTTTTCATGCCACGTTTTCCAAACGCCAACTTGTTTGCCATCATAATAAAATCCATCAACGGCCAATTGACCATTCGCATGCCACTCACGCCAAGCACCATTCCTAGAGTGCCAAGCAAAGGAATCCGCGAATCCATAAGATTCCTCGCTTTTCAAATTTCCATTGTCATACCAACTTTTATACGTTTTCAACAAGCCATATTTAAATAGTTTCTCCGATTTCATTTTTCCATTTTCGAACCATTCTTTCCACACGCTATCCCTCTTGCCTGCTTTGTAATATTTTTCGGACTGAAGTTGTCCATTTTCGTACCATCTTTTCCAAGAACCATCGCCAACGATTGTATCTCTACATTTCATTTGTTGAGAAAGTTTATTCATCAATGGATTTGAGCAATCGATCCAACAACCGTCCTTGCCTTCCGTATACGTTTCTTCTCTTGCTAAATTACCATTCTGATACCAGCGTTTATATGCAAAATATTTTCCGTTTCTATATTCGTGAATATCTTTCAATTGTCCATTTTCATACCACGATTTCCATGCACCATCCTTCGCACCTGATACAAAAATTCCTTTTTCTTTCAACTGACCATTTTCATGCCAAATTTTACGTGAACATTCATCCTTATCCACTTTACAAATTTCTTCAACTTTCAATTGTCCGTCTTCGTACCAACTTTTCCAAGTTCCTTCCTTCATGCGGGAATTATAACTTACGTTCTCTTTCAATTTTCCGTTTTCATGCCATGATTTCCATTTATAATTTACGTTATCCTCTTTAGAATGCTGCACAGATTTCAATTGACCATCTTCATACGTCTTTTTCCAAATGCAATCTTGCCTACCGGCTTTATAGAATTCTTCTCTTTCCAATTGTCCATCATTTAACCGCCATTTCCAAACACCATCCGGCTGATTATCTTTGTATTGCCCTTCTTCCCTTATTTTTCCATTCACATAAAACGAGATGTACTTGCCATCTTTTACACTATCGCGATACATTGTGATAGATTTTACGATGCCGTTAGTGAAATACTCTTTGCGTTCTTCGATGCGGTCTCCACAAGCCGCGAGGAGAGAGAAGAGGAGGATGGCGAAGAGGATGAAAGTTTTATTTTTCATAGAAATAATCGTTTATTGCAAATTATAAACTTCTTTAGGGAGATGGCGTCCCCGGCATAAAAGTGAATCCAAGAAATAATGGATCCTATCGCCTGCGGCTCCAGGATGATAGGCCGGGGTGACAAGCGCCATGACATGAGTTTCGTTCCAGACCTACCAATAAATATCACCTATCGGTTGCTGAATTGGTTTTAAGGACATATTTTGATACTTTTTAATTCGTTTTTTATATTCGCTTTTACTTAATTTCGTTCCTCCATCATAACACCATTCTGATTCCAATTCTCCGTTTGCTTTCCAAGACTTCCAGCAACCACTCTTTCTGTTTAAATGATACCGTCCTTCCTCCTTTAACATACCATTTTCGTGCCAATATTTCCAATGTCGCATTTTTTTGTTTGAACTGTAAAAACCTTCTTCCTTCAATTGGCCATTTTCATACCAACATTTCCAAGTTCCATTCAACTTATCAAACTCATAATTTGCTTCTTCTATCAAAAGCCCTTTTTCGTTCCAGGATTTCCAGTATCCATTTTTCTCACCATTTTTATAAAAACCAAGTTCTTTCAATTTTCCATTCTCATACCATTCTTTATGGATTCCACTTTTTTCGCCTTTTTTATAAAAAACAAGTTCTTTCAATTTTCCATTCTCATACCATTCTTTATGGACTCCGCTTTTTTCGCCTTTTTTATAAAAATCTATTGATTTCAGTCGGCCATTCGAATACCACTCTTTCCATGTTCCCACATTCTTTCCATTTTTGTAATTTCCGACAACTTCAACTTTTCCATTTTCGTGCCATGATTTATAGGGACCATCTATTTCCCCTGATTTAAACTTTTGTATTTCAGATATTTGGCCATTTTCATACCACACTTTCCATATTCCAATCGATTTACCTTTTTTATAGTTCTCTATATGGCTAATTTTCCCATTTTCATGCCAAGATTTTCTCTCACCATCGTACTCGTCATCCTTGCTACTTCCGCTCTCTTTCAATTGTCCATTTTCATACCATGATTTCCATACACAATCTCTTTCTTTACAAATTTCTTCACTTTTAATTTTCCCATTTGCATGCAATGATATCAAAGTAACACCAACACGGTTTCCATCTTTATTTATTTCTATTTTTTTTACTTGTCCATTTGGATACCACCATTTGGCAGTGTCATTTTGCTTGCCAGCTTTATAGAATTCTTCTCTTTCCAAATGTCCATTTTCATACCAACATTTCCAAGTTCCATCAAGCATATTTGACTTATAATTTTTTTCCTCCCACAAAAGCCCATTTTCGCGCCAAGATTTCCACACACCCTCCATTTTTCCGGCTTTATACAAGCCCTCCCGTTTTATATTTCCATTTGAATACCATTCCTTCCAAGCACCATCTTTAAAACCATTTTCATAGATTTCTTCCAAGACAAGTTTACCTTCACCATTCCATTCTTTCCTCTCAAAATCCTGCATACTATTTCTATAAGTTTTTTCTTCTCTTAGTTGTCCATTTTTTTGCCACAATTTCCAAGTCCCACTCGGTACACCTTCCCTATACACTCTTTCTTCTTTTTGATTTCCATTTTCATAAAATGACATATATTTGCCGTCCATGCCATTTTTAGAGAACGCAGTAACGGATTTTAACACACCGTTACTGTAATATTCTTTGCGTTCTTCGACACCGCAGGCAACGAGGAATATAAAGGCAAAAAGGAAAGATAAGGGGATAAAATTTTTTAGTTTCATAAGTAAAGTCGTTTAGTTTAAAAATAAATTCATCTATTTTACCGTTCATTTTTTTTCGCACGATAGGATTGCCGACAATTATTCAGAGGGCTAGGATTATTATCCAGACATATCTTCAACCATTTTTCCTCTTCGGCATCATATTGCTGAGTCCATTCCAATTTTCCATTTTCATTCCATGTTTTCCAAACGCCATCTTTGTAACCATCTTTATAAGTTCCCATTTCTTGCAACTTTCCGTTTTTATACCATGTTTTCCAAAGACCATCTCGTATACCGGATTTATAGTTTCCAAGTTCTTTCATTTTACCGTTTTCATACCATTCTTGATACTCGCCATCACGAATAAAATCATAATGGCAACTCACTGGTGAAAAATAAAAGATACCAACACCATCTAAACATTTTTTTCCATTTGGACTTTTACGATTTGATAGTCCATTATAATTTTCTTCACTCTTTTTTTTACCATTTTCATACCAACTTTCATACGTAATCAATAATCCATCCTTAAAAGTTCCTATAGATTCCAATTGACCATTACCATACCAATCTTTCCAGATTCCATCCGGTTTATCGGATTTATAAATTCCTTCCGATTTTAATTGACCGTTTTCATACCATCTTTTCCATACTCCGTCAAGAAGGCCCTTTTTATAGTTTTTTTCCACTATCAATTTGCCATTTTCATCCCATATTTTCCAAGTGCCATCTTCTTCACCTGATTTATAAGTGCCAATTTTTCCCCATTTTATTTTCTCGTTTACCAGTCCCGACTTGTTTTTTTGAGGCCACATTTTCCAAATGCCATCCTTGCGATCTTCTTTATAATTTCCTTCGGTTTGCAAAAGTCCATCCGATGACCATTCTTTCCATAAGCCATCGCGTTTGCCATCTTTATAAAGTCCTTCTTCTTTCAATTCTCCATTTTCGTACCTCGTTTTCCATAGACCTTCTTTTTTGCCTAATTTATAGAAGCCTTCGGTTTCTAAGACATTTTTTTCATTCCACGAACGCCACACACCATCAAGTTCGCCATCTTTATATTTTTCCTCCCTTTGCAAATTTCCATATATATCCCACATTTTCCATACGCCATCGCGGTGACCGGCTTTATAACTTTTTTCTTCTTGCAAGCGTCCTTCATAACCCCACTTTTTCCATATTCCGTCAAGATTATCATATTTATATTGACCTTCTTCTTCGACAAGACCATTGCTGTGGTAGCTGATAAACCTACCATTTTTAGCATTCCAACGATATGTTGTTATAGATTTTATTTCACCACTATCATAGTATTCCTTACGTACATTATTACAGGTAACGGCAAGGAATAAATAGTAGCCGATAAGAATTGCAATCGAGAGATATAGTTTTAGTTTCATAATTAGACTGTAATTTAAAGACACTCATTCTTCTAATTTGAATAAGGTGGATGGGTAAAAGTTCCATGGTAAAACATTCATTAATTTATCTTTTGTCCTACGTTCCTTTGAGCCCAATGGTTTATTACTCATTATTTTTCTCCGCATCGGACGAGGCTTAATCATTTTTTCATTTCGATAAAATAAAGGCATCACCATTTGATTATTTTCTATTTGATGTTTTGCGGTTTTCGATTGAATATTTGCAAATCTTTCGTTTCCAAAATTTCTCTTTACCGCATCATAATCAAACTCTCTTTTCAGTTGTCCATTTTTAAGCCATTCTTTCCAAATTCCTTTGGATTTGCCATTTTCGTAAGAGCCTTCAAACGCCAATTGACCATTTTCATGATAGACTTTCCAAAGGCCATCTTTTGTGTCCGATTTATAAAAACCTTCGATAGCAACTCCTCCGCTTTTATACCATACGCGCCACAAACCATCTTTACCGCCGGATTTATAAGAACCTTCAAATGCAATTTTTCCATCTGGGCGCCATCCCTTCCAGACGCCATTTAACTCACCCGCTACGTATTTACCTTCTCTTTTCAATTGTCCGCTTTCATAAAATTCTTTCCATAAACCAGCCTTTCTACCAAATAAATATTGTCCGATCAGCGAAACTTGTCCATTTTTATAATATTCCTTCCAAGCGCCATCCAACGATCCCACTTCATAATAACCCTCTTTCTTCAACTCTCCGCTTTCATAGAATTCTCTCCAGAGACCATCGAGTTTGTCTAATTTATAAGTAGTTTCATACGCCACTTTTCCATTTGAACGGAACTGTTTCGAAACACCATCAAGCATATCTGCTTTATAATTTTTGATCCATTCCAATTGTCCATCACTAGACCAAGATTTGAATACACCATTTTTCATATCGGATTTATACGACGTAAGCTCTTTTAATCGTCCATTTTCATACAATTCTTTCCAAGAACCTTCCTTGTTTCCGTGCTTGTAATATGCCTCAGATTTCAATCGTCCATTTGGATACCAAGATTGCCATACGCCATTAGGCTCACCCGATTTATAATATTCGACAAGTTCCATTTTCCCGTTTTCATACCAAGATTTCCATACGCCATCCATGTTACCAAATTTGTAATTTATTTCAGACGCCAATTGACCATTTTTATACCATACTTTCCACACGCCATTAGGTTCACCCGATTTATAATACTCTGCCGTTTTCAACTGACCATTTTCAAACCATTCCCTCTTGGCACCGTCTAAAGCGCCATCCTTGTAATGTCTTTCTGTTTTCAACTGGCCATTTTCAAACCACTCTTTCCAAACACCATCCATCAGACCATTTGCATAATATTTTTCGAACATGATTTGGCCATTTGGAAACCAAGATTTCCATAATCCTAACCTTTCTTTTTCTTCATATAGCTTTTCATCCTTCAATGTACCATCGCCATACCACGTTTTCCAGGTTCCTTTCCTTTTTCCATCATCATAAGTCCCTTCTATAGCCTTCACTCCACTATCATACCATTCATTCCAAGCGCCATCCAAAATACCGCTTTTATACATACACTCTAATTGCAATTGTCCATTTGCAAACCATTTTTTCAATAGTCCCTCTATAAGACCAATTTTATAGTATTCATCTAATTTTAATTTTCCGTTATCGTGCCATGTTTTCCAGGGGCCTTCTTTTCGACCTGCTTTATATTGTCCTTTTTGTTTTATTTTTCCACTCTTATAATACGAGATATACTTGTCACCATTTTCGTTTTTTTCATACGTCGTTATGGATTGAAGTTTGCCGTCGCCATAATATTCCTTGCGTTTTTCTTTGTCGCAAGCGGCGAGGAGCAAAATGGAGGCAAAAAGCAGCGTAAATAAAATGGCTTTTCTCAATTTCATAATCAAACTCGTTAATTGCAAATTTACCAATTCTTCAAAAGATGGCGGATCAAGTCCGCCATGACGATGTTTCGACGGAGTTTACCCTGAACTTAAGCCTGTGCTGAGCTTAGCCGAAGCAAAGGGCCAGGATGACATTTCCATAACAATTTACAACTTACACTTGCGATTAATTATAGACAATAGGTTAAATTATTGTAAATATAAAGCTAAATAATTACATCCGTTACAATTCCGGACTCGAAACAAACCTTACGATTCTAAAACCTGTTTTATTCTCGTCAAGCAATTTTAAAGATATCGCAAATTCATCAAGAATTCCATCTTTCTTGAACACCCAACCCAACGTGTCTTTTCCTGATTTTACGAACCAGGATTTTTCAACGTCATCTTCATAGGTAAATGTTTCCTTGAAATTTTCTTGAGTTTTTTCGTTCAAATAATTCTTTTCGAGAAGCTTTCCGTCAGGGGCGTACTTGTAAGTTATCGCATGCGAAAAAATTTCAACATCCGGTCCAAAATATTTAACAGCTTTTATTTTTTCATCGACAATTCGATTTTCTTTTTTTTGGACGTAATGCTGGTATTTATAAAAAGAGTCCTCCCTATTTTCTATACAACGTTCTAAGGAACAATGATGAGAATAGACGACCTGTTTTGCCCCCGAAGCATTCTTTTTGACAATCTTTTTCAAGGAACCGTCACTTGCATATTCACGGGACAAATAGCCTGTCAAGGCATCTTTAACATAGCATTTCCACCATACAGGTTCTCTTTTACAGTTTTTTCCAAAACTTTCCACAAGGGTATCATGATAATATTTTGTATAAAAGCCAATAGAATCATCGTTTTCATATTGTTTTTCCTCTATGGAATCCACTTCCAAAAGGCCATCATTTCGCATTTGTAAAACCGTTTTATACGGATTTTTTGTCACTTTTCTGTCGACAATTCCATTTTTATCATAATAAAAAGAGGTTTCTTCTCCGTTCACGATTGTTTTTGAAATCCGCCCCAGCGTATAAATAAAATCGCCCTTTGCAATCGTATCATCAGCCATTCCCTTTTGAGAATCTAGAGTATAAACTGTAAAATCATTTCTTGGTTTAAGGGAATCTATTTGCTTTTTCACAGAATTTATCCAAAAATACTCAGGAGTATCGTAATTATAGAACAAATCGTTCGGTACAAAAAGTTTCAACTTCCATAATGTTCCGGAATGAAATGCTGAAAAAAACATTTTCATCAGGAATTAAAGGATCCGGAAAATACACGTTGTCATCAAATCGATGGATATACCAAAAGCCGATCATCAAGGCTATCGTAACGACAAAAAAGAGGAATATCTTGGATATTCCCTTTATCAAAGTTCTAAAGGTTTTAAACAAATTCAAATTTTTCATCTAAAATCTTTATTCCGTCGTTTTGCGGTAGGCTTTGGGCGAGACTCCGACGAGGCGCTTGAAGAACTTGCCAAAGAACGAAACATCCGGGAAGTTCAGAATCTTGGAGACTTTTTGGATGTCTCTGGACGACGAGCGCAACAGGACTTTCGCATCGAGCGCGATATGTTCGTCAATCCAGCGTTTGGCGTTCTTGCCGGTCTGCTCTTCGGCAACGGCTGAGAGATACTTCGGCGTAATCCCGAGTTCATCGGCATAGAACTTCACGGAATGTTGTTCGCGATGATGTTCGACAACGAGGTCGATAAACTGAGAAAAAAGAACCTGACCACGACTCTTGACGCTATCCGCTGCCATCGATCCATTCCGAATCCCGATGCACTCATACAAAAGTCCAATCAAAAGGTTCTTCAAGACTTGCAGACGACACGAACTCATCTCTGTTGTTTCAAATTTCTTCTTTAAAAATTCAAAACTAGCGTTTAACTGTTCAAACTCACTCTGATTCAACTGCTGCAACGGACGTTCACGGAACTTCAGAATCAATCGCGTATTGTCGTCAAAACGAATAATCAGTTCCTCAATCATGTTTTTAGAACAAGCAATACATATCGGATCGAAATCCTCCGATGCCGTTCCCGCCTTCACGACCTGCTCCGGGAAAACAATCAACAGGCTTCCCGCTTCGAGATGGTACGTCTTAAGATCGAGTTCAACATCGACAGAACCGCGCCTTATGAGGAGGAGTACGGCTGCCTGAACCTTGACGTAATTTTGCAGCCCAAATTCCTTGAGGTTGCTTAACATGGCAATTTTGTCAGGCAAAAGAATTACTTGTTGCAGGTAATTCAGCATTGAAAAATCCGCAGTGCGGATGTTTCCATTCTTGTTTAAAGGATAATTATTCATTATGGGAACATCTTAGTAAAATGTTGGGGAAACGTCAATTGGGCTATGACGTCATTGCCTACTAAGTTCTAAGCTCAACCAACTAAACTTCACTGGATCCTTCGTTACACTCAGGATGACGTTTCTCTCGTCTGTAGGCTCGCAGAGCCGTTCTCTCGTCTCTCGTCTAACATCACTGGATCCTTCGGGGCGAGCCCCTCAGGATGACGTCCCTAAGCTCTACCAACTAAATCTCATACCCTATTTTTCGGAACGCACCTAGAACAGCTTATAGCTAAAGTAGAGGGTGTACGCAAATACGCCACGGCTCATCGGTTCAAAGAACTCGGACGAATAGGCGGCAATTTTTGCGTAAGTGTCTAGACGACCGCCCATAGATATTTTGTCTGTCAAATCGTATTCCATTGACGTATAGTTCATCAGCAGCATGTCCCAGCCATCGGCGCCGTAGTGCGGAAGCGAGCCGGGAATCGTATGCAGGGCATCGACAATCATCTTGTTCTTGAAGCGGAATCTTTTTCCAACTAGAACTTCTATTCCAAGGACATACTTTGCACCCATATTGTACTGGTAATTGTCCATGTCCGAAACATACTCCGGATGTACCGCCTGAATCAGATCATCGTAACCCATATCCGTCGTGCCAAGCAAGATAAAGTAAATTTGGTGGTACATACGGAAACGCAATGACGGCAACAGCCAAAGCGAGAAGTCGATTCCCGTGCCGATGGATATCGTCCCGACTGTCGCAAAATCGCCATAGAACGTACAGTAGTCGAGATATGTGGCAAAATCGACCCAATGTCCACGTCCATGAACGCCTGCATTCGTAAGTTTTCCCGTCACATCGAGTTGAAAAAGGGTTCCATCGGGTCCAACTTCACCAAGAGTAAACAAAGTAAAATAATCAAAGGGTCGCTTGACTTTTCTGAACGGTTTGCCATATTCAATTTCCGCACCGTACATAAAATGCTTGTCGTCCCACCGCTGGTCCAGGTCATCTTCATTGCGGCCACCGTACCTATAAATGTTGCCAAAGCGAGAACCTGCGCCTAAAAAGATATTCAAATCCATCGGCGTATTCCCCGTGATGCCATCGCGATTACCAAAGACCTTCCTTTGTAAGTAAGCGGCATGCGCAATGCCAAATGCCCCGACCTGATTATACCAAGACGATTCGTCGGTTCCGTAAAGTTTTCGCGAGAGTCTATAAAGGACTTCTCCATAAACGGAACCGCCAATCGATGTCGCAATAAGGTCGTTGATGGATGGGTATTCCGTCTCGGCAAACATTTCCCACGTATAACTCCCCAACGCAGAAAATAAAAGGCTTGCATAAAAGCCGTAGCCAGCACCACGCGCTAAGTTGTAATAAACCGACCCTTGGTAAGGGTGTCCGTAAAAGTTGATGGCCCAATGATTGTGGTCCCATTCCCAACCTTCCTGAAGATTGCGTTTCCAGTAGCTAGGGCCGGTACGTGCATAATCCTTATCCAAAACGTAGCGGTCCCACGCCCAAATAAGTCCGTTAAATCCAAGGACTTCGCCCAAGACAAGAAATGGGGACAATTCTTTGGGTTTATTCAAAACGTCGATCTCAAGTGAATCTTCGAATGTCGTATTCGTAATGGTATAGCCGATGTTGACAGAATCGTAAGGAATTTCGAGCGGCACTTGTGCGGAAATCGAGAACAAAGGAACAACGCCATGCGGGACTGGATTGACATGTTCTGTATTCGGAAATTCCACACCGAAAGCGGTTAACACAAAACATGCAAGCAAAATCAACAATTTGCGGTACAAAACAGCCCTCTCTTTTTTGCGAAAAGTAATTCTTTGCTGAAAAAATTAAAGAGTGCTTTTGACGACCCCCAAAAAAAGTGAAATGAACGACAAAATTCAGGGATAAACGGACAGGAACTTTGGGTTTTTGCACTTTCATTCAGAGGAGAACCAAGACAATCGGCTCGGCCATGCCCGACTTCGTTGGTTGCGTCACTGTAGATTCTATCGCACTCCCCCCTAGACACAATTTCTATATTTGGGCTGATGAAATTACCTATAGTCTGCATAATCGGACGTCCGAACGTCGGGAAGTCCTCGCTCTTCAACCGCATTCTTGGCCGCAGGGCTGCTGTAGTAAGCGACCGCGATGGCGTCACTCGTGACCGTCATTACCAAAATGCGATTTACAAGGGCCATGAATTTACAGTCGTCGATACGGGCGGATTCTTGCCCGATGATTCCATCGACGTCTTGGCTGATAGCGTCCGCGCCCAGATTTTCAACGCCGTGAACGAGGCCGACCTCGTGCTGTTCATGGTCGATATCCGCGTGGGCATTACAAAACTTGACCAGCAGTTTGCGCGTCTCATCCGCAAGCTAGACAAGAAGGTCATCCTCGTTGCAAACAAAAGCGAATTACAAGGCGACCGCCAGGAAAGCTACGAATTCCTGAAACTCGGCTTCGGTCAGCCGCGCACCATCAGTGCTTTGACAGGCTATGCCTGTCTCTCGCTCCTGGATGAAGTCGTTTCCGTGCTCCCAACTCCGGTTCGCGGAGAACGCCGCGAAGAACGTCCGATCCGTTTTGCGATTCTCGGGCGCCCGAACGCAGGCAAGAGTACGCTTCTCAATCGCCTGTTGAACGAGGAACGCGCCGTGGTTTCGGACATTCCGGGAACGACCCGCGATTCCATTGACTGCGACTTTATCGTTGACGGACAAAAGTTCGTGGTGACAGATACCGCAGGTCTCCGCAAAAAGGCGAAAGTCGAAGACGAAGTCGAGGTGTTCAGCAACATGCGCACTCTCGAAAGTATTCGTCGTTCGGATTTGTCCGTGCTCGTCGTCGATTGCACCCGCGGTCTGGAAATCCAGGACTACCGCATCATTACGGAAATCCGCAAGGCTGGCAAGGGCCTTATTGTCGTTTTGAACAAGTGGGACATTCTCCCGAACAAGAACGACAAGTCTTTTGACCACATGATCCGTGACCTCCTGGAACGCGAACCGATGCTTGAATTTGTACCTATTCTTTCGATTAGCGCCAAGGAAGGCCAACGAGTTGGTCGCGTGATTCAGGCCATTCAGACCGTCTATGCCAACTGCCGTCGCGTGCTTGGCCGTGACCGCGTTGCCGAAAGTTTTGCGAACTTCTTGCAAGAAAAAGCGCCTCCGAGCCACAACGGCCGAGTCGTCATGCTCACACGCGCCTGCCAGGTCATGGTGGAGCCGCCGGTCATCGCCGTGGAAACACGTACGCCGGAGCTTGTTGACGAATCGTACAAGCGTTACTTGCTCAAAAAATTTTATGACGAGTTCCAGCTGCAGGGCGCCCCGCTCCGCTTGAACTTCGATAGAAAATTAACTCTTAGAAAGGACGAAGAACTTGAACAGTTTACTGAGCTTTCCAATAGCGTACTTGCTGGGGTCGATTCCCAGCGCCATATGGATCGCAAAACTCGCGAAAGGTAAGAATTTCGACATTCGCGATTACGGCTCCAAGAATGCGGGCCTTACAAACACATTCCGCGTGCTAGGCTGGAAGCCTGCGCTCCCCGTCGTTTTCATGGACCTTTTAAAGGGCTTTTTTGGACCGTTCATCGCCCAAAAAATGTGCGAAGCCCAAGTGGCCGCCGGCGGTGCAGACTACAGCGCCTGGGTTCCACTTGTCGCAGGGCTTCTCGTGATTCTCGGACACAGCTTTACTTGCTTTGCCGGGTTCCGCGGAGGCAAAGGCGTGCTTGCAGCGCTCGGCGTCTTTCTTGCGATTTTGCCGCTCACGGTGCTTTCGGCATTTGCCCTTTGGATTATCCTCACGGTCACGACGAAATACGTCTCCGTCGGAAGCATTTTCGGATGCGCCCTTCTCGGGCTCTTGGCCATTTTCGGTTTTGTATGCCCGGAATACTACTTTGAAAGCGTAAACCTCGGGCAGATGATTCTCGCCGTGATTGTCGCCGTGTTCGTCATTGTGAAGCACAAGTCGAACATCAAGCGCCTCCTCAACGGCACCGAGAACGGGTTTGGCAGCAAGCGGAAAAAGTAGTATGTGGGCTATGGGGTCGCTCGCGATGCTCGCTTTGGGATATGAGGCCTTTTTTATAGCTTTATACCAAGTCTATATTCTGTAAATTATATAGATTATAGCGAAAAGGTCGCATTTAAAAGCCCAAAACGTAGTGTGCTCAAACCTCAGAGGTAAACGATACTTGACACTTTAGTGTCTTAGTAGAGTTATCCGCTTTGTGGAGAACGTAGGCGACCGTGCTCATAGCTTTTAATAAGGAAACGATATTATGAAAGTTACAGTTTTAGGTACCGGCGGCTGGGGCCTTACGCTCGGCCAAGTAGTTTACGAAAACAAGAACGAACTCACTTTTTGGACGAACTCACAGGCAGAAGTCGACTTGCTTTCTACCGAACACCAGTACAAGGATAAGCTCCCTGGCGTTATTTTCCCGGCTGATTTTAAATATACAACCGACATGCATGCCGCCCTCGAAGGTTGCGACATGGTTCTTATCGTTGTTCCGTCGCAATTCATGGCGGGTGTAGCCGCAAATCTCGGTTCCTGGACACCAGAAAAAGGCAAGGAACCCATTGTCGTCTGCGCCACGAAAGGCATTCTCGAAGGCACGGACCAACTCATGAGCGAAGTCATCCTCGAAAAGGTTCCTTGGCTTACCGAAGACAAGATGGTCGCATTCAGCGGTCCGTCTCACGCCGAAGAAGTGAGCCGCCATGTGCTGACGGCCATTGTCGCCGCCTGCGTGAACGAAGACTCCGCGAAACTTGTTCAAAAGGCGATGAGTTGTTCTTACCTCCGCGTCTATACATCGACGGATATCATTGGCGTTGAACTCTGCGGTTCCGTGAAGAACGTGATTGCGATTGCCTCCGGTGTGCTTTACGGACTTGAAGCTGGCGGTAAGTACAAAATCGGTGACAATACCCGCGCGGCCATCCTCACCCGCGGTCAAGCCGAAATGTGCCGCTTGGGCAAGGCTCTCGGCGCAAAGCCAGAAACATTTGCAGGTCTTGCCGGCATGGGCGACCTCATCGTGACATGCCTGTCGCAGCACAGCCGCAACCGCTACGTAGGCGAACATATCGGTCGAGGCGAAACGCTCGACCAGGTACTTGCCGGCATGAAGATGATTGCCGAAGGCGTTCCGACTTGCCGCAGCACGCGCGCACTCGCCAAGAAGCTCGGCGTCGAAATGCCGATTGTCGAAGCCGTCTATCAGATGCTCTTCGAAAACAGAAAGGTCGAAGACGTGGTCAAGGAAATCTGGGGCCGCGAACTCAAGGCCGAAAACTGGGCTTAAATAGAAGCCCGCCTTTCGGTTGCTCCAAGGAGCCAGCCTCGGTTAAATGTAGATGAAGACGAAATCCGCTGCACTACCGCAGCGGATTTATTTTATTTAAAACTACCGAAAAAAAAAGCAAAATTAAAAAAATGGCGAAAATTACGTCAATAATTGGGAAATTTTCAATTTTTGACGTAAAAAATTGACTTTGTTCAAACTATTTGCATAAATAGAAACCATTTTTTTGCGATTTTTGAGTTTTGGGGCAAAAAAAATGTATACCACCGCACGAAAAATAAACGTGCAGAGGGGAAAAAACGACGTTTTTTTGGAAAAAGCACTTAATTTACTTGTATTTTTACGTAAAAATCTTTAAAAATTCACTTTTTTTACGTAAAAAACGACGAATTTCAAAAAAAAGAAAAACGACCTGCTTTTTGCGGGCCGTTTTCAAATTTGAACAAAGTATAAAATCAAGCAAAGTCAGCGTTTAGGGAACGCGTTCTGCACTACTTCTTGATGACGCGCCGGGCATTAGCCTTGGTCTTCAAGATGTAGGCGCCTTGGCGGAGGCTCGGCTTGAGCGTTCCGTTGTCATTGAGGGCGTCACCCTTGCGGCCCTTCCACACGAGATTTCCGTTAAGGTCGAAGACCTGCGCATTAGCGTTCATGTCGCTTACAGCGAAGTTCGTGCGGAATTCCTTGATGACGTCCGTGTTTCCGCCGCAACCCACAGCAACAATCTTTGCAATGAGGAGACCAGCGTTATCGCTGTTGAACGAAAGCTGCGTGGAGCCGAAGGGGGCGCCGGTCGAATCGATTTCGTTGTCGAGCGGAACGGACACGTCGGCCCAGGCGCCCGCGGGGGCGGTGTTGCCGTACTGGTAGCTGCTCCATGTGCTGCCGCCAGCGCCGCCGATGTTCACGGAGGCGTCTTCGGTGTCGATGCTGCGCATGGTGAATACAAGTTCTTTGCACTTGGTCAACGGTTCTTTAACGGCTGCAGCATCCGGGAGCGTGAAGAGTGCATGCTGGTAGCCGCATTCATCCTGCGCGCAACCCGCAAGCGGAATCTTTACGTACTTGGAAACGCCATCAAGGGCGGTCGTCTCGAAGGTGACCTTGCCGAGCGTTTCGTCGCTCTTCCATGTGCCAGCGGAAGTTTCGTTGGCGTAATCGACGATGACGAGCGTATCCGCAAGAAGTTTCGATGGATCGACGTAAGGATCTTCGATAGGAGAATCTTCGCACTGGAGAGCTTCCGTGTTGCTTGTAGTGAACACGACCGTCGTGATGGACTTTGCCGGGGCATCGATGACAGCGCCTGCGGTAATCGACTTGCTCTTTTCGCCGCTTTCGACAGACTGTACCGCTGAAACCGGATTGTAACCGTTGACGGACAAGTTCAGACTCTGGGCCGAACCCTTGTTGATGGCGATGACGGAGATAGAATCGCAGTCAGCGCTACGGAATGCGACCGTGTAGAGATCGTTTCCGTCGCTTGTGGTATTCACTACGCGCCAGCCCGGGTTCACGAACTTCGAATAATGGCGCATGGCGTGGTATTCCGGGTTGATGTAGAGTTTCGCTTCCTTGCAACCGCTCCAGCCTTCACCCGGGCAAACGCCGATAAGCTGACCGTTCTCTTCGCCCCAGAAAAGTTCCCAAGCGATGTAGCCGTTAAGCTTGCCGCCCGTGAAGCCGACCTGCATGATGTGAGCGAGGCCAAGCATGTCCTGTTCACGTACGGTGTTTTCCATGGTGCAGAATTCCGTCATGATGATGGGCTTGTTGTCGCTGCCGTAGTTCTTGCCGATGGCAGTCATCGCCTTGCGGAAATTTTCCGGATTCAGGTAGTTCGTGCCGGAGTTGTCGTTTCCATCGCCGGCATGGTACAGGTGGTAGGCGTAACCGTCGAGATTCTTGTCGTCAAGAGCCTTTGCGTACTTTTCGAAATTGTTGTAGCCGATGCCGAGCGGTTCGGGTCCAAGAATTTTCGGCGGATTCGCGAGAGTGCTGATCGAGTCGCGCACAGCCTGGAGAGCTTGCTTGTAGCCTGCGATTTCACCAGTCTCGGTGGGTTCGAAGAGAGTTTCTTCGTAATCCGCTTCCATGTCCGGTTCGTTCTGCAAACTGATGTAGTCGGGAGTGATTCCCATCTGTTCATAAGATTGCAAAGACGTTTTCCACCAGTGGGCGAATTCACTATAGACAAACTTTCCATACGGGTCGTTGCTCGATGTCTTGAGCGTGTTCTGTTTTTTGACCTTCTGGCCGTTCACGCTACCGTTTACGCTGCCGCTCGGCTTGAGGCGTGCCGGAGCGGACCAGCTAGACATCTCGATCTTGAGACGGTTGCCGAGACGTTCCTTGCCCGCTTTCACGATGGCAGCATCTGCGGCGACGCTTGTGGTATCTTCTTGCTTCCAGTTGCCAATGCGGAGGAACGAAAGGTTGAGTCCCGTGAACGCAGTGTCGTAGAAGTCCTTCTGCATCGAAGAACTCATGGCAGTAATCCAGCTTTGGTAGTAGGCGGCACCGGCACCAAAACCGACAACCTTCTGTGCAGTAGAGGCTGGATTAACAGAAACAGTCGCGGCAAATGCGCTTGATGCGAGCAATGCCGTAGAAATCAAAAATTTTTTCATAACATCTCCTTAAATCACACACCACAAATCCATCCCCTGAGATGTAAAGATATAAAATACAGGTGTGAAATACAAGATTTAGCGAGCCGTTATGTGCTGCCGGTTACTTGGAAATAGGGGGAAGCTTAGAACTTAGAACTTAGAGCTTAGAAAACATCTAAGTTCTACAAGCTAAAATCTATTAGTACGCTCCGTCGCCCTTGAACACGACCTTGAACGTCTTGAGAATGAGCTTGATGTCGTCGCCAAGCTTTCCGTCGCGGCGGATGTAATCGTTGTCGAGACGCATCTGCCCTTCGAACGGGATGTTGCTGCGACCGCTGACCTGCCATATGCAAGTAAGACCGGGTGTCACGGAAAGACGCATGCGGTGCCACGGTTCGTATTCCGCGACTTCTTCTGGAATCGGCGGACGTGGCCCGACGATAGACATTTCGCCTTTGAGAATGTTGATGAGTTGCGGCAGTTCGTCGAGACTGAACTTGCGGAGAATGTGGCCGAACGGATAAATTCTCGGGTCGTTCTTCATCTTGAACGTCTTGCCACCGGTTTCGTTTTGCGAAAGCAGTTCCTTCTTGCGTTCTTCGGCGTCAACGTACATGCTGCGGAACTTGTACATCGTAAACAGCGTACCGTTCCGTCCGACACGGGTCTGCTTGAAAATAACGGGCCCCTTCGGGTCACTGATCTTGACCGCCAAAGCGCAGAACAAGAGGAGTGGCGAAAGAACAATCAAGGCAATAGAGGAACAAGTGATGTCAACGGTTCTCTTGATGATATGCCTGAAGCGGATTTTGTGCGGATGCTGCCAGATGTCCGAAAGGTTCAACCTGTTGAGCGTGAAAAAGCTCCCGTTCGTGCTGTTAAACTCTTTCAACTTGCCGTCCATTTCGAGGTTGTCCTTTTCCTGGTAACCCGTGTAAAGGTAAGCCTGGAAAATCGGAGCCTTTGGCTTGTGACGCAGAGCCTGGATGAGTCCGGCATCGTTCAGCTTGTGGAGAATTTCCTTGCGGATGGATTCGAGCGTACTCATGTCCGAATTCAGAAGAATGACGCCGATACCGCTGTTGTCGCTCAAGTATCCCAACACATCGATAAAACGCAAATGAGAAAACATCGTGAGGACACTTATCTTCCAAGTGTTCTCGACAATCCTTGAAGGACGGCCCCAGCCGAGCACATCGTACTGGTGCGAATAAATCTTTATAAAAAGGAACGGCTTACGTGTGCGATTCGCACGAAGAAACTCCTCGTTCAACCGAGCCTTGAAGAGCCGGGCCGGATAGACGATATTCTTTAACTTTTGCTCGTTTAGAATCGAACCAATTGATGGGTTTATGGCTTCCTGTTCCATACGCAATAATATAGTAAACAATTAGAGCTTAGAACTTAGAGCTTAGAATATTGCTTTCTATCTAAGTTCTACCACCTAAGCTCCACCATCTAAATACGACCAACTAAGAACTAAACTCTACCATCCAAGCCCCATTCCTCAGAGGGAGCCTTAGGCGACCGCGCTCATAGCACATACCTTCACTGGATCCTTCACTACGTTCAGGATGACGTCCCTAAGTTCTACCACCTAAACTCCACCAACTAAATTACTATATTTACCGCGTAAAATTTAAAATGGAGACGCTTTATGTTGCGTATTGGTTTAATTGGCACAGGTACCGTTGGTGGTGGTGTCATTCAGATTCTTGAACAGAAGATTGCAGAATACAAGGAAAAATTGGGCGTTGAACTGGAACTCGCCTGCATCTGCGCCAAGTCCGAAGAAGAAGTTGCCCCGTACAAGGCCAAAGGTTACAAGGTTTCGACCAACGCCGACGAAATGATCGCCGGTGACGATATCGACGTGCTCGTGGAACTTGCCGGCGGCTACAATATGCCACGCAAGTGGATTTTGGCCGCGCTCGAAAGTGGTAAGCATGTGGTGACTGCCAACAAGGCTCTCCTCGCCAAGTACGGTCACGAAATTTTCCCGCTTGCCGCTAAGAAAGGCCTGCATGTGCTGTTCGAAGCTGCTGTTGGCGGTGGCATCCCTATCATTCGCAGCTTGCAGGAAGGCCTTCTCGGTTCTACGGTCGAAAGCTTGAGCTGCATCATCAACGGAACTTGCAACTACATCTTGAGCCGCATGGCTGATGAAGGTCTTGACTTCGACGTCGTTTTGAAGGATGCTCAGAGACTCGGTTTTGCCGAAGCGGATCCGACTTTCGACATCGAAGGCATCGACTCAGCCCATAAGACCGCTCTTCTTGCTAGCCTTTGCAGCGGCCATCGCGTGGATTTCGAAAAGATTTATGTCTCCGGTATTTCCAAGATTACGGCACAGGATATCGCATTCGCTAAGGAACTTGGCTGCTGCGTGAAGTTGCTCGGCATTTACCGTCGCGATGGCGAACGTGTGGATGCCCGCGTCCATCCGTGCTTTGT
>JAEEGK010008514.1_pt1 | contig 24175 bp, 19 predicted proteins | sample 8958771 | NCBI WGS metagenome assembly JAEEGK01 (sample SAMN16246547, study PRJNA631951) | gut metagenome | biome: gut microbiome; feature: rumen; material: SC-attached | host: Bos | place: Iran: Karaj | collected 2018-10
CGGCTCGCTCGTCTTCGCTCGCGTTCCGTTTAGCGGAAAACGGGTGCAAAAGTACAACCTTTTTCTAAACTACCAAAATATTTTTTCAAAAAAAATTATCAATAAATATTTACATATTGAAAAACAGCATATTGGAAACCAAAAAAAATTCACATAACCCCAATAATCCGTTGCAAGATGGATATATTCACTCCCCAAAATGGGAAAAAATCACGCTTTCTGAAGCAAGAAATCCTTCAAATTAGACAAAAACAAAATATCAAACTGAAATACAACAAGATAGATAGAACCAAGAAGTTAGAATACAGAATACACTAACTTCCTATGAATCACTTACCAACACCTTACCATCTCCTACCTAAGTCCTAGTAAGGTAGGAGTTGATAGGGTGATGGTATCTCGATAACGAGCAATTAAAATATTTTATTTGGAACAATATATAATAAAAAAAAGGTTTTTTAGTTACTAAGGAAGTGAAAAAGGTTTGGAAGGTCATATCGAGAGTGCTAACGACGCTGGGCCTCACGGTGTATATCATTGTGGCCCTGTTGAATTATTCCGTAATACAATCGTATCTTGGCGCGCTGGCAGGTGATTATTTCTCTAAAGAATGGGGTGGGAAAGTGTACATTGGTTCCCTACATGCGATGCCCTTTGACCATCTGATTGCAGACAACATCCTTTGGATTTCGCCAACAAACGACACACTATTGGTGGCTGACCAACTCAAGGTGTCGTTCGACCGCTTCCCCTATAGCGACCGGACTCTCGAGTTCAACCGGGTGTACCTAAAAAACGCCTACTACCATTTCGCCATCGAGAATCACAAAACGAATCTGCAATTTGTGATTGATTATTTCAAATCGGAGAAGAAAACCGAGAAAAAACATGGTCCCTTCACCGTGAAAGTGAAAACACTGGAACTCGACAACGTCCATTATCGTATGGACTTGCCCGATAATCGAAAGACAGTGTACGCCCACGGTGTGCAGATTCCTCACATGGAGTTTCTCAATATCCACGCGAAAATCAAGGATATTAAGGTCGTCAATGACGATGTAACATGCAAGATTGTCAAATTCAGCACCAAAGAGAAAAGCGGATTCCAACTGGAGGATCTCTGCGGACAAATACATGTAAACAAAAATAATATTATCGCCCAAAACATGAGAGTCGAAACATCTCATAGTCACATCTATGCAGATGCAAAACTAAGCTATGATGGATGGAAGGGGATAAAAGGCTACGTGAGTACCGTACGGCATGAGGCGAAACTCATGCCTGGCACCCGGGTGGCGATGAGTGATGTGGCATATTGGGCTCCCATGTTATGGGGTATTGATGCCGCTCTGGAAGCCAATGGAACGGCAACAGGGACCATCGATTCCTTAGCGACAGACATGAGTGTCAGATGGGGGAATAATTCCTCAGCACAGGTATCTGGAACTATTGTAGGATTACCTGAAATCGGAAACACCTTATTCGATTTAGATATCGAGCATCTTAACACCAACCGCAACGACTTGAGTCCTCTGCTCGAAAGAATGCATCTAGGAGAATCAACAAACAAATATATCGATGCCCTTGATCATGTCGACCTAATCGCATCGGTGCAAGGAAATATCAAAGAGCACCTGACAGCGAACATCTTGACCGATTGCGGTCTGGGACGGCTCAGAGCAGACGCCATGCTTCACCACACTCCCACGGGATACAATGTCACTATTGATGCCCAAAGCGATAAGATAGACCTCTCCGTTCTGGATAACGACTGGATAACACATACGGGATTTGATTTGTCGCTAGATGGTTCATGGAATGGAGAATTTGACGAACTGAAGAACTGGACTCATCGCCTCTCGCTGGCCATCAACGGCCATCTCACCAATAGTATGGTTAAGGGATACAAACTGTCGACAGCCTATCTCTCAGGAGAGATGAAACGAGGTCGTATACTCGCAAACGTTGAATGCAACGACTCTATGGCCAACATTGTTGCCACAGTGGAGGCCAACCTCTCCGGTGAAGAGAATAAATACAAAGCCGATATCAGTATCGGCAACCTGGATCTCGGGCTCCTCCCCCACTCCCTTGCCATGCACCTGACAGCCTCTGTCGCAGGCGAAACACTTGACGACATGAACGGCCAGTTGACCGCTTCTGACATAAAATACGGAAATCTGGCGCTCGACAATATAGACGTGAGTGTCGAATCCGATCCCTCAGGGAAAGAAATTTTCTTTAAGAGCGACTTCGCTGATGCCTCCGTCAAAGGTCATTTCAATTATGCAGACCTACCATTGGCTCTCTGCTATTTTGGACAACGCTACCTTCCCAGTCTTTTCAACAGCTTCTCTTATCTAGATTCCTCTATGGTGGAACGATTGAAAGAGGATGCATTCTCCTGCCGAATAAAATGGAAAGACGACGGCCATCTGATGCACAGCCTAATAAAAAATATCACCATTGCGCAAGGAACCGTCATCGACGGGTCATATAACTTCGGTGAACAACTAAAACTGGTGCTACGCAGCGACTCCCTACGCTTTGGCTCTGTAATACTGGAAGATGTTGGCATCAGCGGCCGTCCCTGGAACAACCGGTATGAGCTCCAAGCCGATGCCCAAAGTTTGACTATCGGAAAGATGGAGATCCTCGAGCAAGTGGCAGTCAAAGTCAGTAGCAGTAGGGAGACATCATCATTCGGACTCAAATGGGGCAGCAATAACTTAGCCACTCGAGGGGATATACAGCTCGAACTGGAGGACGACAGCATTTATGTCACCAAGCCCCACTTTTATATTGGGAAGACCCAGTGGGCTCTAAGCACAGAAGGGGTAACCTTGCGGAAAAACACAGAAGGGCAGTTGCAGCTCAATGGAGAAAAACTACGTCTAAAAAGTCACGAACAAAGTATCGACGCCCGACTACAACTCAACGGTCAGCCTTCAGACTGCGTAGAACTCGATTTCGATCATTTCAACCTCAACTTAGTATGCGAAATGTTGTTGCAAAACAGCCCCATCACTATTGATGGCGACATCAACGGACATTTCTCATTATTTGGACTCACCAGCACCCCTTACTTCAACTCAGATCTTGTCATCGACAGTTGTCTGGTGAACAATCAACACCTCGGGAAGGTAAAGTTGAACAGCAACTGGAATTCGGAACGCGACAACCTCGTCCTACGATTAATGAGCGACCAGATTCAAGCTTTCGGATGGTTGGGACTGAACAAGAAAGACCCCGACCTAACTTTTAAATTGAATTTCAACAGATTGGAACTTGCCATAGTAAAACCTTTACTGTCTACATTCTCAAGCCATATTGGAGGCCAGCTGCATGGAAATGTCGAGATAAGCGGAAACCTCTCTCATCCAATGTTTATTGGTCAAGCTGTGGTGGATAACGGCGAAATAAAGATTGACATCACCGATGTCACCTACCACTTTTCCGATAGCCTACAGTTTAAAAACAACATCATCACCCTCAAAGACTTTGACATTCTCGACCCGCTTAACAACAAAGCCACTGCCAACGGCACCATCCATCTAACCAATGAAAAACAGATTCTGCTAGACATTGGCCTGACCACCGACAATTTCTTGTTGCTGAATAAAAAGAATGGAGAGCAGTTCTATGGGAAAGTTCTTGCTTCATTCGATGGAAAAGCCTCCGGCCCCATTGACAATCTCAACATCAACATCCAGGCTATAACCAATCCCGGATGCGATATTACCGTCCCCGTCAACTATCAGCAAAGCGTCAAATCGCAGAACTACATCACCTTCGTCAGCGATAAACCCGACGAAATGATTCAGGTCACAACAAAAACAAACAAGAAAGCCAATTACAACCTGGAGCTGGACTTAAACATCACCCCCGATGCAAAAATAAACCTCCCGATGGATTTCCGTGAGGTTGCAGTGAATGTGGGGGCCACCGGATCTGGCGACATGCACTTGAAACTCAACAATACAAGCAGTGCCAAAATGATGGGAAACTATGAAATCTCCTCTGGCACAATGAAGGTCGCCCTTATGACGATTTACGAAAAGAGATTCACCATTGAAAAAGGGAGCAGTCTAAACTTCCAAGGAAGTGTACCCGATGCCAGATTTGACTTAAAAGCTGTTCACTCTCAGCGTGCCAACCTCTCCACCCTGACAGGAGCCCTATCGTCGGCCGACAATTCACAGAAATATATCCAAGTGGAGAATGTCATCGCCATTTCGGGTACCCTGAAAGATCCCCATCTCAGTTTCGATTTGCGACTACCGAATGCCGACCAAAGCGTTGAAGAAGAGGTTTTCGCCTACATCGATCGCAACAGCGAACGCGATATGTTAAATCAGACATTCTCGCTGCTTATCACAGGTAACTTCTACAATGTCAACAACGAATCGCAAGCAGGCACCAGTCCAATTGATATTGTAACTTCTTTTGTCGGCAACAGCTTGACAGACATGGTGAAGTTTGTCGACGTCAACATCGATTATCGCTCAGCCACCGAACAGACAAGTCAACAGCTCGATGTCAATATCAGCAAAGACTGGGGGCGCTGGTATCTGGAGAGTACTCTGGGCTATGGTGGACAAAGCCGCGAGATTAAGGCCAGTGCCATCAACGGTGCCGTCATCGACGCACTGATAGGCTACAGATTGAGCTCTGTCATCCATCTATATGCCTACAACCGCACCAACACCAACGACTATACACGTATCGACCTTCCCTACAAACAAGGAGCCGGACTAAAATTGACCAAAGATTTCGATAGTTGGAGCGACCTATTTAAACGAAAGAAGAAAAAGAAATGAAAAAAGCAATCCTCTACCTCATCATACTGACCCTCACAGGTCTCTCCGCTTGTTCCCAAAACGACTACAATCCGAACGACTCACTACGTGTTGTCAACGCCGAATGGCGAATCGACAGCCTTGATGGTTTTATACTCAAACGCTATCACTTTGATGAAGGAACGCTCTTCTGCTCTCCGCAGCATTTCTTTGTCATTGAAGTTCCCGTGGGTTCTCCTCGCCATCTGGCCTTTGTCTGCGACTCCACCTTAACCGAAGTGTCGGCCTTTGCCGAACGGGCCTCTGCTCTCGCCGCCATCAATGGCAGTTATTTCGACATGACGCTCGGCAACCCTGTCTGCTACCTGCGCATCGATGGTATTCAATGCGGCGAGAACACTCCTGCTAAGACCGATTCCATTAACAGGAAATATTATCAATACGCCACCCTTGCTCTCCGCAACGGCCGTCCTGTTCTCTCTGTTCCCGACAGCAATAGAATGAGTGAAGACAAAATGAAAGAGAATGATGTGATGACAGCCGGTCCCATGCTGCTCTGGAAAGGGAAAGACGTTCCTCAACGTACCGACCGCACCTTTGTCACCAACCGTCATAACCGCACAGCTCTGGGCCGTCGACCCGATGGTTCCTATATTCTTTTTGTAGCCGACGGACGTTTCAAAGAGCATGCCGAAGGACTGACACTTTTCGAATTACAGCATGTGATGCGATGGCTCGGATGCTCCTCTGCCATCAACCTCGACGGTGGTGGCTCCAGCACCATGTATATCAAAGATAGCGGTGTGGTGAACTATCCTTCCGACAACAACCAGCACGACCACGAAGGGGAGCGTCCGGTCTCCAACGCCATACTGATATTATAACTATTTGGCAATATCCTCCGGATTCAAACGCTCGCTCCGTTCCACACAGGCATAATTATCACCGCGATTCATAGAATTGCATGGTTTATCGCTGCTGATATAAACCTCTTGCTCATACACACCTGATGCAGTGCTCTCATAGCAATAGCATAATTTGTTGTCACACGAAATGAAACAAAGTGTCGACAACGCGAGTAATGCAAGAATTACGATACGTTTTTTCATATTGATTTCTTTATTTAAAGTTTCCATATCTCCAGTTCATCCACAAAAATCCATGCCTGCTGGCCAGCACTGATGTGCCAGTCTGGTAGGAGACCATAATTATGGAGAGTAATCTTTAAGTATTTGGCCCGAGCCGAACCATTCACGGCGAAGATATGTGCCACACTCTCCTCCTGTCTTTCATGGATGGGGGCAAAGCGGGTATTCTTCACTTCTCCGTAGGGCTTCCACGTCTGGCCATCAAGACTATATTCCACCTTCACACTCTTTGGGAAAAATATCCACGAACGCATATTTTCCAAACATTCTGCCCCCACATGTTTGACATTTTTCACCTTATCAAGTTCGACAATGGCAACCATGTCGCCCTGCCAGCCCTGCCAGCCTCCAATGCGATAATTAATGTTTCCATAAATGCCATCTACCATTCCTTCAGGCCCATTCTCAGTATATTGAGGGGCGGGCTGCGTGAGGTAGGTCACTTTCATATCAGTCTGAACGCGACTGTATTTCTGCACCACAACTTGACTCATCAAGCGGTCTTTGGCTTTGGCCTTGGCAACTGCATATTCCCACATGTCACCAGTTACCGTAATCGGTCCTTTGTAGGGTCGGAAATGGTCTTCACAATCGGGACAAATAATATTCTTATCACAGAGTATTTCTGCATTAGGATAGCCGGGAAGACTAATAGAAACCTGACGAGATTCCGTCACCTGCTGGCGCCAGTCGTCAAAAACCGGACAGGGGGTGACTCGAAATGAATCCGGACACGATAAACCCTTTATCCGCGACTGCCTAAACACCTGGGTAGGCAAAGTAAAAATAGGCTTTGTCTTCACCCAGACACCACTACCAGGGCAAACTTCATACAGACCCAACGACGAAAGCACATACCATGCACTCATCTGACCGCAGTCCTCATTACCACAAAGACCGTCAGGCTTGCTAGTATAGAGCTCATCGAGAATTTTATGCACATACTTCTCCGTCTTCTCAGGCTGATTAAGGAGACTATAGAGCCATGCTGCGTGATGCGAGGGTTCGTTTCCATGGGCATACATGCCGATTAGTCCAGTGACATCTGCCTGGTCGCGTCCACTCATTGCATTATGCCCTTCGAAAAGGCTGTCAAGGAAAGCGACGGCCTTGTCGGGGCCACCCAGGTGTTCCACCCAAGCATCGATATCGTGTGGCACATAGGTGCTGTACTGCCAGCTGTTGGCCTCAGTGAAGTGGTTGTTAACCTCCGTGGGGTCGAAAGGTGTCACCCAACCACCATTGCGCTTGGGATGACAAAAACCATTACTGTCGATGATATTCTGCCAACTCTGGCTGCGAATCCAATACTCGCGAGCAACAGCGCTATCATCGGCAATCTCGGCCATCTGCGCGATGCACCAGTCATCGTAGGCATATTCGAGTGTCTTGCTGACGCTCTCGTTGTCGATTTCAGAAGATAGGTATCCTTGAGCGGCATAGGCACGCTGCTCTTTGGTGCGGTTGCTGGTGGCCACCATGGCTGCCAACAGTTGTTGGGGCGTGTACCCCGCCAAGGTGCCATCCTTTTCTGCCAAATAAATATAGGCCTCGAGTATCATCGGCACCGCATGGTAACCTATCATGCAATGGGTCTCATGGCTGGCCAGCTCCCACATAGGCAGCTCTCCACCCTGTTCATAGTTCTTCATGGCGGTGTATACGAAGTCGACAGTGCGTTCGGGTTCTATCTGCGTCAGCAAAGGATGCAGGGCGCGGTAGGTGTCCCACAACGAGAAGACCGTATAAACCTCACGACCAGGGTCAACAGCATGAATCTGATTGTCAGTACCACGGTAGCGGCCATCAAAATCGCTCCATAGATAGGGCGAGGTCATACAGTGATAGAGCGCCGTGTAAAAGCAGCGCTTTTGCTCGTCGCTGCCTCCCTCCACCTTCAGCTTGCCAAGGGCTGCCTCCCAAGTGCTGTCGGCACCCTTGCGGGCTTCGTCAAAACTCTTATACTCCGCAGCATTGAGGTTCTTGATCGCACCCTCAATATCCACACCGCTGATAGCCACCTGCAACTCTACCTCCTCGGTGCCGCTGGGCAGTACCAACACAGCCTGCGTCGAATCGTCGCTCATGCGCACCTGTTCAAAGGGAACACTACTGCGAATAGCATAATGCAGATGCTGGTCGGGATTCCATGCCGAACTCTCGCGCCAACCCACAACCAGACCGTCCTTCTGCATAATTTTGCCACTGAGAAGCACATCGCGGTGGTGGAGGTCGATCACGATACCATTTATTCTCTGCTCAAATTTATAGCGATGATAAGCCACACGGCGGTCAGCCGTGAGCTCCACCTGAGCTATCGTACTATAGTTTGCTTTGGGTTTGACACTGTAATAGCCAGGATGGGCCTCTTCATCTTCATGGCAGAAAGCGAACTTGTATTCGTTGCGCATAGAGGGGCCAAACTCCATATCACGCATCTGAAGTTCATCTACCGGCATCAGTAGCACATCACCATAGTCCGAGCAGCCGGTACCGCTGAGGTGTGTATGACTGAAACCATAGACAGTATCGTCACTGTAGTGGTAGCCGCTACAACCATCCCAGCCATCCAAACGAGTGTCGGGCGATGGCTGAATCATGCCGAACGGCACAATGGCGCCCGGGAATGTATGTCCGTGGCCATCGGTACCCACAAAGGGGTTGACATACGAGGTCAATGTCTTTTCGCCACAAGCAGCAAAAAGAATTGCAGCAAGCGACAGAAAGAAGATTCTTTTCATGTTTATAGTTTTTCTAGTAGCACTAATCTCTCGGCATTTTTATTAACGCTGCTGCACCAAGGATAGCCGCCTCATTGGCTTTCAACTCGCTCATCCTTATCTGGCAACTGCCGGCATAGATATTCAACAAATTCTCCTCAAAAGCTTTGCGGAGGGGCCTCATCAGCGGCTCGCCCACCTTGGTAGGACCTCCCATCAAGAAGATAGCCTCAGGAGCCGAAAAGGTTACCGCGTTGGCCATTGCCAGACCCAATACCTCGCCCGTTTGCTCATAAGCCTCCAAAGCCAACGGGTCACCGGCATTGGCAGCATCGCCTATCAACTTTGAGGTCAACTCGTTGTCGGGATACGAATCGGGAATCCAACCTTCGGGAGTCTCTCCACGAGGGCCACTCTTCTTACGTAACAGATAAAACGTCTGAATGATACCTCGTGCCGCCGCGTAGGTCTCCAGACATCCCTCACGTCCACAAGAGCAGGGACGCCCATGAGGATAGACAATAGCATGCCCCAACTCGCCGGCACCGCCTGTGCTACCATGAACCAGTTTACCGTCGACCACAATTCCGCTCCCCACGCCAGTCCCCAACGTAAACATGATGAAATGCTTCAATCCTTTTGCTCCGCCATAAACATATTCGCCATAGGCGGCAGCGTTAGCGTCATTACTCAACACCACTTGCACTGGGAGATATTTCTTAATCTCCTTGCCAAAATCCAAAACACCCTTGATAGTGAGGTTGGGGGCATTGTCCACACATCCAGTATAATAGTTACCATTAGGAGCACCAATACCGATGCCCTCGAGTTCTACGGCCTCGCCGTCAACAGAGTGTTGATACTTCATCATTGTCTCCACCTCGTGCATCATATCTCGCACATAAGGCTCCAACTCTGTATATGCGTTGGTCGGGATGTTTCGACGCTGAACAATCTTTCCTTCTTCCGACACCAAACCCATGTCGGTGTTAGTGCCACCCATATCAACTCCTATAGAATATTTCATAACTACTTCTTATTACTATTATTTTAAAGTGCAAAAATACATACTTTTTGTGATATGACAAAAAAATTTTGTCATATCGGACAAGTTTAGTATTTTTGCATTTTGATTATGAGTATCATTTTAGCCATAGAATCCAGCTGTGATGACACATCGGCAGCGGTGTTGCAAGACGACACTCTGCTGAGCAATATCATCGCCAGTCAGAAAGTTCATGAACAGTATGGTGGCGTGGTGCCAGAGTTGGCTTCCCGTGCCCACCAGCAAAATATCATCCCCGTTGTTGACGGTGCCATCCGCGAGGCGGGAATCAAGAAAGAGGATATTGATGCCGTAGCCTTCACCCGCGGCCCCGGACTCATGGGTTCGCTGATGGTGGGCGTAAGTTTCGCCAAAAGTTTCGGACAGGCTTTGGGAAAACCACTCATTGAGGTGAACCACCTGCAAGCACATGTGCTGAGTCATTTCATCCATAAGCCGGAGAGTCCTGAAAAACCGGAATTTCCGTTCATTTGCCTTCTCGTCTCTGGCGGACACACACAGATTTTGCTCCTTCGCAGCCACTTCGAGATGGAGGTACTTGGGCAGACTATCGACGATGCTGCCGGAGAAGCCATCGACAAAGCGGCAAAAATCATGGACCTCGGATACCCTGGCGGCCCCGTCATCGACCGGCTGGCCAAAGAGGGCAATCCTGATGCCTACCATTTTTCTACACCGCAAATACAAGGATACGACTATTCCTTCAGCGGCATCAAAACCTCGTTTCTCTATTTCCTCCGAGACAGGCTGAAAGAAGACCCCGACTTCATCGAGAAGCACAAAGCAGACCTCTGCGCCAGCATCCAGAAGACCATTGTGGGATTCCTGCTGAAGAAGGTGGAACGAGCCGCCCTCGACCACAAGGTGCGCCAAGTGGCCATTGCTGGTGGCGTCAGCGCCAACAGTCTGTTGCGTAGCGAACTACAGCGCATCTGCGACAAACATCACTGGCAGGCCTTCATTCCTCCCTTCAAGTTCTGCACCGACAATGCCGCCATGGTGGGCATCGCCGGCTATTTCAAATACCTCAAAGGCGACTTCGCCGACATATCTCTTCCTCCCTATACCAGATAAGAGGCAAGATGAAAGTGAAAAATGGAAAGATATTGAAGATTGTCATGCTAGTTTGCGCCAGCATTGCTTTTCACATTCCGCTTTCCACATTCCACTCGTTGCGAGCCCAAGATATTCATTTCTCCTTCCTCGACCTCGACCCGCTGCTCTTCAATCCTGCCTACAGTGGTTTCTTCGATGGGCAGGGACGTTTCGGTGCGGTCTACCGCAACCAGTGGGCCAGCGTCACCATCCCCTTCCAGACCATCAGCGTCAGTGGTGAACTGAGCCTGATGCGCAGCAAACGTAACAAAAACGGTCTCAGCGCCGGACTCTGGGTCAGCGCCGACCGGGCAGGCGACCTCGACTACGGCTCTACCTCCGCCAGCGCTATTCTCTCCTACTTCCAGGCCGTCGGCAACGGAGACAACCTGGTGTCGGTAGCTGCGGAGTTTGGCGTGGGCCAAGTGGGCTTCGACCCACAAAATATTGTGCTTCCCGACGGCACAGAGCCTTTCACTCGCGAGAAAGCCCTCTACCCCACCCTCGGTGCCGGTATTGCCTGGTTCTGCCAACAAACGGAAAGCCTCTACACCAAAGTAGGCTTCTCCATACGCAATATCAACGAGCCCGACATCTCGTACCTCGGCATGAGCGATACCCGCCTCAGTCGCAAATGGAACCTCTACGCCCGTGGCGAATGGCGCTGGCTGCCGCAATGGGGATTCCAGCCTGTAATAGGCTTTCAACACCAAAAAAGTTTCAGCGAGCTGGTATATGGCGCCGATGTGAAGTGGTACCTCAACGAACGTGCCAACAACTACTTCGCCCTCAGCGCCGGTCTCCTCGGACGACACGGCGATGCACTCTCCGTCAACCTCGCCGTGGATTGGAGGGCATGGACTTTCGCCTTCTCCTACGACGCCAACCTCTCTACCCTCGCCGAAGCCAGCCACACCCTCGGAGCCTTCGAAATAGGTGTCATCTACCGCATCGGTAAGAAAGACAACACCAAACGTGCACTGCCATGCCCAATCATATAAAGGTAAAAATGATGAGTTGACAGGTGAAATTAGTATTATGCAAAGTAAAAGGATCATACTACGAATTCTAAGGCTAACCTACACCATCAGCCTTATTTTCACCTTTCCCCTCTCTCCATTCACCTCACAAGCGCAATACACCGTCACCCACCTCGAGAAGCCCATCAACACTACGGGTAGCGAGACCGGTGCTTTCCGTCTCGGCGACACAGTGCTCGTCTACTCCTCCATGGAGCACGACGCAGGCAAGAACAGCCAGTTTGATGTCGGAGGTCCCTTGATGAAGGTCTATCAGGCGCGCATCGCCCGCAACGGCCGCTTCGGCAAGCCGCATCCCGATCGTTGGGGTCTCAACAGCAAGCGCGACCACACGGGCAATATCGCTTTCGACCCTTGGACCCTCGACATTTACTTCACCCGGGGTGATGTGGAAAGTCTCAACTGTGAGATTTACTTCGCCAAACACAAGAAACGCCGTGGATGGGATGCTCCCGTAAAACTCAAAGGTCCCGTGAACCTCCCGGGCTATACGTCCACGCATCCCGCCGTCGCCCGTTTGGCCGACAGTACCGTCATTCTCTATTTCGTCAGCAATCGACCCGAGGGCCTTGGTGGTATGGACATCTGGTACACCCTCATCAAAAACGGCTACTCTCAGGAGTGCGTCAACCTCGGTCCCATGGTCAACTCTTCTGCTGATGAAATCACCCCCTTCTATGATCAACACAACGGTGTGCTCTACTTCAGTAGCAACCGTCCCGGTGGACTTGGAGAGCACGACATCTACTGCGCCGTCGGACAACGCAACTCATGGCAACAGACCGAGCCCGCATGCCAGTGTCTCAATAGTCCTGAGAACGACCTCTACTTCACCATCACCGATCACGACAGCACAACCGGCCGTCCCTTGAGAGGCTTCCTCGCCTCCAACCGCGCCGACAGCTACTACCTTACCGACTCCTCCTGCTGCAACGACCTTTATCAGTGGTCAGTGGATACAATGGAAAGAGAGAAGTGGAAAGCAGAAAGAGACTCGACCAACACTATGGCCACCGATAGCCCAGCTCTTAACCCTCAACTCTTATCTCCCAATTCCTTCATGTTTCCCCTTTTCCTCTACTTCCACAACGACGAACCCGACCCGCAAAGTCGCTCTGCTACCACCGTCACCTCCTACACCCAGTGCCAGCATCACTATGCCTCGCTACGTAACGAATACATCTCACACCAGCACAATGCCGCTGACTCTGCCATGATGGCCCTCTTCTTCGACACCTGCGTCGTAGGCAACTACAACCAAGTGGAAGCCCTTTTCGACTATATCGAATCCCTGCTCGATGAGGAGCATAGTGTCACCATTACCATCGCCGGCTTCGCTAGTCCCGTCTACAAGGAAGACTACAACCTTAACCTCTCGCACCGTCGCATTGCCTCTTTTATTAATATGGTACGCGCGTGGCGCGGGGGCATCTTCGAGGAGGCTCTTGACAAAGGGCATCTCATCCTCGAGCAGAAGCCCCACGGAGCTGTCGGCTCTGCCGACAAGCCTACTCAAGCTGTAGAGCCCACTACCGAGAGCCGCTCGACCGACCCCGTCTACGGCCTCCCCGCCGCCATGGCTCGCCGCATCGAGATTCTCGGTTGTGAGGTAAAATAATTATTTTCATTTTATTTTGTAAGATTTGGGGACGTTTTGCGTCATTAGGATGAAACAGCACAAAAAACCGATGACACAAGACGCATTCCTCAATACCCTGATGGCTTTGCAACCCGCCATGCAGCTCACAGCCGAGAAGCTACTGCATACGGAGGCTGATGCCGAGGACACAGTGCAGGAGGCAGTCATCGAACTCTGGGAGCGACGCAACGACCTTCAGCATGTGCTAAACCTTGAAGGCTACGCCATGCAAACCGTCAAGAACCGCTGCATCTCCTTCCTGCGGAAACACCGCGACATCGCCACTGATAATATCAGCCTTCTCGACGGCGTGGACGACGAAGCCATCAAAGCAGAAGTTGCCCTCACCGAAGAACGAGCCTCGCGGCTCGACGACATGATGAACCATCTATCTGAACGACAACGCGAAGCAGTGAAGATGAAATACATCGACCGCCTAAGTCACGAAGAGATGCAACGCCGTCTGGGTATGAGCAGCACCAATGTCTATGCCACCCTCTCACGCGCCGTCAGCGCACTTAAATCAATGGTAAAACAATGAGTACTATGGAAGATAAAGAATTGCAAGAAATGTTCGCCGCCAAGCGCACTGTCGAGGCCAACCGCCGACGTCAGGAGGAGCTTCGCAATATGCTGTCGGCCACCGCCGCTCCCAAGAGCCGCCGTCTCTGGCCTGTGTGGCTCGGTTCTGCCGCCGCCTGCATCACCTTGCTGCTCATCGCATTGCCCATGTTGTTCCGCAGCGAAAGTCCCACACCTCTGGTGGTGGCAGAAGCATCAGAACTGCCCACTCCAAAAGAAGCAGATACCATCAAAGAACCTAGTTTAACTAGAAAAACTAATATAACTAGAAAAACCAGAAAAGTCCAAGTTTCTCCCACCCTCCTTGCTTCCGCAGAACCCGAGGAGCCACAGCCCGAGCCCAAGTCCGAACCCGTCCTCGTCAACGAGCCCGAACCCAAACCCATGGAAACTGTGAAACCCGAAGAACCTATCGACAACACTCCCCGCATCCACCGCCGCACCAGTACTCAGATGATCTGCAGCAACTGCAACATCAACAACGTTCCGTCCCCAAGCACTACCCTCCAAGACTTCTTGGCCGCCACTTTCGGTACTGAAGCGAGCACCCCCTTCACCCTGAAAACCATAGAATTTTAAACAAGATAAAACCCCAATATTATGAAACGCACAGCCTCCATTATCCGCGACATCGCCGAAATCTCCGTTCTCCTCGCCCTCATCGGTTTCTTCTTCCTGGCGGAAGCCAATGTCAACGCCCAAACCACACAGCCGCAGGACCTCTATCAGATAGAGCAGACCTTCGAGCACGACTACCGAATCGGCCACCTCTTCATCAACCGCGGCTGGGACGCCCACCTCATCCAGACTCCCGAGGGCACCCCCACACGCCTCGTGGTAACCACCGCCTGCGCCGACTTCTTCGAAGAGGGTGCAGAACCCGAACTGTTCAAAATCCAGGAGTTTGGCAAACGCAGAGGATCCTACACTCTCGAGGCCAACCAGTGGATGCCCCGCACCACAAAGGTGGAAATCCATACTTCACAACCCCTTTATGATATCAAACTCGAAAAAGGTGCCCGCCTCACCATCCACTACTACGACTTCGACTCCGTCGACCTCGACATCTATGCCGACACCGGCGCCGTGCTCGTCATCGACACCCTCAACAACCGCTACAGCACCGGCATCACAGTATCAAACGCCACCCTCGACCTGCGCCACTTCTCCGGCAACAAACTTGTCATCGACACCTACGGCGAGAGTACCGTCAAGGAGGGCGACGTGAAGAGCAGCAACCAGTGGCTCACCATGGGAGAAAAGACAACAAGCAACATCACCGCCACCGACTCGACCCGCCACATCTATGTCAAGACGAAGAAAAGCCACGACCGCGAACGGAAGCTGTTCCAATTCTCCCTCGGCCTCGGCCTCAGCGTGGCAACGCCCATCACGTGGGTCGACAACAGCCGCTACGGCTCGCCCTACAACACCAACTACGGCTTCATAGGTCAGCTGCCGATACGCTTCAACGAAATATCCATCAGCCGCCACTGGTCGTGGAATTTCGGCCTCGACGCCAGCTGGAGCTACCTGCAGCTGGACAACGCAGTAAAGGTACAGGGCGACCAGCTGGTGCTCGACCCCAGCTACGGCGCCACGCCGCCGCGCCAAGAGCTCTACTGGTGGGCTATCGGCGTGCCCGTCACACTCAAATACAGCTTTGACAATTGGCTCAAAAACATCATCCCCGGAATTTACGTCACCCTCACCCCCACCTTCAACTTTACGCCGCGCCTCGTCACCAAGAGCCTCGACGCCGACGACCACTGGCACACCGACAGGGAGAAAGTCGACATCCTCAACCGCTTCAACATCCGCGCTGCCATCGGATTCAACTGCTTCCTCGGAGGCGCTGGCAGACTGGAGCTCTTTACCGACCTGCTGCCCACTTACAAATCTTCCGCAGATGCACCTCAGACTCGCATGTTCGGCCTCAACTTCATCTTCTAACCCTACGAACAACCTACCAACACCGTATCAACTCCTACCGTGGTAGGAGTTGATACGGTGTTGGGTAGGAGTTGATACGGAGATGATATTGATTTAGTGGCAGTTAGATACTTACCAAATACACAAACGGCACTCAACCAGTTGGTTAAGTGCCGTCTTAGGCTTGTAACTTATTGATTTTCAGCTTTGGCTTCGAAGGGGATTCAACGCTGTCCGAAGTGGTATTTCAGCATCTCGATTTTGATTTCCTTCATGCGGTTCCAGATGTCGGTGATGACCTTTTTGGTGGAAAGGGGGAAGTCGGCCTTCATCATCCAGTCGTAGTAGGAGGGTTCCTTGGTGAAAACCTCCTCGACAGGTTCGCCTTTGTGCTTGCCGAAGTTGAAGATTTCAAACCCAAGGTTGTTGTAGCCGATGTGGCCGACGAGGTCGGCCCACTGCTTGTTGGCGGTGAATTCGCTGAGGGCGGGGATGTCGTTGACCACGGGCTGTGTCACCTTGCCGGAGCGGTCCTTGTAGTCGACGCCTTGGTAGCGGTCGAGTTGGGCCTTGAGCACCTCGTAGGTGGCGATGGTGTCGGCCGCGGCGCTGTGGGCGTTCTCCAAGTCCTTCTGGCAGTAGAACTTATAGGCGGCCACGAGAGTACGCTGCTCCATCTGGTGGAAGATATTCTGCACGTCAACAAGATGGCGCTTCTTGAGGTCAAAATCGATACCCACACGAAGGAATTCTTCCACCAGCAGTGGTACGTCGAACTTGTTGGAGTTATAGCCTGCAAGGTCGGCATCACCGATATACTCCATGAGACTTGGTGCCAACTCCTTGAACGAGGGCTTATCAGCAACATCGGCATCGGATATGCCATGGATAGCGGTGGTCACCTCTGGGATATGAACGGTATTGCCCTTTTCGTCGACAGGGCGGATGCGCTCGACACGGGTATCGGTGGTGCCATCGGGCATCACCTTGTGGAGGCAAATCTCGACAATATGGTCGTGTCCTACCTGGACACCGGTAGTCTCAAGGTCGAAGAAGACGATAGGTTTGGTGAGGTTAAGATTCATAGTGTTTTTTTCTAGTTGTACTAGTATCACTAGTTTAACTATTTAGACTAGATTGTTTATTGTTTTTCTGATAGCCACCAGATGCTCAAGGAGTTGTTCTGCAAGGTCGAGACGAAGCATATTGGCGCCGTCGCTTTTGGCGTGAGCGGGGTCGGGATGGGTCTCCATGAAGATACCGTCGGCCCCCACGGCGATGGCAGCACGACCGATAGTTTCAATCATATCGGGACGGCCTCCGGTAACACCGGCCGTCTGGTTAGGTTGCTGGAGCGAGTGGGTGATATCAACCACCACAGGCACATGGTTCTGTTGCATGGTAGGCACCCCACGAAAGTCGACCACGAGGTCCTGATAACCAAAGGTGGTGCCGCGTTCGGTAAGCATAAAATTGTCGCTGCCGAAAGCACGCATCTTACCGGCAACCTGCTCCATAGCCTCGGGTGAGAGGAACTGGCCCTTCTTGACATTCACGCATTTGCCCGTTTTCGCGGCAGCATGAAGAAGTTCAGTCTGGCGACAGAGGAAGGCGGGAATTTGCAGCACGTCGACATACCCTGCAGCCATCTCGGCTTCATCATCAGAGTGTATATCAGTAACCACGGGAATGCCGAATTCCTTCCTTATCTCTCCCAAGAGTTCCAGACCCTCGCGGTCGCCGATGCCGGTGAAGGAGGTGACGGAAGAGCGGTTGGCTTTGCGATAGGAGGCTTTGAAGGCAAAGGGAATCTGCAGGCGGTCGGTAATTTCCTTCAACCGCTGACAGACCTGGAAAGGATTCTCATGGTCCTCTATGACACAAGGACCGGCAATCAAAAAGAAATTGCCGGTCTCTGTGTATTTTAATAATGGTAAGCTTGGATACATATAAATGTATTAGTAAGACATTTCGTCATTGGCATAGGGGTCACCATCTTCGTCGGCACTCGACTCATGACGGCGTTCAGCGGAACGCTGGAGAGAGATGATGAGGGCTCCAAGCATGCGGGTGAGTTCCATGAGGTACTCGCGCGACTGGTTGAACTGTTCTTCTGTCATAACACCCAGATTATGGGCAATCTCGGTGTATACGACGCACTCGCGGATAGCAGTTTTGGAGATTTTGAGGTAGTGGTCGAATTGGCTCTTGCTGCGACTGGAGCCTTCTGCAATGTTGAGGGCAATGTCGTAGGAAGAGTGGCAGAACGAGTTCACGAGGGCTTTCTCGCTGTCAGTGCGGGGAGCGCCAAGGTTAGAGGCCAACCAAGTGGCATAGTCGGTGGCTTTGGCGTAGACACGCAGGTCTTCGAAACGGAAGAAGCTGACGATTTTTTCTTCTTGCTGATCCATAGTAACAGGGTTTAAAGGGTTAAGGTTGAAAGTATTTTTTTCAGACAATTTCTGCGAAGTATTTCATGAACTGGGTGCGCATGGCCACCGAAGCTTTGTCGTTGGGCTGGACGGCGAGTTTCCCGCGGAACTGCTTGATTTCGTCGTATCCCTTCTTCTGCATCCATGCCTGGAGACCTTCATTGAGTTCACGAAGTGTATCGATGCCATTCTTATAGAGGCAACTAACCACCTGAACGGTGGTGGCACCGGCAAGAAGCATCTTAACCACATCGGCGGAAGAGTAAACACCTGTGGAGGCCGAGAGGTCACAGCGCATCTTCTTGCTCATGATAGCAACCCAGCGGAGGGTGTTATACATATCTTCGGGATTGGAAAGGAACGAGGCATTTTGGAGGGTCTCATTCTCAATGTCGATGTCGACCTGGACGTTCTTGTTGAACATCGTCATACCCTGAATGCCCATCCAGCTGAGCTGCTGCAACTGCTTTGCCATGTCGGTGAAGTAGGTGCCCACCTTGATGGAGATGGGAATGGAGATTGACTTGCGGAGAGTGTTGATAATCTGGGTAAAAGTACGTTCCACATCGTCAGACGAGAGGGTGGTCTCGTAGGGCAGAATGGCCATATTGAGCTCGAGGGCATCACAACCGGCCTCCTGGAACTTAATGGCATAGGTGAGCCAGTTCTCATAGGAGAAGCAGTTGATAGAGCCAATGACGGGAATGGTGAGCGCCTGCTTGGCATCACGAATCATCTGGAAATGCTTACCCAGCGAATCGTCGGCCACATGGGCTGCAATGTATTCATAGCTGTCGCCATAGTTGTCGGTGGGAGCCACCACATGGGTGTTCTTCTTAATATCGTAGATAATCTGCTCTTCAAAAACCGATTTGAGCACGACAGCACCCACGCCAGCCTTTTCCATTTCCATCATCTTCTGCACATCGGCGGTGAGGCCGCAACTTCCCACGATAATCGGGCTCTTCAGGTCGAGTCCAAGGTATTTAGTCTGTGTATTCATTTGGACAGTTTTTTTTCTACAGTTTGTATTCAAAAAAAATTTATCACGCCTCAATCTACACTCTCTTTTTCAATCTGCAAAGATATGAAAAATATATTTATAAAAAAAAAAATAATTTGTCGAACGGGTCGTTTTTACCTATAAAACATTCATTATCAACTAAAAGAAAATATATTTTTTTTTTACAAACAGGGTGTGGGGAAATTTATTTTCAATTTTCAACGCTTGTTTTTCAATTTTTTCGTACTTTTGCACCTCGAAATTTTATACAGAAAGAAACAAAAAAACTATCATAATGAAAGAACAAATCGAAGAAAAGAACGTCGAAATGGAATCCAACCTCCTGATTCGCGCCCAGGAATTCGTCAAGAAAAACCAGAAGATGCTCATCATCTGTGGCACTGCCATCGTAGTTATTGCCGCTTTCTTTTGCCTCCGTGCTTTTGTTTTCACCCCCAATGCACAGAAGGCTGCCGCCCAGGACGGTTTTTACGCCGAGAACTACTACATGTCGGGCATCGACAACAATAACGCCGAAGACCTGCAGAAGGCTCTCGACGGTGACGGCAAGCATCCCGGATTCAAGAAACTCATCGACAAGCATTCCGGTTCTCTGATGCACAGCACCCCTGCTATTGTGAACACCTACAGATACTATGCCGGTGTCTCCGCCCTCCGTCTCGGCAAGTACGACGATGCTATCAAGTACCTTGAGGACTACAACGGCAAAGATTACTACACCGCCTCCATCAAGTTGATGGCCGAAGCCGACGCTTATGTGGAGAAAGGCGACAACAAAAAAGCCGTTGAGCTCTATGTGAAGTCGTCCGAGACCAATCCCAACGACATGACAGCTCCTGCCGCCCTGTTCAAAGCCGGCATGTGCTGTCTGATGCTGAATGACAACGAAGGTGCCCTGAAGCACTTCAACGCCATTAAGACCAAGTATCCGCAGAGTGTGGAATATCCCACTGTCGACTACTACATCGGCATTGCCGAAGCGAAATAAGAAAATAAGGAATCAAAAAGAAAGCCCCCGCGTTAGCGAGGGCTTCTTTTTTTTACCTTATAATTTTATCTCATCTTTTCCAGTTCGGCGACGAGGTTCTCGGCGCCGTCGAAGATTTCGCTGATACGGGTGGCGGCCATGTAGGCCGGGGTGGTGAGCACCTTGTGCTCGGTATCGACACAAACGTCGGTGGGACCACACGAACGCACCTTGCAGCCGAAGCCCTTGGCAACACCAGAAGCCTGATTGTTGTCAGGACCGAGGGTCAACTCCACCTCGTAGCGGCCCAGCACCTTGGCCAACACCATGGGGGCTATGCACATGGCCAACACGGGCTTCTCGGCACGATAGGTTTCAAGGATGGCGTCCTGCACAGCATCGATAACCTCCATACGAGGACCGTCGAAGGCAAAAGTAGAGAGGTTGCGGGCGGCGCCCATGCCACCGGGAAGAGCGAGTGCATCATAGTCGGCAGGGCGGTACTGCTCCAGCGGCAGCAGATTGCCTCGGGCTATACGGGCACTCTCGACAAAAATGTCGCGCTGCTCCATATCGAGCACCGTACCCTCCTCCTCTTCGTCCTCAACGTCGATGTGGGGCACTACCTCAAAGAATCCTTCAGGAGCAAAACACTGATACTGCCATCCACGGCGGTCAATAGCCAGCAACAGAGAGAGACTCTCCTGCAATTCCGAACCATCGCGGTTGCCGCAACCGGAAAGGATAACTGCTATCTTTTTCATTGTATTATAAGTTGGTAGTGGGTAGTGGATAGTGGGTAGCATTTTCGGCAAGCACTACCCACTACCAACTACCCACTATCCACTAAAAATTTTATTTACTTGTTGAAAGCGTCAACGCTCTCTTTGATCAGCTGGAAGGTCGCCTCGATGTCATTGTCGAGACCCATCGAGAATCGGATAAGGCCTTCACTCATGCCCATCTCCTTCTGGATATCCTCGGGAACCTCAGAACTGGTACTCTTGCCGCTATTGCTGAAAAGGGTCTTGAAGTAACCCAGCGAGACAGCGAGGTAACCGACACCCTTCTGCTGCATGAGCTCCATAATCTTGCTGGCGCGGTCGGCAGTACCCATGTCGATGCTGATCATGCCACCGAAGCCGTAACCCTCGTTCATCATGCTGCAGAACAGCTTGTAGTCGGGATGCTCGGGCAAACCGGGGTAGTTGTATTTGAAGCCCACCTCTTTAAAGCGCTTAGCCAGGTACATGGCGTTCTCGCCGTGCTTCTTCATGCGGATATGGAGAGTGTGGAGGTTCTTATTGATGGAGGCGCTGCGCATGGGATCCAGCACAGGGCCAAGGAGCATGCAAGTACCGTTGTTCACATCAATCAGGCTGTTGATATACTCGGCGCTGCCGCAGATGGCACCGGCGACGCAGTCGTTGGTACCGTTGATGTACTTGGTCATCGAGTAGACGGTGACGTCGGCACCCAGACGGCAGGGGCTGAAAATCATGGGGGTAAAGGTGTTGTCGACAATGAGCTTGGCACCGGCGGCATGAGCCATCTTGCTCAGTTCGGGGATGTTGGCGATGCGGAGCAGGGGGTTGTTCATGGTCTCGGTGTAGACAACCTTGGTGTTGGGGTGCTCGGCGAGGGCTTTCTTCACAGCGTCGAGGTTCTGCATATTGACAAATGTGCAGTTGACGTTGAACTTCTTCAGGTAGTTGGCCATGAAGGCGAAGGTGCCGCCGTAGGTGGTCATGCTGGCCACAATGTGGTCGCCAGCGTTGACTTCGTGCAGCAGGGCACTGGTGATGGCGGCCAGACCGGAACCGGTAACCCAAGCCATCTCGGTGCCTTCCATGGCAGCGAGGCGCTGGCAAAGAGCCAGATTGGAGGGATTCCAGTGACGGCTGTAGAGGAAGTAGCCCTCGGTTTCGCCGTGGAAGGTCTCGGTCATGAGGTGTGCCTCAGGGAAGGTAAAAGTAGCGCTGTCGCAGATTGCGGGATTGACACCACGGTTGGCGTCGCGGCCATCGATACGCTGAATGGCGGTTGCGGGATCAAATTTGTTCATTGTTATACAATTTAATGATTTGTTATATTTGTCATTTTGAAGATGCAAAAATACAAAAAAAATACGACATGAAAAAATTATTTTGCCATATCGGGCAAAATTCGTATTTTTGCATTTTGAAATAATACATATTTATAGATGAAACGCACCTGCATACTGCTTTTTGCAGCCTTGATAACCGGAGTTTGTGCCAATGCGCAGAAGCTTGTCTATGAGAGCACTCTGCAATGTTTCGGCTACCAGAACGACAACGGAACATGGATGATCGCCCCCACGTTCCAGCGTGCCGGCGAGTTTGAGGGCGGCACCCGAAAATGGGCGCCGGTGAAAGTGGATGGCCGCTGGGGATGCATCGATGTCGATGGCAACCTCATCTGCCGCAATATCTTCCCCTCCAAGGAGGTAGCCCGTGAAGCCGGTCACGAATGGGAAATTATGAGCGAACCCGGCAAATGGGTCTATCCCGCCCGCAACCAAAGCGACGGCCTCTGGGGCTTTGTGGACTACTACGGTCGTTGGAAATACCAGCCCGTCTATGAGAAGACCCTCCCCCATGAGGGCAAAGATCCCAAGAGCTATGCTCCCGTCAAGAAGGAAGGCCGCTGGGGCTGTATCGACGGCCGCGGAGTGCTGGTCATCAACAACATCTTCATGACCCCTGAGCAGGCCGCCCAAGCCGGCGAGCAGTGGGCCATCGGACGCAACTACTACAAATGGCGCATCGCCGTCACCGACCCCAAAACAGGCTTGTGGGGATTCGTGGATTACCTCGGCCGCTGGTCTGTACAGCCGCAGTTCACCGACCAGGTGGCCTTCGGCGACGATCGCTGCTACGAATACACTCAAGTGAAACAGGAAGGACGCTGGGGCAATATCAACCGCGACGGTGAGATTATCTCTACCTTCATCTTCTTCACCAAAGAGGATGCCGCCTACGCCCTGCGCCAGTATGAGCACGGCCGCACCTTGGAAGGATGGCGCGTGCCCGTATCCAACCCCTCCGACGGCAAGTGGGGCTGGGTGGACTGGAGCGGCGAATGGCGCATACAGCCCATCTACGAGGATGCTTCCCGCTTTGCCAACGACACCGGTCTCTTCGCCACAGCGAAATACGACGGCTACTGGATGGTGGTGAGTGACACCGGCGAAGCACTCTCGCGCAACGTCTTCAATCTCAGCAGCGAAGCCTGGCAAGCCGGCAACGAATGGGACACCCATCAGGAACTAGGCCATTGGCTCTATCCCATCATGGATCCCGGCACCCAAGCTTGGGGCTATGTCGACTACGAGGGTCAGTGGGTCATCAAGCCCACCCTTCAGGATGCCAAACTCTTCACCCACGTATGGAACGACCGCGTGGCCCCCGCCAAGATGGACGGCAAATGGGGCTGTATTGACCATACCGGCCAGTTCGTGGTGAAGAACCAGTACAACACCTCGGCAGAAGCCGCCATGGCTGGCCGCCGCTGGGCAGAAGGAAAGAAGTTTTAAGCATGAAAACACTTATTCATAATGCGACCATCGTCAACGAGGGTCGCATTTTTATAGGGTCAGTCCTCATCGAGGATGACAAGATTATTGACATTTCGGAAAAAACAGAATATTACGATGATTCCGAATATTCCGAAGTCATTGATGCCACCGGCATGATTCTCATACCGGGTGT